>RRZT011512104.1_pt1 | contig 30631 bp, 29 predicted proteins | sample 2165551 | NCBI WGS metagenome assembly RRZT01 (sample SAMN10456910, study PRJNA506462) | wastewater metagenome | biome: wastewater; feature: sludge; material: wastewater sludge; isolation source: wastewater sludge with Escherichia coli K12::gfp cells carrying plasmid... | place: USA: Moscow, Idaho...
CTCTTGCTACTAATGTTGGAACAGGTTGACCATTTAAAGTGTATAATGAGCTATTATACATCATAGAAGCTTGTCCCATTTTAGATAAAGCACTTAACATAGAACTAATATCAACTTTATTACTACCATTATCTTTTAATATACCAGCACCCATACCAGTTCCACCAGCAATAGCATTAATTGGCAAACCATCACTTAATGTTGAATATGTTAAATTTAAACCACTAGATAAATTAGTCCAAGCAGCATTCCAATCCATACCATAATTATCACCTTTATTCATTGTTACAGAATATACAGCAACATTAATAGCAATTTGTTTACCTAAAATTTTATTTAAATCTTTAATAGCTCTATCAACAACAGCTAAATTAGCAGGGGTATCTCTAATTGAAACTAAACCAGTAGATTCCATTAAAGAAATTCTAGCATTAGGACTTAACATAGAACGTAGGAAATTAGATACTTCATTCCAAGTAGAAATTGTTGCTTTCATTTCAACATTTTGCTTACTATCACCAGTATTACCACTTCCATCACCTGTACTAGTAGAACCACTAGAAATATTAGCATTATTACTTAACACACCACTTAAAGCAGAAATATTATATGTTTTTGTTTCATATTTAAAAATATGAACCTTACCATTTTCCCATTTCCAAGATAAATCTGTTTTTGTTGTTAAAACATCTAAAGCAGATGAAATATTACCTTTATATGAAAAATTATAAACAAATACTTGTTTATTAGAATTATTAGAAGCAGCAGGGGCAGCACCAGAGCCAGCACCATCAGATGTAATAATTTGTGCTAAACCACTACCAGCATCATAAACATCTGGAGAAATCACAAAATTTAAGATACCTGATTTACTTGAAGCAGAGGCATTTGTAATTTCTGATAAAACTTCTGTTAGAGTGCTTTTACCAGCCATTGTAATTTCAACATTTCTTTGAAACATAGATGGTAAGTTTTTATCTCTTGTGTTGTAATCATACACAGTAATAGGATTTGGATTAACCCAAAAACCTTTTTCTTTGTTAACTAATTTATTATATTCTGGTTTTTTTTCATAAGCATTATCAAAAACAACTGATGTTTCCTTATGTCTATCACTAACTGTTTGTTCAATTTCCTTTGTTGCAGCACATCCACTTGCCAATGTTACTATTGCTAATGAAATAACAATTGAACTTGTTTTTAAATTCTTATTCATATATGTCCTATATTTATTTTTCTATATTACATATAAATTAAAAAAAAATAAAGGTTTTTCAACTGTTTTATAAAATTTTTTTTTATTTATTAAATAAATAACATTTTACATCTTAAAATAATATTCATTTTAATTTAAAAATCAGTTTATTTTTTAGTAAAACATTGTAAATAAAAACAGATATTTTAAAAACTTAATTATAATTAAACACATTATTTTATTTTAATAGGTGAATTAAATGGCTTTGACTGCTACTCAATTATCAACAGAAATTGATAATTTAAATATTTTTCTTGATAATTATAACACTATCAATATTTATTATGATGAAAAAATACCATTTTCAACTATTAGTTTTCCAGAAGACACTGTTAATATTAATACAAGTGGCAATAAAGTTTTTGTTAAAAGTAAGTCAGTAGAATTTAATAATAATTTAAATATTAATGGGAATACTATTAATAATATTAATTTTTCTGATATTAATAATAATGTAAATATAAGTATGATAAATGGTAAAGTTATTATTAATGGTCAAATTGTTAATGATGATAACAATTTTCAACAACAAAATTCATCTTCAAAAGAAATGATTAAAATTGAAATTTATTTGAACAAACTTACTGAATTAAATTTACATGGTTCTTCAAATGTATTTATTACAAAAAACAACAATAGTGATAACAATAAATTGGAAATTCCAAACTTAGAACTTAATCTTAATAATGAATCTAAATTAAATGTAAACAGTGATATTAATACAGGTGATTTTTCTTTGAATTGTTCAGGTGTCTCTGAATTTAAAACAAATAATTTAATTAATGTCATAAATGTTATGAAAATAAATTTAAGTGGAACTTCATCAGTAAAATTAGATAAAGTTGAAACACATAAAATTAAAATTAAACAAAGTGGTACTACATCAATTAATTGTGAAAAAATAAATACAAATAAATTAAATGCCAACCTTTCTGGTGTATCACAAACTAATTTTAATTTAAAAGGCAATGATATTGAAAAATTAAAATTAGATTTATCTGGTGTATCTTCATTTAGTTTAAAAAACACTTATAAATCAAGTGACATTAATACTTCTGGTATATCTAAATTTAATAAATAAAAATAAAAAACCTGTTTCAATATAATATGAAACAGGTTTTTTACTAAATATTTAAATTAAATTATTTAAATTTATTGATATTCATAATTTTTCACATACAATGTTTTATTACCTTCCATTAAATTAAACACTAATGGTTGTTGTGCTTTACTGTATGCCTCAGCAATTTGAGCAATTGGACCATTTTCAGCATCATCAAACTCACCACGCAATGTAACTGAAACATCAACCATGTAATCAGAACCTTCCCATGATTCTTCTGTTATTTGCCATCCAGATTTTTTAGCCATATTAGATAAATTTTCTTTTAAGGTTTTACCAGCTTCTAATGTCCATGTTTTATTTGGATTAGCAATAGGTTTAGAATTTAAATTACCTCCCCATTGTGGCTTACTTGTTGGAACACCAGAAGTTAAGTACATATCACCACTTTCACTTTCAGTTACATTAACTCTTGAAACATCTAGTTTGTTTTTATACAAGTCACTGTTAAATACTTCTTTACTATTACTAGCATTAGATTTTAAATCTTTAACTGTTACAGTTCTATCATTCCAGTTTACTAAAATTGATAAATTATTCTCTCTTGCTACATCTTCTAATGTATCAACCCAAGATTTACCACCCACCCAACTGATTTTTTTATTTTTATTAAAACCTTGAACAGCTTTACCATCCCATCCTTTTGGAACTATTTGTTGTAAAACAACATTTATTGGTAATCCTTTTGCATAACCTTCTGATTTATGAATAAATCTGTCTTGTTGACCTATTTGAGCCAAATACTCATTTCCATAAAGCTCATTTTTTTGTTTTATAGATGTATCAACATATTGACTATTTTCTAATGCTTGAATATTAATATTAACATCACTATTTTCTTCAAACTTCGATTTGTTTACATTTTCAAATTTTAATTTACCTCCGCTACCATTTTGTGAATTATTTTTAGTAGGAGGAATATCTACTATTGAAAAATCCGCAAAGCTAGAAGTAGAGATTGCACCTAAAATTATTAATGATATTATTTTCTTTTTCATATTATTCCAGTATTTGTTCTTTTATATATTTTAAAATATAAAACAAATTTTAATATTTCAATATCTTAAATGAAATAATTTTAAATTTGTTCTTACATTTCCTTATAAAAGTGTTGGTATTATTTAAATTATTGTATAAAATAAAAATATTTATTCAACAATTATATAAATTAATCGTATTTTCTACGAAACCAATATGGTTTACCATGTGCTTTTTTACCAGCTAAAAGCACCCCAAATCTTCTCATTGCGTTAGGTATTGTATAACCAATGAAATTTAAATAATATGATACCACCAACCCTAAAAACATAAAAATCCAAGAATATTTATTTCCAGGGGCAATAATCACTAAAAATACTAAAATTAATAACCTCCAATCAAAAACAAATAACTTTGGTGTTCTTGCTGCTTCACTCCATACGGAATGTTTTTCATAAGCCATAACAACTCCTTCTATATATATTATATATATATATACAAAAAAAAATGATTAATTTAAATAAAAATTAATCATTTTATAAACAAAAACTAAAATAACATATAATTCATTATTCCAAAAAGTTTGTTTTTGTAGTAGAATGGTCTCTTACAAATTTAACATAAACCTCTTCTGATATAATTCCATTATCATATTTTTCTTTTGCTGATTTGACAAATGATTGACCATATTTATCAACCATATCAGCAACATAAAAAGCAATTTTATCTATTTCCATATTTTTAAGTAAATATTCTTTTACCCTTTCATCAAATACCAAATATTCACGAACTGGTGTTAGTTTACCATCAATTGTTTTAACTAATCTTTGAGATAAAATTAATTTCATATAAGTAATCATATCAGTTAATCTTGAATTTACTTCATTAGGTGGAAACTCTTGTGACATTCTTTTAAATGTGTCAGATACATTATTAGCATGTAAAGTACCAATTAATAAGTGTCCTGTTTGTGCTGCAGTTAATCCACCCCTAATAGTTTCTAAATCACGCATTTCACCAACAAATATTATGTTTGGTGCGCGTCTTAAAGAGTTTGTAACACCTTTTGAAAAACTTGGTAAATGAAATGGAATTTCTGTTTGTCTAATCATACTATATTTTGATGTTACTCTATCAAACAAAAATTCAACAGGTGCTTCATAAGATAAAATTCTTAATGAATATTTAGGAGATTCTAAAATAAATCTAATAATTGAAGCAATAAGTGTTGTTTTACCAGAACCAGTTGGACCAACTACTAAACACATACCATCATCTGCTGAAAAAGCATCAATTACATTTTGTGGTATATCTTTATCTAATTCTGGTGGAACTAATGGAATATTCCTTAATACAATTTCCATAATACTTGATGTTCCTGATTGAACACCTACCATATTAACCCTGTATCTATAATAACCAGATTTTCTGGATATAGCATAAGACCTGTCAATATCTCTTCCAGATTCAATTTCAGATTTTACAAACGCTCCATTATTAATTCTTTCTGCTATTTTTTCAATTTCATTATAGTCTAATCTTTTTTTAGTTGCTCTGTACATAGAACCTCTAACTTTAAACCAAATATTATCTTTTGTAGTGATAAAAATATCTGATGCTCCACTATTTGTAGCATGCATTAAAACTTCATCTACAAATTCCCCATCAAATAACTCTGGTTCATTTGGTACTAAATATTTATTTGCATCTCTTTCTAAAATTTCTTCATCAGTCATTGTCTCAGCATCTTTATCATCTCGATAATTTAAACTAATTTCTTCAAATAATGGCTTACTATTTTCATTATTGTATAAAGAGTCATAATTATTACTCATTATAAGATAACCTTTTAATTATAATTAATTCAAAATATAACAAAAATAGCCATATAATTCAATATGGCTATTTTAAAAGAAATAATTAAAATACTCTAATTAATATTTTCTTCCTGATTTATCTTGATAAGTTGTTGGATATTGTGATTTCCAATTTTTAGCATTAGAGTCCAATTGAGCATGGTCAGTAATTCTATATATTTGGTCATTAATAGACATTTCGTTTCCACCACCAGTTACACCAAGATTTGATGATGCTACAACAGTAGGTGTAATTAAACCTTGTTTTAACAGAATTTTATAAGTAAGCATACCTTGATAATCTCTATCTAATCTAGCATAAGAAGCTTCAAAAACTTCTGTTGCTTGTTTAACGCCTAATTCCCAACCAATTTTAATTTGCTCATCCCAAAATTCTTTCTCAGCTTTAGTTTTTGGTAAAAAAGCCTTTTCTGGAAGTGGTGGCATTTCATAATTTAATTGTAAATAATCTCTCCATGTTGGATAAACAGATACAAATTTAGCTGGTGCTTCAATTTTAAAAGTTTTATCAGAAATTCTTACAACATCATCATTTTCTTGATGATAAGCAGAAAAACCTTGTGTTAAAACTGGTGGTAAAACGCCATTAGTTAGTCTTATTGCTTCAAAATTATATATTTTATCTAATTCAGCACTTTTATACTGAATAGTTTCAGCATATTTATTAAATTGAAATGACATACCAGATGTTGTTCCTAACCCCAATGCTACATCTTTTAATGCCTCTTTTCTTAAATCACTAATTGAGTCAGCATTTGATTTCTGACTTTTTGTAATATTATTAGACATTAACTCATCATATGAATAACCTTTGTTTATTGTCTCTGCTTGAGAGGTCGAAACAAAGGCACATAACAATAAGCTTGCTAATGTTAATTTTTTTGCCTTCAAATTCATTTATCTAATCTCCAACTTGATTATTTTTTTATCTATATTAACAGTTAATTTACCTCTTTCACCTAAACCATTACCAATATTTTTTAATGTTAATAACGCTGTGCCTTGAAAATATTCGTCATTTTTATTTGAAATATTCATACTTAAATCTTTTTCTGGATTTACTAATACTAACTCATAACCAATTAAATTAGCAATATTACCTAATAAATCATTTACAGAATAAACACCTTTTAACTTAACTTGTTTTTCTAATGTATTTTGTTCAGCCGATATTTTTTCAATAGTATATGTTCCATCTGCTTGTGTTGTTTTTATGTAGCCATAATTGTTTCTATACATTTTGATTAATTCTTCATCTTGCGCTTCTGGTGACACTTTTAATGAATAACCATCATTTTTTTCTTTATTATATTGTTCCATCAATCTATTAGTTTTGCCTAATGTCTCAAGATTAGATACAGGTGAAATTGTTTCAGTGTAATTAGAAATACCACCATTTTTCATCATACTTTCTTGGTCTTGCATTGTAATTTCTCTTAAATCTTGATTTTGTGGCATTTTTTCAACACCATTATTATTTATTCCAACATTATAATTATTTGACACTAAAAGATTTAATTGATTTTGAATATTTTCAGCAGAATTAATAATTCTATTATTAATGTCATTTTCTATTACATTTTTAGGTGTATCTAAGATTTTGTATGTATTATCAGAATTTGAAAATGGTTTAGATAAGCTAACACAGCCTGCCAAAGTTGCACTTGAAAAAGCAATTAATAAAAGTTTATTTTTATTTAAATTATTCATATTTATATTCTTTATAAAATTCTTTAAATAAAATATATAAATATTAATAAAAAATCAAACTAAAAATGTATTTTTTACTGTTTATTTTTCATATAATGTATAAAATATACTAATATAGAAAAGAAAAAAAATGAATAATATTACTAATTTTAATGAGCAAGAAATTACATTAGAAGATAGCACAAAATTGTTTTATGTAAACAAATCAAAATTTTTATATAAAAAGGCTAAAAGAGAGCTAGGTATAAATAATGATGAAGAAATAGATGAAAGACAACTTGTTATGTGGCTTATAGATAACATGGATAAAGTTAATAAGAAAACTTATAGAGTGTATAAAAGTTCTTTAATATATTATTTTTTAAATGAAATAAAAACAGAATCTTCTGTTGAAGCAGCAGAGTATCTAGCAAAAATAACTAGTGAAAAATCTTATAAAAAAAGTGATAAAACATCAGCACAAAAAATGAAAAGAATACCATCTAATGATTTAGAAAAATTAATTAAATATTTAGATGAACATGATGGAAAATGGAATTTATACATTAAAAATTGGATTTTATCAGCAATAATTTGTGGGCTAAGACCAATTGAATGGAAAGACAGTGAGATTATAAATTATGAGGGTAAAACTGCATTAAAAATAAAAAATGCTAAACATACAAATGGTAGAGCGCATGGTGAGTTTAGAGTGATTTTATTAAATAATTTAACAGAAGATGAGTTAAATTTAATTAATGAACATATATATTCAGTTAAAGAGTTTGATAAAATAGGCGAGTATGATAAGTTTTATAGAAATTGTGTTGCTCAATTAAATACAGTAAATAATAAAATTTTTGGAAGAAGAAAGAAAAATATTACTTTATATTCTGCTAGGCATCAATTTTCAGCGAATGCAAAATCTGCTGGAAAATCAAAAAGAGAGATTGCAGCATTAATGGGACATAAAGTTGATAAAACTGCTACAATTCATTATGGAAAAGGAAGATTTGGCAATTCATCTTTATCAGTTGAACCATCACAAGAAGATGTTAAAAAAGTAATTGAAAATAGTCCTGACTGGTATAAAAAATATAAAGAAAAAAGAGATGAAAAAAAATCTACTGATGATAATTTAAATAATATATAAATTTATTTTAATAGTTATTTTAAATGTATTTTATAAATATATACATTTAAATTAATTTTGAAATCATGTTTCATCATGATATTATATATAGTATTAAAAAAGGAAGTTATATGAGTGTTCAAGAAATTAATGATGTAAATGAATTAGATTTATTGTTAGAAAACAATGACTATGTTTTAGTTGATTTTTATGGTCAAGCATGCCAACCATGTAAAATTGTTGCTACTTATATAGATGATGTTGCTTCTGAACTTAAAAGTGAAAATGTTGCTGTTATTAAAGTTGATGCTGGTAAATTAGTAGATTTAAGCATTAAATTTGGTATTCGTTCAGTTCCAACATTTGTTTTACTTGATAAAGATGGTGAAGATTTAGCTACTAAAATTGGAATGGGTTCAAAAGAACAATTAGTTGAATTTGTTAAAAACAATATTTAATTAACATCAAATAAAAAATGGATTTTTAAAATCCATTTTTTTTATTTTAAATATCAATTTCATCTATGATTTCATAATTAATAGTAGCATTTTTAATAATATCATCAACATCTCTTTGTTTTTTTATATCATTTGTAAAAATATTGTTATGAGAAATCAAATAATCACTTATTTTATTAATTGTAGAAACCTCTGCTTCACTGGTAATATAGTTATCAAACAATTCAATTGATAAATTCATATAATAACTTAATAAAAATTTTTTAAAAAAATTACTAAAATTAATTAACTTTTCTTTTAATTCATTTTCATTAAATAAAGATACAATAGTAATATTACTTAAATTTGCTGGTAACATATTATCTTTTAATTGTATTTTATAAGCAAAATTTTCAAATTCTTTATTTTTATATAACAAATCTTTTTCATAAACAATAGAAACCATATCATTAAAGTTTTTAATAATATTTTCTTTATTTACAAGAAACTCAAATTCTTCATTATTTAAATTTAAATTAAATAAATTATCGTCCAACTCTTTTAATAGAATTTCCTTTGTGTTATTATAATCTACATAACCACTAAAAGTTAAATAATTTTCATCATTTATACTACCAAATTTATAATAACTATTTGGCATTATATTAATGTATATATCAGATATAAATCCAATACCATTATCTTTTATATCATGTTCTATATTATTTATAATACTCATAACTAACTCGCTTTTTTACTTTTTATAAAATCTTCTAATGTTTCTTTCCAATAAGCTTTTAATATTGGAGACATATTATTAACATGAATTAAATTTTTCAATAAAATGTTAATTTTTTCGTTATCATTTTCAAAAAAAATTTTATCAATATTTACAACAATTTGCTTTTCATTAATTAATAACTTGTTAATATCATTAATTATTTTTTCTGTCAATTTATTTTGCATATTTTAACTATATTTTACATTAATAATATATAATTAAAATATGTAATATCCAAATTTACTGACATTATTTAATAGCTCATCTTTATCAAGATTTTCATTATTTACAATTTTTATTGAATTTCTACCATAAGAATATATTTTAAACCCTTTACTTTCTAATAAACATGATAATATTATTAGTTGTTTTTTTTCAAAGGCAGATATAAATGTAGATTTTATTGAAACCAACTTAGATGTTTTATTTACCTTAAATTGTTCTTGCAAAGCTAAAGTATAATTTTCAGCAATAATTGTAAATATTGTTGAAAAATAAGATAAGTTTGATGGTTTAATTATATTAATTGATTTTTTGAAATTTTCATCAATACTATCAAACAAAACAAGGCTATTATAATTTATTGAAAAAAACTGTTGTAAATATTTATATTCAATATCTGTTAACCAATTTCTTTCTTTCCTTTTTACCCCATCATAAATGTAATCATTACTATTTAATAAACTTTCTATGCTAATAAATTTATCTTTGATTTTTTTAGATGTTATATTTATTAGATACCTTTGTTCTGTTTCAAATAACCAATTGTCACCTTTTGATTTAATATCAGATTTTGATAAAATAACATATTTTCTTTTAGGTATATTTATATTTTCTAATGTATTCTCAGCATATATAAGTCCATTTTTTTTAATTGTTATTAAATCATTAACTTCTTCTCTCATACAAAAGACTTCTTCTTGATGACTTCTATATAAAATATCATTTAAAAAATTATCAACTGAATTTTCTTCAAAAACAAAAGATTTACTTAATGTATCTTCTTTACCATTAAATCCATATACTTTTGAAATAATATTTATAATTACATTTAATGAGTAATCCATATTATTTAAATAGATAAATTGGTTCTCAACATTTGATGTATCTAATGCATTTTTAATATTTTCAAATGGAGTTGAAAAAAACATTTTATCTTTTATGTTTAATTTAAAAAGATAACCTGTTCTCCACAACTCCTCTTTACTTAAATCACAAAACCAAATCATTGTATATTTATTATTTATTTTACTTTGTTTTTCTAATATTTCATTAATATCAACAAAATCAAATATTTTTTTATTAATAATATATTTATTGGTTTTAAATTCAATAATTCCAATTTTATAAATCATTTTTATTTCTAAATTATCTATCTAAATTTATATTTGTATAAACACTATCCAAATCTATTAAAGGGGCATCATTCATTTCTTTTATTTCACTACTTCCTGAATCTATTACTAATTCTGTTGCTAATTTTAACCATTTATGTAATTGTAAATTTTTATATTGATTTTCCATCCAATATTGTGTTTGTAACTGAAACCTTTTTGGTTTGTGTAATAATTTTATATCTTTTGTAAATTCATATCTATGCATATATTTTTTTAAGTCTTGGGATTTAATATCAAGTAATATCTGAGAAAATGTTCCCAAATCTGATGCACCTTCTCCTAAATATTCATCTAATTTTGCCTTTCTTGTATATAATGAACTTTGCCACAACATATTAATTGAATTAGATATAAAATTTTTATCATTTTGTTTAACTTTATCTTTATAAAAATAAGCAATAAACATAGCTCTACATAAATGATTTAACTCTTGTTGTGTTAATTCAGGTAGATATATTAACTCTGCACCTTTATTAACAAATGCTGAGTTTAAATGATGTGATTGATGGCATAATGGACATACTGTAACTAAATTATTTTCATTATAATTATTATGGTCATCATTTAAATGATGTATTTCTTGATATTCATCTGACTGGAATCCACAGTAATAACATGTATAATTATCTCTTTTGAAAATTCTTTTATATAAAGTTATAACATTTTGAGAAACCTTTCTATCCATAATTGAACCATGAGATATTGAAGTTTCTTCCCAAGATTTAATATCAACTGATAATAATAATTCATTCATAATATTCCTTTTAATATTTATTAATATAGAATTTATATAAAATATAAAATAAATACCATATATTCAAATGAAAAATAAAAAATAGTGATATATTTATATATCACTATTAAATTTATAATTTTATTAAATTAATATTTTAAACATTTATTATCAACTCCACCAATACATTTTGCCTCAGTATTCATATCTGTTTGAATTTTATCAAACCCTTTTGCTTTATCACCATATATTGAACCAGAAACAACAAGTGAGTAATTTAATGGCATAGTCAAACAAACCCCAATAACTAATCTAGTTATAATAGAAATTGGTTTAGATTCATTGTTTCCACGTTCTCCAGCTTTTGCCAATTTTTTTACACCAGTAATGAATATAACAATACCAACAACAAACATACAAATTAAAAGCATTAATGGTATTGAGTGAAGTGAAATTAAAATGGCTTCTGCCATATCTATTAATGTTACATCTTTATTAATAGTAGTAGCTGAGTATGTTTGATTGAATAATGTTAAAGGTATTAATATTGAAAAAATATTTTTTATAATTCTTTTCATTTTATTTCCATGATTATATTTAAATAGTATATAAAAAAATACAATAAAATATAATAACCATCATATAATAAAAAAAGCCAATTTTTAAGACTGGCTTTTCATTTTTTAAATGATTAATTATTTCATTAATTATTTTTTTAAACCTTTGAAACCTGTGTTTGTTCCAACATTCATGGTTGAAGCTTTATTGTTTTCATCACCAAATAATGTTCCTTGACCTAAATATAAAATAGTGCTAATACCACATAAAGCTATACCAGCAACAAATTTAAAAATAATTTGCCCTGCAGGAATTTGACTACCTTGTTGTCCACCTTTTTTACTCATATCCAAGAAAGCATATGCTAAAAATACAATACCACCAATAAATGCACCAATAAGAATAAGGTTTAAGATAGTTTGAAATTGACCAGAAGCATTAGTTTCAAGAGCAGATATACCAGATGCAGCATTAGCAATACCAGCACTTAATATTAAACCAATTGTAGAACCTAATTTTAAAACATTTTTTGTATTCATTTTTTTATTTCCATTTTTATATACTTATATTATAAAAAAAAAAATAAATTTCAATAACTTTTTTAGCAAAAAAATGAAAATATTTTTATTAAAAACATATGTTTAAAATAAAATTCTTTCCAGAAAGGGAAAATTACAATGTTATTTTTTATTAAAATATCTTAATTTTTATTATTTTTACTTTTCAGGCAAATAAAAAACCATATATAAATTACTTTATATATGGTTTAAAAGTTTAAATTAATAAATTTTATTGTAATTTAGGTGAGAAAGTTCCAGATTTTAAATAATCATTTACAAAATCACTATTTGGAGCAATTGTATTTCCCAATGCTAAAGCAAAGAATGTAATATTAATACAAATAATACCACCTAATATATGGAAAAAACTTTTTCCACCCTGACCACCGCCACCACCATTTGCCTTACCCATTTGATTTAATAACAATAAACCTTTAACAATTGATATATATCCAACCAACCTTATAATTGTTATAATTGCTATTTGAATTGCTTTTGTTTCTTTATCTAAACTAGTATTAGTTCCAGTGCAAGTAATAACTGCAGTAGATAAATCACAAATTTCTTGGATACCAGAAGATAATCCCACAAAACCAAATGTTGCTGATAACATATCTACTGAAATACCAAAGTTAATTAAAAGAACTGATACAATTAATGTAACAATTGGCTTAAATACATTTTCTTTTTGTTCTGATGCTTTAACAAAACTAACAGCAGAATCGAATAAATAAAAGACTCCAAGAACAACTGCCAATGTTCTCACTACAATAATAAATGCTCTACCTGCTAAATCAAAATTGGCAAACATTCTACCAATACTCAATCCTCCTGCTGAACCATTTTTTAAACTATCCAATATACTATTAAAATCTAATGAGTATGTATTATTAAACATAAACATTAAGAATATTATTATAAAGAATGTCCCTAATTTATTTAAACTAATTAATTCTAATTTATTCTTAATCATAATTTACTTTTCACTTATATAATTTATTATATGAAATAATATAAAGAAATAAATAACTATTTATTTTATTTATAAAAAAAGATGGCAATTAAAAGCCATCTTTTTTATTTTTTTTAATATTTAAATACAATATTAATTAGTTAAACTTCCTTTTTGAGTTTTAACAATGCCTTTTGAAGCATCAATTGCTGTGATTTTATCACCATTTGGCAATGATTGACCAATAGCAAATGGTCTTGTATCATTACCTACTTCAACCCAAACTTGACCTTCTGTTAAACCTTTAACTCTATATGTAGTTTTAGATTTAGGTGTTACATTTTGTTTAACCTCTCTTTTAACTTGTGGAGCAACTTTTTTAGTTTGTGTTGGTTGAACTTTTCTTCTAGGCTCATCATCTTTAACAGAAGATTTATAAGAATTATTACTTAAACCAGCTCTTGCTTGTAATTGTTTAATAATTAACGCTTGTTCAGCAATTACATCTTCTAAACTTCTGTCACCAATTACATCAGCTTTAATTTTTTCAATTTCAGCTTTTTTAGCAGCTTCACGTTTAGCTACTGCCTCTTGTTTAATTGCCTCTTGCTTTTGTGCTTTCAACTCTGCCAATCTTGTTTCTGCAGCTTTAATTTCAGCAGCATAATGGTCTGGGCTTTCATCTGCTGATACTGTTGCTGGCTGTGTAACTGGAGCTGTTGGAGTAACAGAAGTGTTATTTGTAGTAGATTGTTGTGCAGTTAAAGGTTGTTGAGCATTTAATTCATTTCCAATTGGCTGTTCATTTGATTTAATAGTATTTTGTTTATTTAAATCATTTGTAACTGCTGGTACTTCATTTGTTCCTAAAGTTTGGGTAGTATTTGGAGCAGAAGCAGATGTATTTGGAATCTCACCTTCATTAGCACCCAAACCACCTAGTTCACCATTCATACTATTCATATCTTGTGGAGCAGAAGCAGATATTTCAGAACTAGCAGCATTTACACCATTTTCCATTGAAAATTCATCTGGTGATTTGGCTTCTGATGCTGCTTTATTAAATGTTTCTTGTTGTTCAACATTAGAATCAACTTGTGTTTCTGTTCCCATAAACATTGGCATAGCCATATAACCAACTGCACCAAGAGCAACAACAGAAGCAACAATACCAATCATCTTTTTATTCACACCACCTTTTTTACCTTTACCACCAGTATCATTATCACTTAAATCATCATTTGAATCTGGTCCAATATTGGCACTTTCTTCAACAAAGTTGGTTTTTTCACTAGATGAGGCATCATAACTATCAAACTCATTATTTCCTTCAGAGTTATCTTCAAAATCTTTAACTTCGCTATCTTGCATATCTCTATTATTTTTTTTCATTTTTACACATTTCCTTTTAAAATAAAATATATTAAATCAATCTGTTTTGTCAATAAATAATTTAAAAATTATTCTTTAAATAATGATTTGTCTACAACTAAATCACTTGTAAAAAATACTGCGATTTCTTTATTAGCATGAACTTTTACAGTAGATGTTTTTGGTATAGTATCATTAATAATGTTAGAACCTTCTTCTAATGATTTAGCAAGACCTTTTTTAGTTATATCTTTTGTATCTAAATTGCCTGTAACATTTGTAACAGCACCAGTATCACTAATTACAGTAGTTTTATTAGAGTCACTTAAACCATCAGCATATCCACTAGCAAATGCACCAGCCATAGTCCACAATAATCTTTCTGGTATATGTCTATTAACACTATCAGCTAAAGCTGTTTTTGTTGTATTTAAATCCATTGCAACAGCATTAATTGGAATGCTTCTTTTAAATTTATCACTATTTAAAACTGAAAATTCAACAACAACTTTATCACCAGTCTTTTTGAATGAACCAGCAATTGTAGAACCAGCATACTCACCAGAAACAATTCTTGCTCTAATTGGAGAATCTTCTCTTGAATCAATTGATGTTTGTAATACAGCATAAGTTAAATCACTTGCTTTAAATAAAACTACTCCCTCATCATCTTTATTTCCAGTATTACTGTCACTAGAATTTGATTGATTTGAAGATGATGTTTGGTTTTGATTTTCTTTGGCATCACTTCTATTTGAAACAGTATTTAAAGTAAATGATTTATTTTTCCAATTTTCTCTTAATGCACCAGCTAACCCCTCATCTTTTGTATAATCATATTTTGGTTCTTTCATAACAATTATTTGTTTAATAACTTGTGGCTCAGTTGGTTGAGAGACTGTTTGTGACATATCATCAACAATTGGTTCTTGTGTTGTAACAGGGGTAGAAGCAGCACCTAAAAACTCATTTTCATTTACTGGACGTTCTTTGTTTACCATAGTATCTATATGACCATTACCATTAGCTAAAGCATTTTGATAATTTTCTTCATTTGCTGTTTTTACTTTACCAATATAATCAGGATTTTTAGATTCTAATGGATTACCAGTATTTGAATCAACATTAACACTTACATTAGCATTAGCATCAGTAGCAGCATCTTTTGTATTTTTACTATTTAAATTTACAGCAGTAGCAACAACAAAAAAACCTACAAAAATAGAACCAAGAATTACACCTAGACGTTTTTTTTCACTCATTGGAGCTTTATTATTTTTTGACATTATTATTTTCCTTATTATTTATAAATTTGAAATGTGCTAGTTAAATCATTGAACCTATAACCAACAACAGGAATATATGGTATCTTATACACATATGTACCATCTGGGCTATTAACTCTACTTATTGGAGCAGGATTTAAAATTTTATATTTTGTTCTTAATAAAACTTTTCCATCTGCTAACAACCATGCTTGGGCATCATTAGTAGAGACTTTTAACACTTTACTTTTATCAGGGGCAACACCTTGTAATGTTGATAACAATTCATTATCCATAGCATTAGGTAAAGAAACAGTTGTTTCTATATTTGTTTTTGGATTTTTACCTTTCACAATTACATCTAATCTATAATCTACTTCTTTTTGATTATTTAAATATGAAAATGTAACAGGAACAGGATTGTCTTTTAAAAATACAACAAAGTTACCTTGACCAGTATTATTATTAGATTGAATAACCAAACTTGATACATTAGGATTTTCTTTATCAAAAATAACACTAATATCATCATTATTTACAACATAATCAATTGCCCATCCAGTACCATAAGAATCAGTTAATAATATAGTTGAAATATTATTTCTATCTAATCTTAATAATGGTGGTGGTGAGCCTGGCGAATTATCAACATTTATTGTTCTATTAACTGGTTTTGGTGGTGAAACATCCAAATTAATAGATTTTTGTTTTTCTTCATATTTTCTTTGAATTTTTTTAACAGTTCCATTTGGAACATTCCAAAATTTCTCTTCTAATGAAACATCTGGGTTTCTTTCATAAACAACCTCTTGTTCGACTTGTGGCTGATTAGTATTTGTAGGTGTTCCAGCAGGGGTAGTAGTTGGTGCTGAGTTAACATTACCATTAGTTGTTGCTGTATTAGGGTTTGTATAAACCAAAGTTTCTTCTGAAAATGTAACAGAAGTTGTAGCAACAGAAATAATTGATAATAAAGCACAAGATATTAATTTTCTTTTCATAAATTTTTACTTAAACTGTTTAAATAAAAATTACAAACATTTATAATTATTGTCAATAAAATAAAAGAAATAAATTGTAAAAATTGAAAATTAGTAAAACAAAAAGACAGTTTTAATAACTGTCTTTTTTATATAAAACTTTAATTACTCAGTAAATTTAATAAATAAACTTTCAATAGCAATACCATTTTCATTATTGATAGTTGATGCTCTAACTATTTTCATGTTAATTACAGCATTTGTTGATTTACTTAATTCACCAGATTTTGTTGATTCAAAAATCATATTTGATTTCATAGTTACTAACCAATAAGCGATACCATTACTATCTACTTCTTTTTTTAATATTTGTGGGCTACCTTGAATATTTATATAAGAAATCCAATTATAGTTTCTTGTATTTTCTAAAATTGCTGAAACTTTTAATTGTTGTAAAAAGCTTTTCCATCCATTATCAGTAAAATTAGGAACAGACTCAAACAATTGTTGTTCATGATTTTTATAATCAAAAGCAAAAAGTTTTTTCATACTCATCATAGCAAATGATTGTATTTGAGCATCAGTTTTTTCAAATTCATTTAATGGAGTTATTTTTACATATCTAAATTCATTATCAACTGGTATATATTTTGGAGGGATAGATTTGTTTAAAAAATATATTGTAAAAGAAGCAGTTAAAAGCAATGAAAATACAGCTAACATTAAAAATATTAATGAGCTTCTATAAAAAATATAAAAATACCTATTTCTTTCCTTTACAGAAATAAAAGTTTTAACAGATTGTTTACCAGTTTTATTTCCATTACCACTACCTTTTGATGTGTTAGTTTGTTTTTTCACTGCTTTTTCACTGCTATTTTCATTCATTTTTTCACTCATTATTTTATCCTATATACTAATATATTAATTATTTTTTTCAATTAAAATTCAGAAACTATTTGTGATATATAAAATCCAGATGGATTATCATCAGTTGCTTGAAACACTATCATTAAATTAACATATCCAGATGCAACTTCTGTTCTGCCACTTTCTGTTGTTACTATTACTGGAACTCTCATTTGCCAATATTTATTCCCCATAATATCTTGACTTCCATATATATTTTCAGAAACAATTATTGGTGTACCAGAAACAACCATTTTCACAATTTTCTTTTCTTCAATTATTTTATCAATGACTTTATTTTGAATTAAATTATCTTCAAATTTACTATAACCTTCATCTGTAAAATATTTTTTTGATAACATTAATTGTTTTTCATATTCTAAAAAATCCAAGTTATAAATACTATTAACAGCATCAGTTGTCCAATTTATAATACTTTTATGTGTAACACGGGCTTCATTTAATAAAATTAAAGGATTATTATTAGCTTCATTTACTTTTTCATTAATTTGATAAACAATTGGATATTTATAATCTTTATTATTTACGAAAAAAAACAATAAAAATAAAATTAACAAAATAAAGAAGATATATGCCAAACCAAACCAAGTTAATGTTTGGTTAAATTTTTTATTATTTGATAAAGACTCATATATTTCATCTTTATAAGGTTTATCTAAAAATTCTATTACTTTTTTAAACATATTTTTCTCATTTTATCTATTAATTGGTTCAACTTTTCTTATTTCACCATTTGGAGATGTAATATAAAAATCATTTTCTGGTCTATTAGCAATAAATATAAATAAAATAAACAAAACCAATAAATTAATACTAAAAATAACAGTTCCAACAAAAAAAAGTTTTTTAGACCAATATATATGATGATTAATAAAATAGTTTGCTTTTTCATCATCATTATAATTGTTTTTAAATATTAAGCCACTTGTTCCCTCTTTAACTGTATCAACATCCATATGTTTATTTACATCTTCTTCAAATCTTTGTATTAATCTTTCATTTTTTTTGTTTTCATTTGAATTATTTTTCATATTGTTAACCTTTTTTATCTATTATTTAAATATCAAAATTATTTGCTTTTAATAAGTTAATATCAATACCACTTAATATCAATTCATTTTTAACAATATTAACTTTTGTTGTATTTAACCTATATTTTTGATTAGTATTTTCACTCTTATTTTTTGTGTCTAATTCTAATACCAATAGGTTTAATTTAAATAAATCTGTTAAACATTTCAACACCCATTGTTGAGAATATGGAATTTTATTTAACAAATCATTAGCATCAAAAACATCATTTTTATAATATTCAAAAATGGTTTCTAATATATTATTATATAAATCTTCTTTATACATAATCACACCATTACTGTATCTTTATATTAAATTAATAAAAAAAATAGATTTAAACAAATAAAATACTCTTGAAAAATAAAGTTTTTTTATTATTTTATATATAAATATAAGGAAGAAATAAGGATGGAAAGTAATAAAAATAAAAATAAAAATATTTTTAGAAATGTTTTTATTACTACCTTGTTTTGTATTAATACAGGTAGTTATGCCTCAACTGTTCAATTAAACGTTAATCCACCAAGTTTTAATAATTCAATGAAAAATAATAACCCACCACCACAAATTCAAAATAATTCTGGTGATGATTTGTTAAAAAATTCAGCACAATTACAAAATGCTATAAAGAACAGACCAACTCAAGTTAATAATTGTTGGGATTATGCTGCTAAAAAATTTGGTAATGATGCTTGGATGTTATTTGCTATTGCTTCTGTTGAATCATCATTTAACACACAAGCAGTTAATCAAAATACAAATAAATCAACAGATATTGGTTTGATGCAAATTAATACAATTCATTTAAATGAATTATCAAGAATGGGTATATCTAGAAGTGATTTAATCAATGACCCATGTAAGTCTGTTATTGCTGGTTCATATATATTAAGACAAAAAATTAATAGATGGGGATATAATGTAGATGGAATTGGAGCATATAACTCAGGAAATGATAAATTTAGAAGACCATATGGAAGAAAGGTTTTGGCAAGATATGATGAGTTAGTTCAACGTCATTATTATAGAGGTGAACCATTTTCATTAGAAAATTATCAAAGAAAAAAAGAAAAATCTTCTGGTGGACATACTTTATATGTTAAAAATAATATGTTTGAAACAAGACAAGTATCATATAATCAAAATTATAACCCATTTGGAAACAGCACTGGTAACTCTCAATATGTGACAAAAACATCTAATAACCAATCTACTAATAATGGCTTAACAGTTTCAAGAGCAGCTAAATTTGATGATGAAAATTTTCAACCAGCAAAAGTTAAAGTTAAAATAAAATAATTTTCAATATTTTTTTAAAATAAAAATCACACAAATATAAATTGTGTGATTTTTATTTAATTAGTTAATTAACTAATTAAATTTTTTAGTAATATTAAATCTATTACCATATCTTAAAATCATTTCTTTAACTAATTCATCATAAACATCAAAATGATATGCTGCCCCATTACTTCTCATCATAAATTCTCTTCTTTCAATATCACTTTTAGCAGAACCAGATGGGTAAGCAACAGCTAATAATTTTCTACCTACTTCACTGCCAACTTCTGCAAATACCTTTCCTCTTAATTTAACATCTTGAACAGTTGTTGATAATGACCATAATTGAACAGGACCCATCTTATTTCTTAATACTTGTGTATAACTAGTTTCATCATTTGAGACCTTCATCATAAACACATTACCATCAGAACTAGGTGGTCTAATATCATTTTTTAAACTTGTTACTTCTGCAGGGTCTTTAAAGCCTATCTTTTCCACAATTTTTGTAATAATATTTTGACTATCAGCAGACATTACAAAAATTGTAGTAGCAAATTCAATCATAGTATCTTCAAAATCATCAATTGATTGTGATGCTAATACAACTTCAACACCCCATTTTCTACCCTCCCTCATATATACCATAATTTGATTTCTAACTGATGGACTAGATTGTGTTCTATGGAACTCATCCACACTTAATCTTTTTTTATCTTCTTTAATTTCTTCAATTCTTTTTGTATGAAATTCAATATAATTTTTTTTATGTTTTTCAAAATCTTCTGGTAAAGAAGCACCAAATTTAAATGGCATTTCATTAACCGAATCATCACCAACAAAGAAATCACCTGAAATTAATTTCATAGCATACATATACATTACTGCTGTTTGTTTTGCTGATTCATTAGAAATTGACTTAGCTACATCTTCTAAATTTAATGAAATAAGTTTTGCTGAACCAAAGTTAAATAAAGTTCTACCACTTAAAATTGGGTATGCTTTTAAAGCAGCATCCATTGTTCTTCTAATTGCACTAAAAATATTTTCACCTTCATTTACTGTAAATTCTTTATAACTACTTTGAATTGCTTCATTAGAATATGCTACACCAACCAAATCATTTAAAGTGGGAACAGCATGTCTGTTTGCAATGGCAGCCTCTTCCCAATAACCATTACTAGATAAAATATCTACTACATCCCACCAAGTAGTAGGTTTTACAAAACCATTCAAACTATTTGTATCCATTTGATTTGATATATTTAACTTAACTCCAATTTTTTTCAAAGCAGAATCAACATTTGGCTCAGTTAATGATGTATATTCATATGGAGTTGTTTTTTGATAACTTGGACTATCAGAATAAGTTTCATATGTCTTTTCAATCAACACCCTAACAAAATCAGTTACACCTGATTCAATTTTTTTAGTTTCAGAGTCAGTAATTAATAATGTAACCAAATTAATTAAATAAGTTAAATCCACACTAATAGGAAATCTACAACCAACTTTTGTATCCATAGGATTCATACAAAACTCTTTTGTATTAGCTAATTTTTTATAAATTACTAAATGTTTCATATGATTTGGTAAAGCATCATGCATCAAGTCAATAAAACCTTTTGAAGACCAACCAATATCCAAAATTGAAATTCTAGGCAAACGCTTAATACCAGGACTTAAACAAAGGGCAATATTAGTCATATTCATAAGAACAGATTTACCTGAGCCTGGTCCAGCGAAAATTAATGTAATCCATGTTGCTTGTTTAGAACTCATTGGTTGATATGGCATTAATTTACCATCAATAGCACTAAATATTACTGCTCCATTATCCCATAAATTTGATGGTCTACTAAATGGCATCATCATTATAGCATCATGTAATGGTGCAGCATTAACTGTTGCTACACCTTTTGTTGTAAAACCAATAGAACTTGATGCTAAACCAGCAATAGGATTACCAGTAATTTCAGAAATTTGTGGATTACCCCAAGATTCTACTGCTCTTGATAAAATAGCAACTTGTGCTTTTACATTCTCTAAAGATTTAGACCAAGTACATAATGAAATTCTATATTTTACAATTGTTTCACTTTCTGCTAAATGAACTAAATTATCAGCATCACGATTTAACAACTTATTACTTTTTGATGTTACTGCTAAAACTCTAGAAACAGTATGTTTTAAATTTATTGAAGCCATACCATCCCCTTCAATTGTGTACATAATTCTCCAGGGCATGAATTTGTTAACTAAAAGACTACCAAATAACTTGTTAAAAGGCTGAATTTTTTTAGGCATAATATCAATGTAAATTGGGGCATAATAATAATTACCAATTTTTACAACATTTGTTTCAACAATTTCAGCATCTCTACTACATATTTGTTGTGATAATTTAGGTGACATAATATCCCATTCTTCAGCATTATAATGCTGTTTTCTTTGTGTCATAATCCTATCGCCAGGTAATGATGGAGACCAATCTTTACTTGTATATTCTTCATCAACACCTCTTCTAATTTCTCTAACACCTTCAACAACATTTAATGGTCTTGACTGTTTATTCGTTGCCTCTGATTTTGTTTCTAATCCAATTCTTGATAACTCACTCATTGTTTGATTAACAAATGATTTATGTCTTTCATAAATTGCCATATTAGCAGCAAATGGATTACCTGAATTATTAATTGGAAATTGATATGACTTATATTCTTCAACTTTATCTTTTACTGAATCTTTTGCTTCTTTTTTACTCAAAACTGATGGGGTTGTCCATAGTAATAAATAATTTCTTTCATCAGCAGCAGAACCTTTAACAACTTCTTTTTGAGCATCTAACATATATTTAGCATTAATATCTAATCTAGTACATGTTTCATATGATGGACTTAACATATTATGAATTAATTGTTCAGAATTTGTTGGGTCATAATGAAAACAACTTTGTATAATATGACCAGTTTTTGACATTGGACTATTAAATAAATTTTCTAATCCTTGAACTACATTATTTTCATATGAAGCAACACCAATTAATGATTTGATACCATCTATTGAAATTATTGATAGTAAAGAACCATCAGTAGCAACTAATGTAAAATCATCTAATGCTGTTTCTAAGTTATTGTAATCAAAAAAACTTTGCTTTAATCCACTAGACATTGCAATCAAAATCGCATTACAATTATCAATTAACTTTTGTAACATAAATTATTAACCTTTAATATTATAAGTACAATATATAAATTGTATTTTTAAAAATCAATTATAACCATTAAAATTTATCATATCTTTATTGTAATCCAAGTTTTTATCATGAATTAATTGATTATTTTCTACCATAGCATTAACTTCATCAATAAATAATTTATTTTCTATGACAATATTCTTATTCTTTGTAAAATCACCTGATTTTAAATTCATAATTAAAGCAAAAATAAAATCATCATCTAATTTATAAGAGTTAGAATAACTTACAATTAAATCATTATCATTAATTATTGAAATGCTATTAAAAATAACTGTTAATGTAATAATTTCATTTAAATCTTCTTCTGTATAACCAATTTCATATAGTATTAATTCAATATTAATACCCATAATGTGAGCAATAGTTAGAATATTTATCATTTCCACAAAATGTTTATTAAAATGTAATGTATTAAAATCTTTTATATCTTCTAAATCATTTTCAATTTCAAAAACTCTATTAATTATTGGTGCTAATAAACCACCATTAGGAAAAAATAAATATCTTTCATCATCCTCTGAAAATGGATTTTGAGTTAATGTGAAATATTTTTTATTTTCTGATGTTATATGTTTTAAAAATGATTCTAAGTTAATAGTTTTGTTTTGTTTTGACAACTTAATATATAAATCAATTATCTCATTAACACTTTCATTGTCAGTTTCTTTATTGTTGAATAATTTATTAAAAATTTTTTTCATTTTATTGTATTTAACCTTTATTTATATTAATTTATCAATAATTAAATAAAAACACAAAGATTATGATTAAAAAAACAATATTATGTATTGATGACAGTAGAATGACTGTTAAATTACTTAGAGATACTTTAGCATCAAATCCAAAATATAAAGATGTTGTTGTTCATGAATCAAATCAAGGGTTTAATGGTATTTCTGATATTATTAATTATTCACCTGATTTAGTATTTATGGATTTTGAAATGCCAATATTAAATGGTTTAGAGGCAATGTCTATTATTAGACAAAATCCTAAATATAAAGATTTGGATATTTTATTCTTTTCATCAAAAGATAATGTATTTGATAAAATTAGAGGAACAATGATTGGTGGGACAGAATATTTCTCTAAAAATACACAAAGAGAAAGATTAAATGAAATATTTGAAAAATATTTAGGCTAATTGTTAAATATAAGAGATTATCTATGGCAAAGAAAAAAATTTACATACCAACGATTTCTGAATTTCAAGAAACCATAAATAAAATAGTTCCAATAGATAAGTCAATTGAACTTATTACATCATTTAAAATTAATGATGATTATTTTGCTTTTGAATTAAATGATATATCTCATATTTCAATTTTAAACAATTATGAAAAAATATTTTTTTCTAATGAATATACAATTGGTTTAAGTAACTATGAAAACACATTTTACACAATTATAGACTTTGACTTATTTATAAATAAAAGTAATTCAGAAGATTTTAGAACAAACAACTTTGAGAATTATAAAAATAATGGTGATAAGTTGTTATATATAAATAATTCTCAATTATCAATTATTGTAGATAATGTAAATGTGATTAAAATAAAATTAAATGGAGAATTTGAAAAATCAGATACCCCTATTGATTTTAAATATAATTTTGTTAAAAAAATTATTCGTGATAATAAATTTCATAGAACATATTTCATAATTGATAAAAATGTTTTATTTACACAATTAAACTTAATACAAAATACAGGAAATTAATATGAGATTTAACAACAAAGAGATAGAAGAAAGATTAACAGAAAATAGAACAGCAATTTCTATATATGATGATATAAATATTAAAAAAATACCTATTATTGGTAACTATAAAATTAAAACACAATTTTTAATTTTAATGTTTCTTACATTTTTTAGTTTTATTATTTTATCTATATCTCTGTTTACTTATATTAAACATGAGAACTATAAATTTAATATAAGTTCAGAATATCTAAAAGCAATTAAAAATACAAACAAAAATATTATAGTAGGTAAAGATAATTTTAATTTAAATAATATGAATAGTGTTTTTTCTTTTATTTTTAAAAATAATGATGAAGATAAACCAATTGATGTTTTTAGTAAATTAATACAGACTAATGAAAATATAGCATCAAAACAAAAAGAAATTGAATCTCAAAATAATTTAATTAATTTAATTTCTAATGACTCTAAATTTATACAAGAAAAAATTCCAGAATTAAATATTATTTCTGAAAATATAGATTTTTTTGTTTCAAAATACAATTCTAATCAATTATTACAAAGTGATTTTTCAAAAATTGAAAATGTTAAAAACTATATTCAAAATTCCCAAAATAGAGTTAGATTAGAACCAGTATCAAGAAAGTTAAATTTTATATTAGAAAATAAAAAACAAATTTTAGATAATCAATCTATGTTTGTATCAAGAAACAAAGATGCTCTTAATGTGTTGCCATATTTTGAAAAAACACAAAACTCATTAAATGCTGAAAATGTAGCATTATTTTATTATTTAATTATAATTTTTAGTTTATTACTATTATTATTATTTAGTGGTTTAATCATTATGTTGTATATGTTTGAAAAACAAAAAATAACTGCTATTGATTTAAGAGAAGCAAAAATTCTTGAATCTACTATATTAGTATTATTAGATGAAATTACACCTTATAAAGATGGTGATTTTAGAAAAAGCACAACTGTTGCTGACAATTTAATAGGTAATGTGGCAAATGAATTAAATTTAACATTTAAAAAGTTAGATTCATTAATTCGTGCTGTTAAAGAAAACTCATTAGATTTAATCCAAAAATCTCAATATTCATTTGAAAAAACAAATAATATGAATACTGAGATTATGGACCAATATGATGAAATAACTGATGTAAAAGAAACATTTGCTAAATTTAATGAAATTAACCAAAATTTGAATAATGAAGTTGAAGTAACTAAAGAGGTATCTGATATAAATATTAAGACAGCAACTTCTGCTTCTGTTTCTGTTCAAAACTTAAATAATATTGTTAAAACAATTATTGAAAGTACAAATGATTTAAAATCAATCATGGAAGATATATCTGTATCATCTGATGACACTACAAAAGTATTAGATTTCTTATCTGACATTTCAGAAGAAATTTCTGTATTGTCAACTAATGCATCATTACAATCTATAAAATCAAATGGAAATGAAGCAGAGACATTAATTGCTAAAAAAATTAAAGAATTATCATCTAACTCAAAAACAATGTTGCTTAATGCCAAAGAAATTTTAAATAGAAATAGTTTACTTATTACTAAAATTAATAATAATGTAAACAAAACAAATAATATTATTAGTAATGCATTAGATACATCAAAAGATGTGGATATTAGTCTTGAAAAAATTAAAGAGTCATCAAAAAACTTAGAGGAAGTTATTTTACAATTAACAAATATTGTTGAAAAACAATCTATAATTACAGATAGCACAAATGCTAAAATGAATAAAGTTTTTGATAGTGTCAATAAATTACACATCTCTATTAAAGAAAATATTCAAACAAGTGAATTGATTAAAAAACAATCTTCAGAACTTAAAAAATCAGTTGATATATTTATCATTGATTAAAATGTCAATTTAATATCATTTCTTTTAAAATAAAACAGTATAAATAATAATTATACTGTTTTATTTTCGTTTATAACTTGAACTTGCTCTCAAAATAAAATAATTTATAAAATATTTATGGCAAATTATTTATGAATGATAAAAACAATCAAGTGACTTTAATAGATTTGTTACTTGAAACATCAAAAGATTCAGTTTCAATTATTAAAGAAATTGGTGATTTAAACAATCAAAACATAGAAGAAAATGAACTTACAAAATCAATAATTAAAAATATGGAAATATTAATGTTTAATATTAGATTAATGGCAGCAAAAGAAAAGAGTGATTTTTTAAATACTTTATTAACTCCTATTAAAGATATAAATGATTCTATAAAATCAATATCAGAAAATAGTGAAATAAATAATAAACAATTAACAAAAAAAATAAAAGAAATGACACAAAAAACAGAAATAATTGTTGAAACAACTAAGGAATTAACAAATGAAAATTAATATAAAAGATATTATAAATAAAGGGTTTATTAACAATTCAATTGAAAATGGAGAAATACAAAAAATCATTAATTTTTTTGATGTTTATCAATTAGTTGGATTATCTAAATTTTTCATTGAATATGACAAAGCATTAAAAAATAATAAAAATATAACACAAATTAAAAATAATTTACATGATTTGTTCACAATAAAGTCTCAATTTGACTATGCTGATAAAAGGGTATTTCAACTTATATTTTTAAATGATTATATAGCTTTAAAAGAAATGAATGGTATTAAAGTATCAAAAGATGAAGCTATTTCTGAATTACTTAATAATGAAAAAGATATAGAAAATTTAAATCAAATAATTAATGTTGTAAAAGATAGTAATTTTAATTATTTAAAATTTATTAAAATATTATTTGAATTAAAAAAAGTAAATTCAGATATATCTGACATTGTTAAAATTATTATAACAAATGATAAAGGGCATGTTAGTAATAAAAATAAAGGCATCTTTTCTTCAATACTAAAAAAACTGTCTTCAATTAATATTGAAGAAAATGAATCTGTCTATTTGTTTAACATAAAAAATAATTTTAAGAGCTTATTATCTTCTACAAATGAAACTATTATAAATAATAACTCAATTAGTTATTATTTATTAATTAATTCTTTAATTGAAGAATTAATTAATATTGAATTTTATAAATTATCAAACAAAATGGTAACTGAAACAAGATTAGATTATATTAATTACTCTAACAAAGAAAATATTAATTTGTCTATTATAAAAGATGACTTTAATTATGAAACAAAAAATAAAATAAAAGATATTATTATAAATGAAGCTGCTTTTAAATTAGTGAATGATATTTTAAAAAATGGCGAAATAAAAAACATGGATGATTCATTAGAAATAACGAACACATTCAGAGAAAATATGGAAAAAGAATATATTAATAAAATTATTAATATAGAAGTATTTTATAATAACAGTAATTTAAAAGAATTAATTAAATATTTAAAAACAGTTTTACAACAAACACATATAAAAGTTAAACTTTTATTTTCTGTAATGGCAACAATAGAATTTGTGTTAACAGAAAATAAATACTCAATGTTAAAATTTGAAGAATTAGTTAATGTTAGCATGTTTAAATATAATAACAATAGAATTGATAATGATGTTTACACTCAATTTGTAAATAAAGATGAAGAAGAAAATATAAATGATATGTCTACACAAATAGATGAAGAAAATATTAATATAGATAATATTATTGATACATTGAGTTTAAATTCTGATAATGAAAATGTTTCACATGAAACAATTAAAGAATTTGATGAAAATATAGAAGAAAAAGTTAATTTAGTTTTAGATGAAAATATATTTGATGAAGAAAATGTTTTTAATGAAAACAATATTTCTGAATTACAAAATAATCAAAATCAAGATAATCAAGTTAATCATTTTGATATTAATGATGATTTTGTTGTTACATTTCCTATTGACAAAGGTGATGAAGAAGAACAATTATCAGAGGAAACTTATACACAACAATATAATGAAGATTTACCTATTAATCAAAATACAAATATTAGCTTTGATGATAAAGAAGAAACATCAAATATTAATTTTGATAACTTAATTAATAATACAAATAATGAAACTAATATTAAAATTGATTTTAATAATGAAGATTTAGTAAATGTTAATCATAATAATTTAATTATACAAGATGATAATGATGATGAAATAGATACATCACTTGATGATAATAATTTAATTGAAAATAACTCAGTAATAAAAAGTATTCATGAGTTTGTAATTAATCCAAATACATCATTTATAGATGATTTAGAATCAGAAAACTTTGGAATATTTGAATCATATCAAGAAGAAGCACTTGAATTAATTACTACAATACATAATACAAATTTTTATACTGATGATGCTGTTGTACAAAACCAAAATTTCAAGAGATTTTTCCACTCATTAAAAGGCAATTCATCTATGGTTGGGTTAACATCAATAGCTGAAATTTTCTATTGGTTTGAAATTTATTTTGAAAAAAATACTAATATTAAAATAAATAATAATCAATTAAATATTATTGATGATTTATTCAAATATTTTAAAGAATTTTTATATGAAATTAATAAAGATAAAACTTCAATTGTCCCAATAGCTAAATACTACAAATTAATAAAAAATGATTTTGATGATAATATAGGTTTCTCAGAATTTAATAGTGAAACTTATTCACAATACTTAGTTCCAGTTGATAATGATTTATCTAATACATCAATAAGAAATGAAATTTCTAATGAAAAAAATTATGAAACAAAAAATAACAATGAAGTTGAAAATGAAGAAAATTATAATAATGAAAATGAATTAGATTCAGATGATGATATTTTCTCAGAAGAAGATTTTGATGATGATGAATTAGAAGTAAATAATAGTATCAATACCAATAAAATTTCATTTAAACCACAAGAAATTGAAGAAAAAGAAGATTTTAATGAAAAATTGATTAATGTTAATAATGAATCAAATAAATTTGTTGATGAGCAAATAGAAGATGAATATGAATTAAATCAAAGTGTTAATATTGATAATAATCATTATCAAGAAAGAAATAATTATACTAATGATGTTAATGTAAATAATTATTTCAAAAAAGTTATATCTATTAATGGTGAAACAGTTTCTATTAATGGCAAAGTCTTTAATGCTGCTAATTATTTCCAATTTTTAAATGAATTAAATAGAAGTATTGAACAATTAAATCATTATAATGAAACAAATTATAACAATATTAATAACAACAATGAAGAAATTTTAATCAATATGGATGTATTAGATTTCTTTAATAATATTACTTATAATTTAAAAACATTTAATTTAAATAAAAC
>RRZT011636712.1_pt1 | contig 30605 bp, 18 predicted proteins | sample 2165551 | NCBI WGS metagenome assembly RRZT01 (sample SAMN10456910, study PRJNA506462) | wastewater metagenome | biome: wastewater; feature: sludge; material: wastewater sludge; isolation source: wastewater sludge with Escherichia coli K12::gfp cells carrying plasmid... | place: USA: Moscow, Idaho...
AGCGATGTATTGATGCCGGAATTAAATGGATTTGAATTGTGCCGGAGAATTAAATCGGATGCCGATTTATCCCATATCCCGGTTATTTTACTTACCGCACTTACGGACGACAGTCAGCGGGTATTTGGCATTTCTGAAGGCGCAGATGATTATATTCAGAAACCTTTCAATATTGATTTTGTGAAAGTGAAGATTTTCCGCTTGCTGGAAGAGAGAAAGCGGCTTCAAAAGAGATTTATGCAAACAATGCAAGCAGGAGGTATTCCCGTGATTGCAACAGATTCAAAGATAGAGAGCCTGGATGAGGTATTTATGCGGAAGTTTATTGATTTATTGGACAGTTCGTATGAAAATACGGATCTTAATGTAGAAAAAATCAGCGAAGAATTAGGAATATCCCGCGTGCAGCTCTATCGGAAAGTAAAAGAGATTTCGGGTTTGTCGCCTGTCGATTACCTCCGGAATTTCCGGTTAAGCAAGGCGGCCACATTACTTAATCATAAAAGATATTCTGTTAGTGAAGTCGCTTATAGAGCAGGCTTTTCATCTCCTGCCTATTTTGCAAAGTGTTTTAAGTCCGTTTTTAATATGACACCCTCCGAGTATATCTCAGAATGATAAAGAAGCCTTATTTTATTTCTTATACAAATGATACAACCTTGTTTCTATTGTTATAAAACCAATTAATTGGTTCTTTTTAATAACTATTTTGATTGTTTCTGATTCAGATTTTATAAGGGAATTTTTATATATGGTCTAATATTGCACCATAATTAATTCTAAATTGTAATATGATGAAGTCACAATCTTTCAAATGGAGTCTGCTTTTAGCTCTGTTTTTTTGGACACAGATGTCCATTGCGCAGCAAATACCTATTCAAGGTACTGTTGTTTCTGATACTGATAAACTCCCCATTATTGGAGCTTCTGTTATTGAAAAAGGAACCACCAACGGAACTATTACCGACCTTGATGGTAATTTTTCGTTGAATGTAACACCCGGTAGTGTCATTCTGATTAGCTATGTAGGATATCTTACTCAAGAACTCCCGGCTAAAGGTCTTCCTAAACAAATTATTTTAAAAGAAGACGCGAAGGCATTGTCCGAGATTGTTGTTACCGGATATTCAACCCAGAAGAAGGCAGACCTTACCGGATCGGTAGCTGTTGTAAAAATGGATGATATCGAAAATATTAGTACGGGGAATGCCATGAAATCGTTACAAGGACGGGTTCCGGGTGTATTTATTCAATCTAGTGGAGCACCAGACGGCGGAGCAACAGTTCGCATACGAGGTATCGGCACGTTAGGAAATAACGATCCTCTTTACATTATCGACGGAGTACCAAGTAAGAGATCTATGAATGAGCTTTCGTCGACAGATATAGAGTCTATTCAAGTACTTAAGGATGCTTCTTCTGCCAGTATTTATGGATCCAGAGCTGCAAACGGGGTTGTTATTGTAACAACTAAAAAGGGAAAGAATAACGAAACGAAAGTTGATTTCCGGGCATCGTTAACTGCACAGGATTATTCAAAATCATTGGATCTGCTGGATGCAGAAGAAAGAGGTATGGTTCAATGGCGTGCCGCGATGAATGATGGCGTTAATCCGAATTTTGGAGTTTATAATTTTGAATGGCACGGAGATGCCGCCTCTGGGTATGCACTTGATAAAGTAATCATGCCGGAATACCTGGATCAGCAAAAAACAATGAAACCGGCCAATACAAATTGGATGGATGAAGTTGGACGTACCGGATTGACACAGAATTATAATGTGACACTTTCAACAGGTACACAAAAAGGACGGGCCCTTTTCTCCCTGGACTATTTCAACAATCTGGGTACTGTAAAAGGAACTGAATACGATCGTTTTACTGCTCGTATAAACTCTGACTACTCATTGATAAATGATAAATTGAAGATCGGAGAGAATTTTTCGATTTCCAAAATGCGTAAATCGTTGATTAATGCGCAAAGTATTTTGAATATGACTCACGAAATACAACCTATTATTCCTGTATATACACAGGATGGAGGTTGGGGTGGTCCTGTTGCCGGGATGAGCGACAGACATAACCCGGTTCGTATTATTGAAGATAATAAGCAAAATCATGAAGATGTGGTCCGCTTGTTTGGAGATGTGAACCTGGATCTTGAAGTGATTAAGAATTTACATTTCAGATCGAAGTTCGGGATCGACTATACTGGTTACTGGCAGAGAAATATGCAGCTTACCTATGTTTCCGGTTTTATGTCGGAGTCGACAAACCGGCTTGATAATTCAGCCAATTATGGAGGTAACTGGATTTTAAGTAATACATTGAGTTACAATTTCGAATTGGGTAAAAACGTAATAGACGTAATGGGTGGTCAGGAAATGATGAAGTATTCATTCAATGCTATATCGGCCGGTCGTGATGTATTTGCTTCGGAAGATCCCGATTATATGTATTTGGACGCAGGCGAGTCTAACAAAAGAAATGCAGGTTCGGCAACCGCTTATTCGTTACTTTCTTATTTTGGAAAGATTAATTACAGTTTTGATAATCGTTACCTGATTTCCGCAACGGTACGTTATGATGGCTCTTCCAGATTCGGGGCAAACAACCGTTATGGTACATTCCCTGCATTTTCATTGGGCTGGAGATTGAGCGAAGAGTCGTTCTTCAAAGATGCATTTCCAGGCGTGTCTGATTTGAAACTGCGTTATGGATGGGGACAAACAGGTAACCAGGAAATTGGTGATTTTGCTTCTCCTGCTTTATACCAGGCACTATATGGATCAGACCCGACATGGGACAGCGATCATGGAACGGCATACGACATAACCGGAACTGGTACCGGAGATTTGTTATCGGGCTATCGTCGTACTCAACAGATGAATGCAGACCTGAAATGGGAGACTACTACGCAGAATAATATCGGTCTGGATTTTGGATTTCTTGATCAAAAGATCTCCGGCTCGTTCGATTATTTTACAAAAAGTACCAAAGATATCCTTATCAATCCTCCTTACATTGCGACTATTGGAGAAGGGGGTAGCCGTTGGGTAAATGGAGCAACACTTGAGAATAAGGGTTTTGAGTTTATTCTTTCGTATAACGAGAAAATTGGCGAAGTAGGACTAAATATCACGGGTAACATATCAAGTTATAAAAACAAGGTGGTAAAATTACCGGAAGATGTTATTAACTCGTATGCTGGAAACGGAAACGATCAGACTATTTTAGGGAGACCTTTAAATTCAATGTTTGGTTACGTGGCAGAAGGTATTTTCCAAAATCAGGCTGAGGTGGATGCGCATGTTGTACAAACTGGAAAAGGGGTTGGCCGACTTCGTTATAAAGACGTAAATGAGGATGGAAAAATCAACGATGAAGACAGAACCTGGTTAGGTGTGGCGGATCCCGACTTTATTTATGGTTTGAATGTGGCGGTTAACTGGAAAAACTTTGATTTCAGCATGTTCTGGAATGGACTTGTAGGATATAATGTGAATAATGAAGCTAAGAGATATACTGACTTTATAAGTTTCTTTGGCGGACATAATTATGGAACAAGAACATTAGATGCCTGGACGCCTCAAAATAGCTCGTCAACGATTCCGGCATTGTCGTTAAATGACAATAATTACGAAAGTCGTTACTCTTCTTATTTTATTGAAAATGCTTCTTACCTGAAACTTGCCAATATGGAGATCGGATATACAATTCCCGAGCATCTGTTAAAGGCAGTTTATATGAAAAATGCCCGAATTTATGTAATGGGACAGAATTTGCTGACAGTAAAAAAATCATGGGGTGACAATGCGTTTACCGGGGTAGATCCGGAGACTCCTAATTTGTCTTATCCGATTCCTTTCTCAGTGACTTTTGGTGTGAATGTAACTTTTTAATTGATAGAATTATGAAAACGATACAATATATACTTACATGCTGCTCTTTGTCGGCAGTCCTTTTCTCCTGCGATACGTTCTTGGATGAGAATCCAAAAGGTGTATTAAGCAATGAACAACTAAATACTCCGGAGAATGTGGAGAAAATGGTCATTGCAGCTTATTCAAGTCTGGGAAATGATCATTATACTGAACCAAACAGTCCCTGGCCTTATGGAGATCTTCGTTCGGGCGATGCTTACAAAGGGGGTGCCGGAACCGGGGATATGCAGGAATTCCACTTTTACGAAACATTTACCTATCTGAGGGATGATATTGGTTTGTTGGATAGCAAATGGTATAAAGAATATGTAGACATCTCAAGGGCAAACAATGCCTTAGCCAGATTGAACACCATTGATGAGGCTGATTTTTCCAAAAAGACGACCCGGATTGCTGAAATGCGTTTCTTGCGTGCTCATTATTATTTTGAACTGAAACTGTTGTTTAAGCAGATTCCTTACATAGACGAAAATGTGCCGGTTGAAGAGTATATTAATGTCTCCAATGTTGAACTTACAAGTCAGCAGCTTTGGGATAAAATTATAGAAGAATTCCGTTTCGCAGCTCAAACCCTGCCCGAGAATAATGCAGAAATTGGACGTGCCAATAAGTGGATGGCCAAAGCCTATCTTGCCAAGGCTTTATTGTATGCAGCCTACGAACAAGACGAAAAGCATAACGTAACGAATATAAACAAGGAAAAGCTAACTGAGGTTGTTAGTCTGACAAACGAGATAATTGCTTCGGGTAAATATGCCTTAAATGCCGATTATGCTGATAATTTTCTTTGTGAAACAGAAAACAGCAAAGAATCTGTTTTCGCCGTTCAACATTCCAGAAATGATGGAACTTTACACGGACGTCTGGATTGGGGAGCTATGCTAAACTATCCGATGAACCCTGAATATGGCTGTTGCGGTTTTCATCAAGCCTCTCAGAATCTGGTGAATGCTTTCCAGACTGATGATAAGGGATTGCCAAAGTTTGCCGAATTTAATAGTAAGAACCTGAATACGCCGGATGATTTGTTGGAAAACAATGTTGATCCACGATTGAATCATACAGTGGCTATCCCCGGACTTCCTTACAAGTATAATCCTGAATTTGTTTTTGAAGCCTGGTGGAACCGTCAGCCTGAAGTTTATGGATCTTTTATGTCATTAAAGGAAGTTGTTTTACCGGATTGTCCTTGTTTTGAAAAGGTAAATCCCTTTATGTCCAGTTCAAAAAACAGAGATATTATCCGCTTCGATGATGTGCTGTTGTGGAATGCAGAGGCTCTGATTGAGCTGGGACGTGAAACAGAGGCATTGCCTGTAATCAATTCCATACGCGAAAGAGCAGGAAACAGTACTGCCCGTTTAGTAGATGTACAAGGCGATCCTACAGGCAAGTTTGTAGTCGGCACCTACCAACCCGGAGTAAATTGCACCTGGACAAATGATTTTGCCCGTCAGGCACTACGTTGGGAACGCAGAATGGAATTTGCAATGGAGGGTGTCCGTTTCTTTGATCTGGTACGTTGGGGAATTGCCGCTGAGTATCTGAATAGCTATTTCACTGTCGAGAAAACAAGAAGGGAACATCTTCGTGAAGCAAAATTTACAAAAAACAGAGATGAATACTTCCCTATCCCCAAACAGCAGATTAATTTTAGCAAAAAGTTATATGTCCAGAATTATGGATGGTAAATAAATAGCAGGCAAACCAATTTTATTACTAATTTTGGTTTGCCTTAAAATCACACTTGTCAATATTATTAAATGCTTTACTATTTTATTATGATTAAGACTAATCAATTTGCGTTAGGTGTTTTAGCTCTTTTACTTAGCGGAGTAGGCCAGATAAAGGCCGACAGCCTTACGCTTAAAATTACAAAGAAATACCTGAATCTTCCGGTATCCCATCAAATAGACAGGAATGTACTATCTATGAAGGTGGATGGAAAGACCGAGCGGAAGTTCGATATCCGTTTGGCTGCTGATAAGCCGGATTATTGGGTTTTCTGTGATATGTCTGAATATAAAAACAAAGACGTTACTATTGTATATCCCGGACCAGACGGTACATTAAACCAACTATATCAGGATAATGAGATAGCAGGAAAGGATAGTTTGTACAAAGAGCAAAACCGCCCTCAATTCCACTTCTCCAGTAGGAGAGGCTGGAATAATGATCCAAACGGCTTGCTCTATTATGAAGGAGAATATCACCTGTTTTATCAACACAATCCTTATGAGCGTGAGTGGGGAAATATGCATTGGGGGCATGCCGTAAGCCGGGATTTAATACATTGGGAAGAGTTACCTGTTGCACTTTATCCGGATGAGCATGGTACGATGTTTTCTGGTTCGGTTGTTGTCGATTATACTAATACGGCAGGTTTTAATAAAGGAGATACCCCTGCTTTGGTTGCGATTTATACGGCCGATAATCCCGAGAAGGAAATTCAATGTATAGCTTATAGCCTGGACAAAGGACGTAGCTGGAAAAAATACAGTAAAAATCCAGTAATCGATTCAAAAGCTAAATGGAATAGTAAAGATACACGAGATCCCAAAGTCTTCTGGCATAAACCGACAAATAAATGGGTGATGGTGCTGAATGAACGCGATGGGCACTCAATTTATAATTCTGATAATCTGAAGGACTGGACATTTGAAAGTCACATCACAGGATTTTGGGAATGTCCGGAATTATTTGAATTGGCGGTCGACGGAAAAGGTAACACTACCAGATGGGTAATGTACGGAGCTTCGGGTACTTATATGATCGGCTCGTTTGATGGTAAAAAGTTTACACCCGAATCTGGAAAACACTATTTCCTGACTGGAGCATCTTATGCTGCGCAAACGTTTACCAATATACCGGAATCAGATGGGCGACGAATTCAGATAGGATGGGGGCGTATTCAAGCCAAAGATATGCCATTCAATATGTTAATGTTATTACCTGTCGAGCTGTCCTTACATACCACGAATCATGGAATTCGGATGTACAGTAAGCCGGTTACGGAATTGGATCAACTGGAAAAAGAGGTTCAGCAATGGCGTAATTTAACCATCGATCAGGCGAATAACTATTTGAAGCCATATGCTGATGAATCATGCATGAGAATAAAAACAAAGCTAAAATTATCGCATGCGACCAGTGCCGGGTTAAAGCTATTCGGTCAGTCCTTAGTCGATTACGACATGAATTTTAATTTGGTGAACGGCGTGTTCTATTCGCCGGATGATTTTACCAGCATGGAAATTGAGGCAGATATTATCATCGATAAAACTTCGGTGGAGGTTTTTATTGATGGCGGAGCCTATTCTTATTCATTTGAGAGAAAAGCTGATATGAATAATACAAACGGTTTTCAGTTCTTTGGAAATAACATAGAGGTGCTGGATTTGAAAATTTGTACGATGAAGTCCATCTGGAACGTAGGGTTGCAAAAATAAGCACAGTTTAACTTAATATGAACGTAAAGTAAAAAACGATCTATATGAAAATGAAATATATTTATTTGCTTTCTTTACTCTTTTTTGTGGCTGCTTGTCAGCATACAAAATCAAATGATAAGGAAAATTCAGGTAACGGGGGTAATTTTCAGGAGAAATTCCGTCCGCAAGTCCACTTCACCCCTGCGCAACATTGGATGAATGATCCCAATGGGATGGTTTATTATGAAGGAGAATACCACCTGTTTTATCAGCACTATCCGGAAAAGTCAGTCTGGGGACCCATGCATTGGGGCCATGCTATCAGTAAGGACCTTGTTCATTGGGAGCACATGCCCATCGCTATTTATCCCGATAGCCTTGGTTATATCTTTTCAGGAAGCGCCATAGCCGATTTGAATAATACATCTGGATTGGGAACAAAGGAAAATCCTCCGTTGGTTGCTTTTTTTACCTACCACGACATGAAAGCAGAGAAAGAGAGTCGTTTTACGGAAATAGAATCTCAAGCCATTGCTTATAGTCTGGATAAAGGGCGTACCTGGACAAAATATGACCGGAATCCTGTAGTGAAAAACCCGGGCATACGCGACTTCAGGGATCCTAAAGTAATCTGGCACGAAGAAACAAAGCAATGGATTATGAGTATTGCATCGGGACAGGTAATTAAATTTTATGCATCGCCAAACTGTATTGACTGGACTTACCTAAGTGAGTTCGGAGAGGGTCGCGGTGAACATGGAGGTGTTTGGGAATGTCCGGATTTATTTCCGTTGCAGGTGAACGGATCAGCCGAAACTAAATGGGTGCTTATTGTGAATATCAATCCGGGCGGTCCTGCCGGTGGTTCGGCAACCCAGTATTTTGTAGGTGATTTTAATGGGAAAGAATTTGTTTCATCGCAATCGAAAACGCAGTGGATGGATTATGGTAAGGATAATTATGCCGGTGTAACCTGGAGCAACACCCCCGATAACCGCAGGATCCTTATCGGATGGATGAACAATTGGGAATATGCAGGCGAAAAACCATGTGTCGACTGGAGTGGAGCCGCTACTTTTCCCCGTGAGTTAGGACTGGTTAAGGAATTGGATACCTATCTGCTTACATCAGAACCGGTAGAAGAGATTCAAAATCTGCATGGCGAGAAGGTGGAATTTGCCAATTTGAAAATTGAAGGAACAATGCTTATTTCTGAAAAAATAGCATTTGCCAAGTCACCGGTGGATATCAAGCTTAAATTTGATATTTCAGACAAAACAAAAATGGGATTTCCTCCCAAATATGGTATTACATTGAAGAATTCGAGAGGTGAATACATTACGGTGGGATATGATAATGTTGATTCATTTTTCTACGTAGACCGGACAAATGCGGTTGGGAAAGTCTTTTCGGAACGGTTTGCCCTAACACATATAGTCCCCTTTATTGTAAAGGGAAATTCGGTTGAATGGAGAATGGTTGTGGATAAAACATCCGTAGAATTCTTTGCCGCAGGCAACAAGGTGGTTATTACAGATCTGTTTTATCCAACAGACGATTTCGATTTGATAGAACTTTTTGCCGAAAATGGACAGATTCATGTAACAGAAGCTTCGGTTACTGAGTTGAAATCTATATGGAAATGAAAACGACAATTGCATATTAATACAATAAAATAGAATCTACTGACATGAATAGTAAACCTGTAATCGTTGGAATTGGAGAGCTCCTTTGGGATATGCTCCCTTCCGGGAAAAAAGCCGGAGGAGCGCCGGTTAATTTTGTGTATCATGCCTCCTTGCTGGGTGCAGAAAGTTATGCTATCAGCGCCATAGGAAAAGATCCATTGGGCGATGAAATTTTGGAGGAGCTTGATAAAATAAAATTAAACTACTTGATAGAAAGGGTGGATTATCCGACCGGTACTGTTTTGGTACAACTAAAAGACGGTATTCCTAATTATACGATAATAGAAGAGGTGGCCTGGGATTATATACCCGCAACCGAAGAGATGAAACAGTTGGCAAGACGTACCGATGCCATTTGTTTTGGAACACTTGCACAGCGTTCTGAAGTTTCAAAGAACACTATTCATGAAATTTTATCCCTGGTACCTCAGGATGCTTACCGTATTCTGGATATCAACATAAGGCAACACTTCTATTCTAAAGAGTTAATTGAAGAATCCCTTCAATTAGCGAATGTCTTTAAAATGAATGATGATGAACTATCCCTGCTTCGTAACTATTTTTCGTTGGAAGGTTACGACGAAGATGATGCCTGCAGATGGTTTATCGAACATTTTGATTTGAAAGTGGTGATTCTTACTGCCGGAGCAGATTACAGCAAGGTATTTACGCCGGATGATTATTCATGTGTAAAGACAACAAAAGTGCAGGTGGTGGATACGGTTGGTGCTGGCGATTCATTTACCGGCGCTTTCATCTCATCGCTGATAGCAGGAAAATCGTTGCAGGAATCGCATCAGTTTGCTGTCGATAAAGCTGCCTATGTTTGCACCAAAGCGGGCGCATGGACAGTCTGATGTTTTTTAAATACGAGTAATTATTTTATTTACGATAGTTTATGAAAAGTTCAAATTCCTATGCGCGGATTATCCCGGTGATGTTTGCTTTTTTTTCGATGGGTTTTGTTGATTTGGTTGGTATTGCCACCAATTACATAAAGGAAGATTTTGTGCTGTCGGATACCATGGCCAATCTGATGCCTTCGATGGTTTTCTTTTGGTTTCTGATCTTCTCGGTTCCTACCGGAATGTTAATGAATAAAATTGGTCGGAGGAAAACGGTTGTAATAAGCCTACTGGTAACAGCTCTGGCTTTGCTTACTCCTGTTTTTAATTATAGTTTCGCATTCATGCTTTTCTCTTTCTCATTGTTAGGAATTGGAAATACGTTGATGCAGGTATCTTTAAATCCTTTGGTGGCCAATATAGTAGCCGGAGACAGGTTGGCAAGCAGTCTTACCCTTGGTCAGTTTGTCAAAGCAATAGCTTCATTTCTTGCTCCAATTATTGCCGCCTGGGCGGTGGTTACTTTTGGCGATTGGAAGATGCTTTTTCCGATTTTCGGAGTAGTAGCTATTGTGGCAGCTGCAATTTTATTTGTAACGAACATAAAAGAACAGCCAATTGAGGGCAAACAGTCTACGTTTACAGAGTGTTTTGGTCTATTGAAAGATAAATTGGTATTCATGCTTTTTCTTGGAATTTTGGTCCACGTGGGGGTGGATGTGGGGATTAACCTAACAGCACCAAAATTGTTGATGGAACGTTTGAATATGACCCTGGCCGACGCAGGTTATTCCACCAGTCTCTACTTTTTGTTTCGTACACTGGGCTGTTTTTCGGGAGCCATTATTCTTGCGCGGTTTTCGGCAAAAAAGTTTTTCATAATCAGTGTTGCCGCGATGGTTATTGCTGTTGCCGGTCTTTATTTTGGCAATAGTTTACTCTCTCTTTATATTTGTGTGGCACTGATTGGCTTTGGAAATTCCAATGTATTCTCAATCATGTTCTCGCAAGCATTGCTTCATTTGCCAAAACGGAACAATGAGATTTCGGGCCTGATGGTTATGGGTATTTCCGGAGGGGCTGTTTTCCCTCTGCTGATGGGTATCGCTTCAGATGCTTTGTCTGGTCAGATCGGCGCAGTGATTGTATTAACAATCTGTGTATCCTATTTGGTGGTGTTGGCTCCAAAAATTAAGTAAAATCAAAATTTACACATTCTCCACATACATCGGTTTGACTTGTATGCGGGGAATGTGTATAATTATAGGATACTATCCTTAGAAAAGAAAGGGAAGAAAGTCGACCAACTGAATTCTAATCAGTTTGATTGCCTGAGATATTCGGTATGCAATGGTTTTTGGGGAAATGCCCATCTTTGTAGCAATTTCGTTGTAGGTCATCTCTCCAAAACGATTCATTTCAAATGCTTCTCTATATTCTTTAGGCAGTTCCTTTACCGCTTTGTCGTACAAATCCAATAGTTCGTTGCAGACATAGAAATCAGGATCTTCAAACTGTTCTTCGAATTTATTATAGATTGAACTGTGAACTTTGTAACGTACCTGCGTGTGGGAAACAGAATTCAAACATTTATTTTTGACAATGGTAAACAGTAATCCTTTCAACGGAATCTCCGGAATAAGAGTTGCCTTGTTTTCCCATAGCCACATCATGGCATCTTGTACTATCTCTTCGCACTCGGACGCAGGAACATACTGACTCGCGAAAGCGCATAATCCACGGTAATAATTCTTGTAGATGATATTGTATGCATTTTCGTTTCCGGCCTGAAGCAGTTTAACAACTTCGTTTCCCTTTATATAATCTATATCAGTCATCAGCACGTTTGTTATGAGGTGCAAACATACTGTTTTTTTTGTTTATTAAGGAATTTTCTAAAATTAATGAAAAAAAACAGACTTTGGTTTAGTATATCTCATTTCTGAACTGTATTATTTACAGATGATAAATAGAATATGGTAATAGAAGAAGAAAAATTAGTTGAGTATATCCTGGGAATGCTTACTCCTGAGGAAAACCTCCGGATTGAAAAATGGTATAAACAATCTCCCGAAAACGAGAAACGATTGGATCAGCTCTATTTTATTATGTGCTTAAAAGATAGAGTGGATGTGATGAATTCAGTAAATCCGGAAAAAGCATTGACTAAATTTAAAAACAAGTTGCACGGGAGAACCCGTATAAGCATATTCAGGAACCGCATCAGAACGGTTCAACGAATTGCTGCTATTCTATTTATACCTCTGTTTATATTATCTGCATATTTGTTATTATCCGCTGGAAAAGACACAGTACAATATGTCGAAGTTGCTACCAATGCCGGCATGGTTTCGTCCTTTAAGTTACCCGATGGAACGAAAGTTTGGTTAAACTCGGGGAGCCGGTTGAGTTATCCTACCAGATTTAATACAGAAAACAGAACTGTAACGCTGGAGGGTCAGGGATATTTTGATGTTGTTAAGAATCCCGGTAAGCCCTTTATTGTTAAGGCCGGCGAGAATTATGCTGTAAAGGTATATGGTACAGAATTTAATGTTACGGCCTATAAAGATGATGATTATGTTGAAACAACATTGGTTTCAGGATCGGTAGAGCTGCTTATCGGGGAAATTATGCAACGTGTAATACCCGGCGAAAAGACAATTTTCAATAAACGAAACAATGAACTCAAGATACTAAAAGTAAATACCGAATATGATACTGTCTGGAAAGACGGAGGACTAATTTTTAAGAATCATTCGATGGATGAGGTACTAAAGATTCTGGGAAGACATTATAATGTCCGTTTTGTGGTGAAAGATCAACGCGTGATGAATTCAATGATTACGGGAAAATTTGAATATGAACAGTTGCCACAGCTGATGGAATATCTGAAAATTGCCAGTGGTATTAAATATGAAATCAAAAAACCTGTGATACGTGATGGAGTAGTTATAGAAAAGAGTGTAGTGGAAATATACAAATAGAAATAGAATTGTTAACTGTTTTAATACATTATGAGCCTATGATATAAAGTAAAAACAAAAACATACGGAAGGCTGTTGACGCATCCCTCCGTATGGAAAATTCACCAAGCTGTTGACGCAGCCTTAAAATCAATTTTTTTATTAATAAATCACACAAATTTATGGAAATAAATGCAACCTTAAAATCTGCTGGGAATAAAATACTATTTCTTCTCAACAAAATACCATTAGTCATGCGGTTAAGTATATTGTTCTTTTTCATCAGTATTGCTTTTGCAATGGCAGAAAGCTCCTATGCTCAGGTTACCGAGATATCATTGAGCGCTCACAATCAGCCTATTGAAACTGTTTTAGAAGCAGTGGAGAATCAAACTGACTTTTCATTTGTTTACGACAGTAAGCTTGTGAATACGACCAGAAGAGTAACAGTCGACGTAAAAAACAAGAATATTTTTGATATTCTAAACCAGATGTTCTCCGGGTCGGATGTTGTTTATACCGTTATAAACAATAAGATTATTCTTAGTAAAGAACATGCAGGAAAATCCAATGTTTCCGCTCAACAGCAGGCACGGAGAATAACAGGAAAGGTGCTTGATATGAACGGAGAACCTATAATTGGAGCAAACGTTTCTATTCTAAATACGGCAACCGGAACCATTACTGATATGGATGGTGGCTTTTCATTGGATTGCCCTGAAGGAGCTACGCTGAAAATTTCTTATATAGGTTATTTGGCCCAACAAATTAAGACTTCCAATGAAACCTCGCTGGTAATCCAACTGAAAGAAGACTCACAAGCTATTGATGAGGTTGTGGTAATTGGATATGGTGTAGTAAAGAAAAAAGATTTAACAGGAGCCGTATCTCAGCTATCTGCAGGAACGCTCAAGGATCTTAAAGTTTCGCATCCAACTCAGGCAATGGCTGGTCAGCTTGCCGGTGTCCAGGTTCAGCAGGTTGCAGGAGCGCCGGGCCAATCTTCAACTATCCGTGTGCGTGGTTCCGGTTCAATTTCAGCGTCAAGTTCGCCTTTGTATGTAGTGGATGGGTATCCATTGGGAGAACAAAATCTGAATTCAATCAATCCGAACGATATAGAATCTATTGAAGTATTAAAAGATGCTTCGGCATCTGCCATCTACGGATCCAGAGCCGCCAATGGTGTTGTGTTAGTTACCACCAAATCAGGAAAAGCCGGGAAGGTTAACATATCCCTTGATGCTTATTATGGCACACAGGAAGTAACCAAGAAAATGGATTTGCTGAATGCACAACAATTCGCTATGTTTAGTAAAGAGGCATTTAATAACAATTACATCGATAAGGTGGCAGGAGCAAAGGCATCAGATCCGCTAAGCGTTCGCCCTGCTGGTAACCGTTACAGATATCCGGCCATTTACGATGATGCTGCGGCAATGGCCGCCATTGGAAATGGCACCGACTGGCAGGATGAAATCTTTAGATCAGCTCCGGTTCAGAACTATCAGTTAACAGTTACTGGCGGTGATGAAAAATCGAGATACATGTTTTCCGGAGGCTATTTTAGTCAGGATGGTATTATTATTGGCAGTGATTATGAGCGTTATTCTGCCAGAGCCAAAGTTGATAGTGATTTAACCAAATGGTTGAAAATAGGAATTAACATTGCTCCTACTTATATGAATTCAAACACAATTACACAGGGACATTGGGCAAGTGATGGTGTTGTGAATTCGGCATTGGCCACTTCTTCTATCGTTCCGGTATATAATGCCGATGGCACTTGGGCATCACAATCTGAATATGCTGTTGCAGGAGATGGACTCACAGGTGTTCCAAATGCAGTTGCCTCTGCTACGGATATTGTAAATAAAAATACAAATCTTCGGTTGTTTGCCAATATGTATGCGGAAGTATCTATTCTTAAAAATCTGAAGTTCAAGAGCACCATCGGTTCCGATATTATGGAATATAGAAGCCGCTATTTCCGTCCGTCTACTGTACCTAAGAACGGGGCTGTTGCACCACTTCCTTCTACAGACAGAAAAGCCACCTCTTCCAGTGTTGAAGTTGTGAACTGGTTGAATGAAAATACACTGAGCTATTATACTTCTTTCAATAAAGTTCATGAAATTGATGCTGTAGCAGGTTTTACTGTTCAGAAAAATATTTATAACCAGACGTATGCCGAAGGCTCTGATTTTCCAGATGATATTATTCAAACGATCAACAATGCGAAAGTGAAAAGCGGTTCGACAGACACAAATGAGTGGTCGCTGCTATCTTACCTGGCACGTGTAAATTACAGATATAATAATCGTTATTATCTGACGGCTTCTATTCGTGCAGACGGTTCTTCCCGTTTTGGAAAGAATACCCGTTATGGTTATTTCCCTTCCGGATCTGTTGCCTGGAGAATTTCTCAGGAAGATTTTATGAAAGAAATTTCTTTTATAAATGACTTGAAAGTCCGTGCAAGTTTTGGTTTAACAGGAAATAACAGTATTCCTAATTATGGCTCCATTGGAACTATGAGCACCCAGAATTATGTGTTTGGTGCCGGAAGTGGTAATGTGGTTTCGGGTGCAGCTCAATCAAGTATTTCCAATGCCGATCTTACCTGGGAGAAAACCAAGCAATACGATTTAGGCTTGGAATTAAGTGTACTTGACAGTCGGTTAACATTTACGGTGGATGCTTACATGAGAAAGACAACCGATTTGCTTCTTCAGGTGGATGTTCCCTCTATTACTGGCTTTACAAATGCCTGGAGAAATATAGGTAAACTGGATAACAAGGGGTTAGAATTTTCAATTATGTCGAGAAATATTTCAGGAAAAGATTTTAGTTGGAATACTAATTTCAATTTATCACTGAACAGAAACAAAGTGGTTGCATTAGGCCCTTCCGGAGACCCGATTCAAAGTGATGGCGGAGCTGGAACAACACATATAACAATGATTGGTGAACCTATCGGTAGCTTTTACGGATACAAGATGATTGGTATTTATATGAATCAGGCTGAGCTTGATAACAATCCGCATACATCTAACTCTCATGTTGGTGATGTGAAATTTGAAGATATCAATAAGGATGGGACGATTGATGCAAACGACAGAACAATTATTGGAAACAATATGCCTGACTTTACATGGGGTATGTCAAATTCATTCTCATATAAGAATTTTGATTTGAATGTAATGCTGCAGGGGGTGCAAGGTAGCGAGGTGCTCCATTTAGGTAAGCGCTTCTATACCCAGATGGAAGGAAACCAGAACCAGATGACATCGGTGCTTAACAGATGGCAATCCGAAGAAAATCCCGGTGATGGCTGGACGCCGAGAGCAAATTCTTCTACAACAGGACAGAACAATGCGGTTTCAAGCAGATGGGTTGAAGATGGTTCATTTATTCGTATTAACAACCTCACACTTGGATATACACTGCCTAAAACTTTAATTAACAGTTGGAATGTACAAAGTGCGCGTTTCTATTTATCTATTCAGAATCTGGCAACATTCAGTGACTACAGCGGATTTAATCCGGAAACCAGTCACAGAGAAGACAGCGTGCTGGCTCCTGGAACAGACTACGGAATGTATCCTCTGGCGCGGACATATACGGTGGGTGTAAACGTTACATTTTAATTAAAAGGCTATCTAAATATGATAATTATGAAAACAGTATATTTAACATTATTACTAAGTACGGGCATATTTCTATCTTCTTGTTCGGAAGACTTTCTGGACTTAAAGCCCAAAACCCAGTTAAGTGTGGATGATTACTACAAAACTGCAGAACAGTTTGAATCTGCGGTAAATGGAGCTTATTCTTCCTTGCAAGAAACTAATCTTTACGGCAACTGGTATGTCCTTTCTGAAATTCCTTCTGACAATACGAGTAATCAACTTTCGGGATCAGTTACTGATCAGGACGAGTTTGATAAATATTACATCAGATCGACCAATCCTTTTACTGCTAATTTCTGGAATTCCAGCTATATGGCAATTAATCGGATTAATACCGTTTTAGACAGAATAGACGGTATTGAGATTGATAAGTCAGTTAGTGATCGGTATAAGTTGGAATGTAAATTTCTACGTGGGTTGCTTTATTTTAATTTGGTTCGTGTGTTTGGGGATGTGCCTCTCGTACTGAATGAGATAAGTATCAGCGATTCTTATGCAGTTCTGCGGGAGTCTAAAGATAAGGTATATAGTCAGATTATTTCCGATCTTTCTGCAGCCGAGGCACTTCCCGGTTCATACGCCGAAGATGTAAATAAAGGACGTGCTACTTCGGGAGCAGCTAAGGCTTTGCTGGGAAAAGTATATCTGACGATGAAAAATTACAAGGATGCGGAAACGAAATTAGCTGAAGTTATTGCAAGTAATAAATATAGTCTCTTGGAAAATACAGCCGGATCACTAAATGTGAATGGATATGCCGCAGTGTTTAATGCCAGCAACCATAATAATTCAGAATCAGTGTTCGATGTCCAGTTTAAAAAAGGAGGATTTGGCGAAGGAAGTAACTTTCCAAACTCTTTTGCTCCTGAGAACTCCGGAACGAATGTGGTACCCTTAGGTACAACTGGTGGTAATAATTTACCAGGTGCAGATATTATTAATGCGTATGAGACAGGCGACTTACGCAAAGATTTTTCTGTTGCTTCCGGTTATTATGATTCCAGAAAAAACGGAGCTTGGGTTGAATCCAAATATATTAAAAAGTACTTTGATACTCCGTATAAAGATGGAGATGCAAATAACAATTTCCCGGTAATTCGTTATGCAGATGTATTACTGATGTATTCGGAAGCGTTAAATCAAAATGGTAAGACGGCAGAGGCCTGCAACTATTTGAACAAGGTCCGCCGCAGGGGATTTGGATATCAGACAACAGAGGCATCGCCTGTGGATATTAACACAACCAGTAAGGACGTGTTTTTCTTAAAGGTAGAGCAGGAGCGACGGGTTGAGCTTGCTTTTGAAGGACAGAGGTGGTTCGATTTAATTCGTACGGACCGTGCGGTTGAAGTGATGACTTCAAAAGGTTACAAATTGAATGCAACAAATCTTATTTGCCCTATTCCTCAAAAACAGATAGACGTTAATCCGATTCTTACGCAGAACGATTATCAGATTGTTCCAAAATAGTGGTGGTAAAATATTGTATTAATGACTTTTTTAAATGTCCGGCCTTCGGGTCGGACATTTAACGTTGAATTGATTATCAATCTGTATCAATACTCCAAATAAATGAAAAATAGACTTTTATTAACTCCGTTCTTAGGAATAGTATTATCAGTGGGTATTTGTTCGGGACAATCTAAATCTGATCATTTGATTGATTATGTGGATCCGTTCATTGGAACGGCTCCAAGTACAACAATAAGCGCCGTTTCTCATGGAGAAGGGACAGAGCTTTTTGCCAATACCAATCCGGCAATCGGTGTCCCTCACGGGATGACTCATTTTTCTCCCCAAACACGTGCTTCCGAAAGAAAGTGTTTATCTCCATATTATTACGGCGATTCAATCATACAGGGTTTCCGGGCAGGTAGATGGTTGAATGGATCTTGCACCCAAGACTATGGAAGTGTTACACTAATGCCATTGAGTGGTCCATTATCGTTCGTGCCAACAGCCGAAGCCAGAGGGTCTTTGTTTAGTCATCAATCCGAAAAAGCATCGCCTGCCAGTTATGCAGTCAATCTGGATCGTTACGGTATAGTGGCAGAAATGACGGGGTTACTTCGAAGTGGAATATTCCGGTTTACGTATCAAAAGGGAGGCGAAGGACATTTAGTAATCCAGCCTAATAGTGATGAGTCAAAAGGTTTTGTTGAGATAGACCCGGTAGCGCAGGAGATAAGAGGGTACAATCCTGTTCATCGTATTTATCAGGGATCTGGCAAATTTGCTGGGTTCAGCGGCTATTTTGTTATAAAACTATCAAAACCATTTACGAACTTTGGAACATTTGGAGATGGAACGGTTACTGCCAATCAAAACGCTACGTTAAATCAACGGGAAAGCGGAGGGTATGTTTCTTTTTCGATGAAAGGGGGAGAACAATTAATAGTAAAGGTTGGTACCTCTTTCACTTCTATGGATGGAGCAAGGAATAACCTGACTGCAGAGATTAATCAATGGAATTTCGACATGGTTCGGACACAATCAGCAGCCATATGGGAGAAAGAACTTTCAAAGATAACAGTTGAGACTAAAAACAATACAGATAAAACAATTTTCTACACGGCTCTTTATCACAACTCACTGGCCCCTCGAATCTATAACGATGTGGATGGCAAATATCCTGAATTCTCTACGGGAAAAATAGTGACAATTACCGATCATAATTACTATTGCGAGTTTTCAATGTGGGATATTTATCGTGCAACATTACCAATGAATACGATAATCAATCCATCTCTAACAGCGGATTGGGCAAGTTCTATGGTGCAAAAGTATAAGACGGGAGGATGGTTACCTATTTTCCCGTTGTGGAATAGTTATACATCGGCAATGATTGGCGACCATGTTACAGCTTTTTTAGGCGATCTGTTGATGAAAGGAATAAATAATTTCGATGTGGAGACTGCCTACGAAGCTATGCGGAAAAATGCTTTTGAATCTTCGGAAGTAACAAATCCGGAAGAATACAAGGACGGCGTTGGACGGCGTGCATTACTATCTTATATAAAGTATAATTACATTCCAATGGAAGATTCAGTGTGGGATGCTTTCCATAAACAAGAACAGGTTTCGCGAACATTGGAGTATGCATACGATGACTTTGTTCTTTCTCAAGTAGCTAAATTGCTGAATAAACCGGAATACGAAACATTAAAGTCCAGGTCGGGCAATTATAAAAACATGATAGATCCTGAAACAAATTGGGCACGTGGACGTAAAACCGATGGCAGTTTTATCTCTCCTTTCTTTCCAAATCTGAAAGTTTATTTTATTACAGAAGGTACACCAATGCACTATACCTGGTATGTGCCACACGACCAAAAAGGGTTGATTCATTTAATGGGTGGCGAAGCGAACTATCTTGCACGCCTTGATTCCATGTTTACAGAGGGTTACTATTGGCATGGGAATGAACCTGGTCATCAGATCCCGTTTTTATTTAATTATGCCGGGGCCCCATGGATGACTCAGAAATACACCCGAAAGATTATGCGGGAAGAATACGCTACGGGTCCCGGAGGGTTGTGTGGCAATGAAGATGCAGGTCAGATGTCGGCATGGTACCTCTTTGCTTCTGCTGGTTTTTATCCTGTTTGTCCAGGTGTGCCAGAATACGTGATTGGAAGTCCAATATTCGACAGGATAACTTTTCATCTGGAAAATGGGAGAAATTTTACAGTTATTGCCCGGAACAACAGCGATGAAAATTGTTTTATTCAATCAGCTACCCTAGATGGAGTCCCTTATAATAAAAGTTATATATATCATAATGATATTATAAACGGGAGAACCCTGGTGTTGGAAATGGGCAGTAGACCGAATAAAGAATGGGCGGCTACTCAAGATTCCCGTCCTTATTCCATGAGCCGATGAGTTTGGCGATTATATTGCAGAATAATAAAGTTTATATATTTATCTCTCGGATTCAAGCTAATATTATATATTTTTGTCGCATCTGCACACATTTAGTGTGCAGATGCGACAAATTTTTTAGACCAGTTTATATTCAGACCAATTGTTATTAAAATTCACTACGATGAAAACACGTTCTTTATTTTGTGTTCTGTTCTTATTTTGCTTTTCAATTGCTGCTATGTTTGCACAACAGCATGCTGCGGTACGGTTAGGAATTGCGGGCTTATCTCATTCGCATGTTCATCTTCTGCTTAAGGATTTGAAGCGTACGGATATTCAGATTGTTGGAATTGCGGAAAGCAATCGTGAGCTGGCAGAGCGTTATGCTAAAAATTATGGATTTGATCCGGCTATTGTTTATGATAGCATAGAGGAAATGGTTGAAAAGACTAAACCTGAAGGTGTTCTTGGATTCAATTCAATTTACGATCATCTTCAGATAGTGGAAGTCTGTGCGCCAAAAGGGATTCATGTGATGGTTGAAAAACCGCTGGCGGTGAGTGTGGAACATGCTGCCAGAATGGCTGAGCTATCCCGCAAATATGGAACGATGGTGCTTACAAACTATGAAACAACCTGGTATCCGTCCAATCATAAAGCATTTGATATGGTAATAAACCAGAAAGCTATCGGTGATATTCGTAAGGTTATAATTTGCGATGGTCACCGTGGTCCGAAAGAAATCAACGTCAACCCCGAATTTCTTGTCTGGCTTACGGATCCAAAACTTAATGGAGGCGGAGCAGTTATTGATTTTGGATGTTACGGTGCGAATCTGATGACTTGGTTGATGAATAATCAGCGCCCTATTGCTGTTTCGGCTACCTTGCAACAGATCAAGCCAGATGTATACCCAAAAGTGGATGACGAAGCAACTATTGTTGTTACTTACCCAAAAGCGCAGGCAATTATACAGGCATCCTGGAACTGGCCCGTCGACCGAAAAGACATGGAGGTTTATGGCGTGAGCGGCTACGTTAAGGCTCTTACCGGAACCGATTTTAGCTATAGGTTAACACGGGAAAGTCCGGAAAGTATGGAAAGACTTCAACCTCTGCCAGCTCCTGAGAATGAACCTTTCGGATACTTTGCTAAAGCGATCAAAGGAGAATTAAAGGTGGCTGATTCAGATCTTTCATCTCTTGCGAATAACCTGATTGTAGTTGAAATACTCGAAGCTGCAAGAAACAGTGCTGCTGCCGGGAAAACAATTAAACTGCCAGCTCGCCTGTAATTACTATCTTTGAACCTTCGAACGTAATTTTTGTATTGGATGGGTTGGAATAATATAATTTGAATTATGAATATAACGATTTTCGGAGGAACAGGAAAGACCGGACAGCTTGTGGTGCGCAAAGCATTGAATAAAGGATATAGTGTAACGGTGTTTGCCCGTTCTCCCTCAAAGATTTCCATTGTACATGATAAGCTGAAAATCGTGAAAGGTGAAATTAACGATTCTCAGGCAGTTGGAGATGCGATAAAGCAGACCGATATTGTAATTAGTATGCTTGGTCCTGTTTCTGCTGATAAAGGAAAAGGATTGCCAATCATGGCTGGATTTTACAATATCCTGAAAGCAATGAATGAATATAAGGTGAATCGATTAATCGCAACTTCTACCCCAAGTTTCGAGATTGAGGATGACCAGTTTCAATTTTCATTCGTATTGGCTCGTTTAATGGTTAAAACGGTAATGAATAATGCCTATCAGAATATTGTTCAATCGGCCCATTTGATTTGTAACAGTAAAGTGAACTGGACAATTGTCCGGTTACCTATGCTGAGCGATAAGCCAGGTTTGGGGCGGGTTGTTACCGGTTACAGAGGAGATGGAATGATTAAACTGTTTTCATTGCGTAGAGACGACCTGGCCGATTTTCTTCTTTCTCAAATTGACGATACCCGTTTCATCAGGAAAGCTCCAATTGTAAGTAACTAATTTCTTATAGTGGGAATATATAATTCTAAATATGAAAAAAGTTTAATTCTATAATTATATTATACCGAAACGGACTATATAAGTTCGTTTCGGTATATATTTGCATGACTTTTAAATCTTTTTTGATCAACCTGCTTCAAATTACAGGAATGAAGTTAAGAATTATAAGTGTCGGTGTTTTTGAATTCTTTTGTGTTTTAGGTCTCAGTAGTGATTTTTTATTGTTAATTATCTAATAATCTGAAAAAGATGAAAGTGAAATTGTTTTATGCATTTATGATGTTGGCATTTGTGTCTGCATCTACGTTTGTTCATGCTCAAAAGCTGAACGTGTTAAGTACTAAAGAAAAAAAAGCAGGTTGGGAACTTCTGTTTAACGGAAAGGATTTTACCGGCTGGAGACAATGTAATGGCACTGAAATGCCAAAAAACTGGAAGATTGAAGATGGAGCCATGAAGGTATTTACTGCAGAAGGATCAAAACCCGGTAACGGAGCCAACGGTGATATCCTTTTTGGTGTAAAGAAATTTAAGAATTTTGAACTTTCTATTGACTGGAACGCCGGTAAAATGGCTAACTCAGGTATCTTTTATTACGTGCGTGAAGTACCAGGCAAGCCTATTTATTATGCTGCCCCCGAAGTGCAGGTTTTGGATAATGTGGAAGCAACCGACAACAAGATCGACAGCCACCTGGCAGGATCGCTTTACGATATGCTTCCTGCCGATCCTAAGACTGTAAACCCTGCCGGCGAGTGGAATACGATTGTTATCCGTGTAAAAGACGGTAAAGTAACTCACACTCAAAATGGCAAAAAGGTTGTAGAATACACTTTGTGGACAAGCGAGTGGGATAATCTGGTTAATAACAGTAAATTCAAAACTTTCCCTGGTTTTACAGAAGGAATTGCGAAAGAAGGATTTATCGGTTTGCAAGATCACGGATGGCCGGTTAGTTTTAGAAACATCAAGATTCGCGAACTCTGATACATAAATTTAGAAGAACATAGAAAAGCCTTGATCTGATTCTCAGGTCAAGGCTTTTCTATGTTATATATTTAAATTGTATTGATAATAGTATCTATGAATCATTTTATGCACATGAATGGACATAATTCGGCTATAATTCTACTCAACTAATGAAAAAATAGGCTTATTTTGTAATTTGTTATTTTAGAAACTCTGTTAAGATAGATGAATATGAAAAAGTTATTTCCCGTTAGTTGTCTGGTCTTTTGTTTGTTACTTAGCTCTGTATTGCCCGCATTTGCTAAACAGCGTGCTGCTGCAACTCCAGATAAGAAATATGCAGGTTATCTGTTTGTTTATTTTACCGGAAATGACATCGCAGAAGAATCTGTTCACTATGCTGTTAGTGCAGACGGATATGCCTACTATGCATTGAACAATAATAAACAAGTTCTCGATTCAAAACTAATTTCATCAACCGGAGGTGTCCGCGACCCTCATATCCTGCGAAGCGAAGACGGGAAATCGTTTTATATGGTTGTTACTGATATGGTTTCTGCCAAGGGATGGGATTCAAATCGGGCCATGGTGTTGCTCAAATCGAATGATTTGTTACATTGGAAATCGAGTATAGTGAATATTCAGAATAAGTATACCGGAAATGAAAACCTTTTACGTGTATGGGCTCCGCAAACCATCTACGATTCTGCAGCCGGGAAATACCTGGTGTACTGGTCAATGAAACATGGTGACGGTCCGGATATTATTTATTATGCCTATGCTAACAAAGATTTTACAGATCTGGAGGGAAATCCTAAACAACTCTTTTTCCCGGAAAACGGTAAATCTTGTATTGACGGAGATATTATTTACAAGGATAACCTGTATCATTTGTTTTATAAAACGGAAGGTCATGGCAATGGCATTAAGAAAGCAACAAGCAAGTCTCTTACATCCGGAAAATGGTTGGAAGAAGATACATACCTAAATCTGGAGAAAGAACCCGCCGAAGGTTCATCGGTTTTTAAATTGTTCAATTCCGATGCCTATATTTTAATGTACGACAGGTATACAGAAGGAAAATACAGATTCATGCAGAGCAACGACCTTGAAAATTATAAGGAGGCGGATGATAAAGTATATATGGATTTTCACCCCAGACATGGCACCATTATTCCGGTTACCGGAAAAGAGTTGAAATCTCTTTTCAAAACCTGGGGAAAACCTGAAGGATTCACCGGATCTTTTTAATTTATTTTTCTTTGAATAAAAACCGCCTATACTAGTATGCTATGAAAAGACGAAACTTTGTAAAGACGATGGCAGCGTCTACCGCGTTGGGGTTTGTTTCCCCGGATATTTTAGTGGCTAAAACAAGCGATTCTACGGCAGGTCTAACCAGTAAGGAAGGACAAGACCGGGCTTATTGGTGCGACTTGATGTATAAAATAGCTGAGCCGGTTTTGTCGGTTATGTCGAAAGGCGAGCTCAGAAAGAAAATGTCCGTGGAAGTAAGTCCGAATTGGGATGGTCGCGATAAAGCTGTTACTTATATGGAGTGTTTCGGAAGATTAATGTCCGGACTTGCACCTTGGTTATCCTTGCCGGACGATTCCACTCCGGAAGGAAAGCAACGGAAACAATTGCGGGAATGGGCGCTTCAAAGCTTTGAACATTCGGTTAACCCCAAAAGTCCCGACTACCTGTTGTGGCGTTCGGAAGGACAACCCCTTGTCGATTCGGCGTATTTCTCTAATGCCCTGTTACGGGCTCCGCAACAACTGTGGTCTCCTTTAGATAAAATTACAAAAGATAGAATTGTAGGAGAGTTGACACAACTGAGAAGAGTGAAACCTCCCTATACTAACTGGCTGCTGTTTGCCGCTATGAACGAAGCATTTCTACATTCGGTTGGCGAGTCTTACGATGTGATGCGGGTCGATCTGTCTGTAAAGAAAATGAATGAATGGTATACCGGGGATGGTTGGTATATGGACGGAGACAAGTTTCATTACGACTACTACAATTCTTTCGTTATACACCCCATGCTTCTTGAAATACTGGAAGTCTTCCGTAAATCGGGCGAATCAGACAAGAAGCTATACGATCAGGGGCTGAAAAGAATCCAGCGTTATTCCGAGCACCTCGAAAGAATGATCTCTCCCGAGGGAACTTATCCGCCAATCGGCCGTTCGCTTACCTATCGGACGGGTGCTTTTCAACCGTTATCATTACTGGCCTGGAAAAAACTATTGCCGGAAAAACTAACCGAAGGGCAAGTGAGATCAGCCCTAACTGCGATACACCAACGAATCTTCTCAAATCCTACCAACTTTACCGCTGATGGTTACCTTACGATAGGCTTTGCTGGTCACCAACCCGAACTCGGAGACTGGTATAGCAATAACGGGAGTATGTATCTTACATCAGAAAGTTTCATTGCATTAGGCCTGCCTGCCGACGATTCTTTCTGGACAGCACCGGCAGAAAGCTGGACTTCAAAAAGAGCTTTTTCCAACGAAAAATTCTTGAAAGACTATCCTGTGGCATTTTAAATCCTTAATGAAGTATAGAAAAATAAAGATATATATTACTATGGCGTATAAAAGTGTATTTATCCCGGTATTAATGCTGTTAGCCTTTTTCTCTGTCTCTGCTTCAGAGAAAAACCCGACGAAGGATCAGGTAATGGATTTGCTGATTCAAGTGAATAACACCTGGCAAAAGAGTCACCCGAAGCATGAAAGAGCTTTCTGGGATAATGCCGCCTATCATACCGGAAATATGGAAGTCTATTTCCTAACCGGAAATGAAGCATACAGAAAGTATTCCGAAGAATGGGCCAGGCAAAACAAGTGGATGGGAGCAAAGTCGGCCGACAAATCCTTGTGGAAGTATCAGTATGGCGAAACGGACGAACATGTTCTGTTTGGCGACTGGCAGGTATGCTTTCAAACTTACATTGATCTCTATAAGCTTAATCCCGACCCCATAAAAATAGCCCGCGCCATAGAGGTATTGGACTATCAGATGAGTACGCCAAACAACGATTACTGGTGGTGGGCCGATGGACTTTACATGGTAATGCCCGTGATGACCAAATTATATAACCTTACCGGCAATCCCCTTTACCTTGAAAAGCTAAATACCTATCTGGCATATGCAAAAGAAATTATGTATGATTCCGATTCGAAGCTTTTTTACCGTGATGCAAAATATATCTACCCCAAACATAAAACGGCAAACGGGAAGAAAGACTTCTGGGCACGTGGAGATGGATGGGTGTTCGCCGGTTTGGCTAAAGTATTAAAAGATCTTCCTAAAACGGATAAATACCGGGACGAATATGTACGGCTTTACAAAGATATGGCAGCTGCTATTATTGCTTGTCAGCAACCCCAGGGTTACTGGACCCGTAGTATGCTGGATCCTGCACAGGCTCCCGGACCTGAAACAAGTGGAACTGCCTTTTTTACTTACGGACTGCTTTGGGGTATAAATAATGGTTATCTGGATGCAAGCACGTATATGCCTGCTGCTAAAAAAGGATGGAACTATCTCTCTTCGGTAGCTGTGCAGAAAGACGGAAAGGTGGGTTATGTGCAACCTATCGGCGAAAAGGCAATACCCGGACAAGTGGTAGATGCTAAATCGACTGCGAACTTTGGGGTAGGGGCTTTCTTGCTGGCGGCTTGCGAAATGGTTCGTTATCTGGATAAACCGGAACAATATCCCGGATGGGAACTGGTGTGGAATGATGAATTTAATTACACAGGAAAGCCCGATCCCGCGAACTGGAGTTATGAAAACGGATTTACCCGTAACCAGGAGTTGCAATGGTATCAACCAAACAATGCCCGGTGCGAGAACGGCATGCTGATTCTTGAAGCAAGGAAAGAACAGGTAATAAACCCGAATTTTGAAGATAAAAGTAACGATTGGAGGAAGAATCGAAAACAGGCCGAATACACCTCTGCTTCTATAAAGACAGCAGGAAAAAAAGAATTCAAATATGGACGCTACGAAGTCCGCGCCAGAATTCCTGTTGCCGGCGGATCATGGCCTGCAATCTGGACGTTAGGCAGGGATATGGAATGGCCTTCTTGCGGGGAGATAGACGTCATGGAGTATTACCGGATTAAAGGGAAACCTCATATTCTGGCTAATGCAGCCTGGGGAACGGATAAGAAATATGATGCTAAATGGAACAGCAAGAAGATTCCGTTTACCCATTTCACGAATAAAGACAAAAACTGGGCTTCGAAGTTTCACGTATGGCGTATGGATTGGGACGAAAGTTCCATTAAACTTTACCTGGATAACGAATTGTTGAATGAAATTTCTTTGCAGGAAACCATAAATGGAACTCTTGGAAATAAAACCAATCCTTTTATGCAGCCTCATTACTTGTTGCTGAACCTTGCCATTGGAGGCGTAAACGGCGGAGAACCGGCAGTGAACGCTTTCCCTATGAAGTATGAGATCGATTACGTTAGAGTATATCAAAAAGAACAAAGAAAAGAAACGATTCTACCGGGCGAACTCTGGCCCGACAACAACGGGCAACACATCAATGCCCATGGCGGAGGTATTCTGTATCATAATGGAACCTACTATTGGTTTGGCGAACACAAAAGCGATACAACCAGCGTTGCGTTAAAAGGGGTAACTTGTTATTCCTCGAAAGATCTGTATAATTGGAAAGACGAGGGTATTGTACTGAAGGTAATCGAAAACGACGATACCCACGATATAGCCAAAGGATGTATTCTTGAGCGGCCAAAAGTTATTTACAACGATAAAACCAAGCAGTTTGTAATGTGGTTTCATCTGGAACTAAAAGGAAAAGGATATGCAGCAGCACGTGCCGCCGTGGCAGTGAGTGACAAGGTAACGGGTCCCTATCGTTTTGTACGTTCCGGTCGCCCCAATGCTGGCTTTTGGCCTGCGGATATGCCGGAAGAAAATACGATGCTTACCGCAACTCCCGAAGATTATGCTAAATGGTTTACTCCCGATTGGCGCAAAGCGGTGGAAGAGGGAATGTTTACCCGCAGGGATTTTGAATGCGGACAGATGTCGCGAGACATGACAGTTTATGTGGATGAGGATGGAAAGGCATACCATATCTATTCTTCTGAGGAGAATCTGACTCTACAAATTGCAGAACTGACCGACGACTACCTGAATCACACAGGAAAGTATATCCGTGTTGCACCAGCAGGGCATAATGAAGCTCCTGCCATTTTTAAAAAGGATGGAACATACTGGATGATAACTTCCGGATGTACAGGATGGGATCCCAATGCTGCCAGGATGTTTAAGTCTTCCCATATTCTGGGACCATGGGAGCAGCTCGATAATCCTTGTGTAGGGAAGGATGCGGAGCTCACTTTCCATTCTCAGAGCACCTATATCCTTCCGGTTCAAGGAAAGAAAGATGCCTTTATTTTCATGGCAGACAGATGGCGCCCCAAGCACCCTTCCGATGCCAGATATATATGGTTGCCCATACAGTTTGAAAACGGAATTCCCGTATTGCACTGGATGGATTCATGGAAGCTGGATTTTTTTGACAAATAGTTTATAATCCCCTTAAACGTAAAGAAAAGACCTTCGGAGAAGAATGCTCCGAAGGTCTTTTACTTTATTAACAATAACTTATTATTTAGAGAAAATCATTCTTGTGTAATTAATAAATCTTCTGTTACTTTGTGAAATTCAGAATAGTAGAAAGAATCACAAACAGATGAAAAAGAGTATTTGCCTTTTGTTTTTATTGTTTTGCGTTGTATGTAATGCAAAAAATAAGCCCGTGAATTTGATTTTTGATACCGATATGGCGCCCGATTACGATGATGTAGGGGCGCTTGCCATGCTTCATGCCATGGCCGACTCGGGCGAAGTAAATATCCTGGCAACCGTTGCTTCAAATAAATGCGAAACGGCAGTTCCCTGTATTGAAGTTATTAACACCTATTTTGGCCGACCTGCTATTCCATTGGGAGCAGTTAAAGGGGAGGGCCCCGACAAATCCACCTGGCATAAAGGTCTTCGGTGGACGGATGAGCTGCCTGCCAGATACCCGCACCGCGTGAAATCTACTTCTGCATCGGATGATGCGGTTGAAGTTTATAGGAAAGTCTTAAGTGGAATGCCGGACGGTAGCGTAACGATTGTAACTGTTGGCTTTTTTACCAATCTTAAAAATTTACTTTTATCTAAACCAGATCAGATAAGTCCCCTTACCGGAAAAGAGCTGATTAAAGCGAAAGTGAAGCTGTTGGTATCTATGGCGGGTAAATTTCCGGAAGGAAAAGAATTTAATGTAGAAGTAGATACAAAGTCGTCGCAACAAGTATTCCGGGAATGGCCTACACCAATCCTCCTTAGCGGATTTGAAATAGGCGAACAAATTCTGACCGGAAAGAAACTGGCCGCATCGGGACAGACAGGAAGTCCTGTCATCGACGCATTCACCATGTGCCTGCCTCAGGATGATCCGAACGGACGTAACAGCTGGGATGAGACTGCCGTATTAGTAGCCGTGAGAGGAGCAAGTAACTATTTTGATACAGAACAAGGTACAATGACAGTCTTGGATGATGGAAGTAATCAATGGGAAAAGAGTATAAACGGAATGCATGCCCGGTTGTTATTTAAAATGCCTAAAGATCAATTAACCGAAATCATCGAAAACATGATGATGCATAAATGAATAATTATATGAAAAAGCTATTATGGCATACCTGTTAACCTGCCCCAGGAAGTGTACAATAATCTTTCGTCAGGGGCATTACGTAACTATAATGCGCTTAACAAGAACGATCGCGACAGCCATTATTATAAACGGGTTTACCTTGGTTGCGTAAGGGCCGTCGACTTCATTTTTTCATTACCTGAATTTAATGGAGAAACAGTAGGTGTAACCGGCGGAAGCCAGGGTGGAGCTTTGTCTATCGTTACAGCTGGACTGGATTCCAGAATCAAATTCCTGGCTGCATTATATCCCGCTCTTTGCGATTTCTCCGGATATTTGAATAACCGGGCCGGTGGTTGGCCTCATTATTTTAAGAATGCCAAACCTCAGCCCAACGAAGTAGAAACACTGGCTTACTTCGATGTGGTGAATTTTGCCAGCAGAGTAAAAGCACAGGGATGGTACAGCTGGGGCTATAACGATGTGACTTGTCCTCCAACC
>RRZT011465112.1_pt1 | contig 30592 bp, 27 predicted proteins | sample 2165551 | NCBI WGS metagenome assembly RRZT01 (sample SAMN10456910, study PRJNA506462) | wastewater metagenome | biome: wastewater; feature: sludge; material: wastewater sludge; isolation source: wastewater sludge with Escherichia coli K12::gfp cells carrying plasmid... | place: USA: Moscow, Idaho...
CGCCAGTTGCGTCGTCGCCATGATCGATCGCCTGGTCCATCACGCCGAGATCATTCCAATCAAGGGCGATTCCTGTCGCCGCAAGGAGGCCGAGGAGCGTGCCGCCGCCTGGTCGAAGAAACGCCGGCCGAAGGAGGTTTCATGAGCCACTCTCATCAACCTTCCGGCTTGCGCGGCAGGATCGAGTTCCTCATCGATCCGGGATGGTCTCCCGAGCAGGCGTTCGCCGTCGTCGAGCTCCTCGATGACCTGCGTAATCGCATCATCGGCAAACAGCGACAGCGTCTTGCCCGGTGCCGTTTTGCGCTTGACCGACTGGCGCACCACAATCAGGCGACGCGCTGTCGTCCAGCCGGCTGCCTGGTAACGAAATTCCGTCAGTTCCACTCCGCCTTCCAACGCCTACCAGCCGCAGGCCTGGTAGATCGTCCGTTGTAGCGGCTGGGTCAGGCGGGCGGCAATGATGTAGGGGATGCGCTTACCTTCCATGAGCGCCAAGACGGCTTCATCGAAGAAGCTTTACGCGCGTGGAGGCATCGCGCTCTCGCTTCGAGCGGCGCTTCGGTTCCCCGTCCCCCCTTTGGGCTATGCCCTGCCCCGTCCGATCCCGGCCTCTTCAGCCACCTTGTCGCGGGTGAGGAATGTCTGCCCCAGCCCGCGCGTAGTGACGGGCCGCGTCTGCAGGATGCTGAGCTTGCCGTTGGCGACCCCGAACTCGATGTCCTGCGACAAGGCATAGTGGTCTTCGAGGGCGATGGCGATGTTCGCGCGGACGTCGTTCTTCTTGAGGCACGGCACGTCGCGCAGATGGGTTTCGACCGGCACGATCGAGGTGCCCTTGCCGGAGGGATGCTGCTTGACCATGAACGCCTTGTTTCCAACATGGACGCTCACCACCGAACAGTCGGCCTTGTCCACGTAGTAGCGATCGACATCGACGACGCCGGATACCACGCCCTCGCCGAGGCCATAGCCCGCTTCGATCACGATCACGTCGCGGCCGCTCACCGGATCGGTGGTGAAGATCACCCCGGAGACCTGCGAGTCGAACATCTGCTGCACGACGATCGCCAGCCTGGCCGACCCTTGCCGAACGACGCGATCGCTCTGGTAGAGGATTCCCCGCGTCAGCCAGAACGAAGTCCACACTTCCTTGATCCGCTCCAGCAGTTCGGCCATGCTGACGAAAAGATAGGTCTCCGCCGCGCCGGCAAACGCTGCCTCCTCGGTGTCTTCCTGGAGGCCGGACGAGCGCACGCTGACGAAGCTGTCACGCAGACCGCAAGAGTCGACTGCCGCCATGATCAACCGACCCAGGCCGCGTGCCGGATCGAGGCTGGCGCGGCGGATCAGGTCGCGGATACAGGTTGACGCCTCCTCGATCTTCGCGCGCTTTTCCTTCTCCGGAATGGCCGCATTCGCAAGAATCGCCTCGAGTCCGGACGTGAGGCGCCGATACTCGCCGTCAATACCGTTCTCCTCGAGAAAGTGGTCAAAAGCCAGCGTGGTCACCATGAACGCGGGCGGTATCGACGCACCGTGGTGCTTTACGACCTGTGCTATTTCGCCGAGATTCGCGCCCTTGCCGCCGACGAGTTCGACGCAGTCGGCATCGACTTCGTCGAGCAGCAAAACGGCACGCTGACATTGCGCGATCCGCGTTCTCTTCACTCGCGTCAACGCATCGGCCTTGCTCTGCAAGTGCGCGACCATTGCCCGCGCCGCAAGCCCCTCCTCGCGCATTCGCTTGAGCGTTCCCATCAGCCCTTGTTGAACCTCGAGCTTCATCCGGTAGTACGCATCGCCAAGCTGGCCGGCGGGGTCTTCAATATCGACGAATTCCCTGATCCGGGCGAATTCGCTCAGTAGCGAAACCTTGCCGACAGCTTCCGGAAATCGATCGAGCACTTGCTGAACGTGGGTCGTTTCCATCGTCAGAATCAGGTCTGCCTCGCGGACATCGGTGTCCGTCAGAGGCCTGCTTCGATGACCGTTGGCGATGATGTCTTCTTCAAACAGCAGCAACGCCTGGCTGCCGTCCGACATCGGCCGGTCTGCAACGGCCGAGATTCCGCGCGACTGCACCTTGACGCCGACTATCCCCTCGGCCGCAAGCATCTTGTTCAGCAGGAATTCGGCCAGCGGGCTACGGTCCACGTTGCCCATGCACACGAGCAGGACATTCACCGGTTTTATTTCCCCGGTGCGGTGTCCGAGCCGGCGCAGCGCCTTGCGCATCGCCGGCAGGTCCGCTTCGTCCAGATCGCGCGCGCACAGCGCTTCGATGTCATGCAGCGCCTCGGCCTTCAGGAAGGCGATGCGCGGATGCCGACGCAACGCCTGCGTTCTTCCATGCAGGGCGTTCAACCGCAGGTCGCACAGGTCGAGACTCTCCGCCAGCATCGCGACCTGTGTCCACAGGCGTTCGACGATGGCCAGCGTATTGAGCGCGCGCCAGAGTACGGTCACCGCGGCAATGTTGTGTTCGACTTCGAATAACAAGCCGTCAAGCTCGGCAATGGCGTTGTCCGAGACCGCCCCGATCAGGCGCGCGATGTTGTCCGTTTCGCCCAAGGCAAGCCCGCGGCGAACGCGCCGCACGATGTCGATCAGGTGCGTGCGGACGGCGGGAGTGACGCGCTTGTTCCATAGTGCTTCGGCCAGGATCAGGACCAGGCTGTCGGAGATGACCTCGGCGCGTGTATGCCGGGCGTCCAGAGCCAACGGCAGCGTGACCAGCCAGGTCTCCAGGTCGGCTGGAGCCTTCTTGCCCGTCGCCACCAGGCGAAGCAGGTGCAGCAGCGGTTCGAGCGGGATGTCGGTCACCGGCATGATCGAGGCGATCCCCTGAGATGCCCAGACCATGACGATGCTGCCCTCGCGAATGTCGATCGTCTCGGACACCATCGATTCGCTGACCCGGAACCCTTCCGCCGTCATCGAGGTCTTTCCGGGACGCCGCTCTTCGATGCGTACCAGGTTGCCGGCCAGCGATTGCACCCACTCGGCGTGCGGCAGAATCAGCGACGGAACCCCGAATTCGCGGGTCGTCACGCCGGCGTGGCTGAGCAGGCCGCCGCTCGTCACGATCACCGCTTCGGCGGCGCGTATGGCATCAATGTCTTCCGGCGTGGTGAAGGGAAGCAGGAGCACCCGACCGTCACGCGTCTGCGGCGTTGCGCAGTATTCGCGATCGAACGTAATTCGCCCGATGCGCACCGAGCCGTCGCCGACGGACGCGACCAGTCCCCTGACCGTCTGCCCGCTGAACCCGGCCGACACCCGCGATTGCTCAACCAGCAGGCGGTGCGAAATGAGCTTGCGGAACGCCGGAAGCCGAAGCCGCTCGGGCAGCGAATAGGCGTATTTGCGCAACAAGCGCTTCAGGCTGGCGATGGAAAGCCATTTGCCGCCGCTGTCCGGCGTGCGGTAATGCCCGAATGCGTACAGGATCGAACGATTCTGATCGTCGGCCAGACCGTAGATGACCAGCCATTCGTCGGGTGCGATCTCTTGCTGCGCGCGCACCACCTTGAGCTGATCGATGATCCCGATCGTGTCGAAATCGAGATGGAGGTCGATCTCCTTCAGCAGCACGGCGGTGAGCAAGGCTTCGTGTTCGCGCGTCAGTACGCGCTGGATGATCTCCTTGAGGGGCAGGTAGGCGGGGTTGCGTTCGAGTTGCCCCTGGCTGTCGAGCCGCAATTCGCCGCGCGCCAGCGCCTGGCGGCACGGGCCGTTGAAGAGCCGGTCGATAACCTCCTGCCCGACGCCCCCGGTACCCGATGCGATGACCGGCAGGTCGAACTCGCGCAACACCGCGTTGAGTGCGAAAAACAGCCGCTGGCGAACCATCTGGCGCTCTTCGCCAACGTAGTCCTCGTAGGCGCGAAGCGCTTTCGGGCCGCTGAACTCGCAGTAGGTTTCGAAGGGCATGCCGTCGCCCCGGTAGGCGAAAGGAATTCTCCCCTCGACCATGAACATGCGCGCCATCGCACCGGCGAATTCGCGGATCTTCTCGGCCTTCGCCTTGCCCGCGAGACTGCCGGGTGGCGCCTTGGCGAGGAGGATGTACGCCATCGCGTAATCGAGATCGCGCAGCGACCAGATAAGCCGCAGGACGACGACAAGCGCACGCTCGATCTGCCGGTCGTCGCGCGCGCCGTGATCCTTGTCCAGATAGCCGCTGACCAGAATCTCGACCAGGCTGCTGCGATCGACCGTGACCGTCAGCCCGGCTTCCTTCAGCACGGTGCCGACGAATTCGGCGCGCAATGCCTGCGGCAACTCCGCGCCCCCCTGGAAACTCTGCAGCCGGATCAGGCCCTCGTCGTCGGGATCGGCAATGTTGGCGGACAACTCGACGCGGTGTTCGCCCAGGCTCACGCTATAGACGATGTGATTGTCGATCAGCACCACGGTGCCGGGACAAGGCCCCGCCAGCCACTGCGCCGCGCGCGCAATCACCGCCAGGCCACGGTGGCGGATGAGCCCGTTCACGACGACCGGCGTATCGTCCAGGCGCGCAATCCGGATGTCCTCGCTCTTCTCACCAGCGAACCGGCCGACGGTGACACGCATGTCCGCGTGCGCAGTCGTGAGTCTGTGTTCCAGCGCCCGGTTGCCCCGATCATGCAGAAAACGGATCAGGGCATGCACGGTCGTCGGCTCGCCCGCCGGATTTTCCACCATGTCGGTGATCGTGTGGCGCAGCGTCGCCGGCAGCCGCTCGTGCGCATCCAGCCGGGACCACGAACGCTCGAGCTCGCCCACGATCCGGTCGTAATACGCGTGCGCCGCATCGGCATCGGTGGAAAACGCGACTTGCCCATACGCTTCGACCATCTCGGCAAGCAGCGCAAGGATGCACACGGCTGTCGACCTGGTCATGCCTTGCGCGTGCGTGACGATCAACTGCAGCGCATCGTAGTTGGGCTTGACCAGGTTGTCCCGGATGTTGAGATACTGCGCCCGCAATCGCTGCCTTGCTTCGGCTTTCGATGGCGTATTCCTGGACAGATCGGAGAGCAGCACGTAGTACCCGGCATCGGCCAGACCTTCCCGCCGCAATTCGCCCTCGCCGCCGATCCAGGGCGGCATCTGCGAACTGCCGTGTTCCACCGGGAACGCCAGATGATAGCCGCCCAGGTTGACCCCTGTGTCATGGACATCGACAACGGCGATCAGCCGCAACCTGTCCACGCCTGTCCATGCCCGGACGATGCGGTTGAAACGTTGCGCCCCGAGTGCACAACGCACGATGGAGAGATTTTCGATGATGTCTGCCAAGGCCTCCGGACTTTTCACGATCGAGCGTACAAAGCCTTCGCTGCTCATCGTCTTCACGCCGAGCAATCGTCTCAATCGAGCAACCGGCTGGCGGCCGTGGAGCGCTTCGAGGAGATCGTAGGCGGCCGGGAAACGCGCTTCGAGTTCCTCCGCGACGACATTTTTTGCTGACTCGTCCGCGGCTCCATGAAGCGCATTGACGAGATCCGGATCCGGAACCGGCGGCAGGTCACCGCGAGTCGTCAGCTGATCGGGGAGCTTCAGCAGCGCCCGGAGAATGCGCTCCTTTTCGCCTTTCAGCGCCTGGATCCGAGCGATGCGCTTGGCGTCATCGACGATCCGTCCGGCAACGGCTATTTGGTCATTGTGCTGATGCCAACGCTGAGCCAGCAACGCTGGGGCGTCGTCGGCAATGTTTTCATCGCCACCACCGCGTTTGTGACTCGCGGCGATCAATCGTGGGGTCGTCATCCCGCCATCCGCCATGTCATCCGCCCTGAATACGAAACTGATCACGCTTCTTGATTCTAGCAACCGGCGGAGGACTTTCCAGATTCGCGTCGGGCAACGAGGGATTGCCTTCGCCAGCGCTTGATGCCCGGAACACCGCGATTCAACTCTGTTTTGGAGTCCCTATGTCCCCGACCAAACCTCCCGTCGCCGTTGACGCCCTCGACGTCCCGCCACGCACCGCGCCGATCCTCTATCCCGAGCCGTTTGCGTCACTCATGAACAAACGGAGACTAACAAGGAGAGCCATTGCGAGGCAAATCTTGACAATGCATTGCCTTGGGAACAGATCAAGGCGGCCGACTATTCGCCCGCCGGTGATCTGAAGACGCGTATTGCGACATTACGGGCACGCCACGCGGCACAGGTGAAGAACGATTTCGACTTTCCCCCTACAGCAGGAAATCGCCGCGCAAAAACGTCTGAGCGAACAACAACAGGTCTCGCTCAACGAAGCCGAGCGACGTCGCGAGCAGGAAGTCGCCCGGAAATCACGGGTGGAAGAAGACGGCCTGCGGGCAGACGAACGAACACTGACCAGTGAGTTGGCGGCTGAAGAAGCCCGCAAAGTGAGCAAAGACGTTCTTTTGGCCGAGGCAGCCAAGGTTCTCGGCGATGAAGTTGAGCTGCTGAAACAGGAGGGAGGCGCCGCTCAATTGAGCGCACTCACCCGCGAAAATGCTTCGCCCCGGCCATAGCTGCCAGCCGGGGTTTCCACCGCCGTAATGTCGGGAGGGCATTGCTGGTGCTCCCCGCAGCAGTTTCAGCCTTTCAGAGACAGTTGATCATCAACTGCGTAACCAACGTGATCCCGTTTGCCGTACGCCTGAATCGTTTCGCATCAGCAACCGGGTCTTCGCCGATGACCAGCCCTGCCGGTATCTGCACACCCTGATCGACGACACAGCGGTTCAGCCGAACGCCGCGGCCGATGTCGACCTCCGGCAGGACGACCGACCAATTGAGCTTGGCGTAGGAATGCACGCGGCACGAGCTGAACAGCAGCGAGTGGTTGACCTCGCCGGAAATGACGCTACCGGCCGAAATCAACGATTCGATCGACAGCCCGTGACGATCAGCTTCGTTATGCACGAACTTTGCGGGAGGCAGTTGCGGCTGGTACGTCCAGATCGGCCAGTTTTTGTCGTAAAGATTCAGCGCCGGATCAGTCGCCGCCAGATCAATGTTCGTTTCCCAATACGCATCGACATTACCGACGTCGCGCCAGTAGTGCTCCTTGCCCGACTTTTCATCCGCCACATGCACGCAACTGCGAGAGAACGAATGCGCCATTGCGCAGCCTGTCTTCACCGCGCGGGGAATGATGTCGCGCGCGAAGTCATGGCTCGATGTCTGATCGTTCGCATCGCGCTGCAACTCGTCGTACAGATACTTGGCGTTGAAAATATAGACCCCCATGCTGCACAGCGAACGATCGGGTTTGCCTTTGATCGCCGGCGGATCGGCCGGCTTCTCGACGAAGTCGGTAATGCGTCGATCCTCGCCGACGGCCATGACACCGAAACGGCTCGCCTCGCTACGCGGCATCTCGATGCTGGCGACGGTGCATTCGGCGCCGCTCTCCACATGGTCGGCCAGCATCTCCGCATAATTCATCTTGTACACATGGTCACCGGCGAGGACGACGACGTACTCAGGCTTCGGATCATGTGTCGAAAGGATGTCCCTGTTCTGATGCACAGCGTCCGCCGTACCCAGATACCAGGCGCCCTCGTCGACACGCTGCTGCGCCGGCAGCAAGTCTATGAATTCCTTGGCTTCGCCGCGAAGGAAGCCCCAACCACGCTGCAAATGGCGCAACAGGCTGTGCGACTTGTACTGAGTGAGAACACTGACCCGCCGTATGCCGGAATTAACGCAGTTCGACATCGCAAAGTCGATGATGCGGTACATGCCGCCGAAGTACAGCGCCGCATTCGCCCTTCTCTCCGTCAGTTCGTACAGCCGGTTGCCGCGCCCGCCAGCAAGGATCACCGCCACGGCCCTGCTGGGGCACAGGAACGATCGTTGTTCCAACATGGTGACTCTCTCCCGAAAAGTCTTGTTGCGGCTAATCGTGCCAACGGTCAATACCGCGCGGCATCACGACGGCGGGACACTATCAGCGCTTATTTGGTTATTAGCCGTCCGACGATTGTATGGAGCAGCCGCACTTTCGTCCAGGTTCATCCTGAAACCTCAGTTGGCCGAGAGCAAAAGGACCAGAATTGAGGCAGGCTGAGGTTTTCACGTAATGGGAAGGAGTCACCGGATGGGTGAGTCGAAATTGAAGCAGGCGCAACACGAAGAAATGCTGATGTCGTGTACAGGCGTGCAGACGATGGCAGGTCGTGGCAAGTGCGCTGGGAGGCGGAAAGCGCAGCGACGCCGATGGGGCAATTGGCCTACCTCATTGAATTTCTCAATCTGACCGGGTTGTGGTTGCGCTGGCTGGAAAGCTGTCCGCTCACCTACACCAGTCCGAACGCGCCATCGAAATCCGAAGGGTTGGGCACGTGGCTGTTGTCGATGCTTTCCGGGCACCGGCGCTACGCGCACGTCACGGCGATCCGCTGTGACGGCATCAATCCTGGACTTCTGGGGATGCGCAAGATCCTGTCCGAGGACGCGCTGTGCAACGCCTTGAAACGCATCCCGAAAGAATTGAGTTTTTCAGGATCAGGCGACTTCGTCGATCCACGCCTGCTGAATCGCTTCCAGGATCTTTTCGCCGCAGTGGCTGCCGTTGTCTTCGAAGCCGGGCAAGGCGAGCACCCAGTTCATCAGGTCAAGAAAGTTGAGCTTTGCGGGATCAACGTCCGGGTGCGCTGCGGCGAGCTCGATGGCGAGATCGTTGATATCGGTCCATTTCATTCGACACCTCCAGTCTTCAGTGCTTGCCCTCGCGGGTCATGTTGATCGAGTAACGGGGAATCTCGATGACCAGCGGCGTCTCGTTCACGATCGCCTGGCAGGAAAGACGCGAGTTCGGTTCGAGCCCCCACGCCTTGTCGAGCAGGTCGTCTTCCACCTCGTCGGACGGCTCCAGCGCGTTGAAGCCTTCGCGCACGACCACATGGCACGTCGTGCACGCGCACGACATCTCGCAGGCATGCTCGATGGCGATGCCGTTCTCCAGGAGGTTCTGGCAGATCGACTCGCCTTCCCTCGCTTCGATGACCGCGCCGTCGGGACAGACTTCGACGTGCGGCAGGACGATGATCTGCGTCATACCTTTTCTCCCGCTTCGCCGACGTTTTTGGAGGATTCGCCGGCGGCCTCGAGTACATCGATACTCTTGCCGGCGAAAGCGCGGCGGATCGATTTGTCCATGCGTTTTGCCGCGAAATCGCGCGTTGCGGCTTCGAGTTCGTCCATCGCGGCCGAAATGTCGCGGCGGTTCTCGCCAAGCGCCGTTGCCTGCAATTTCGCAATCGTCGCTTCGAGTTTTGCGTGCTGCCCGGTCGTCAACAGTTCGCCGTCGCTCTTCAGCGCCGACTGCACGGCTTCGATCAGGCGCTGCGCCTCGACCTGCGCCTCCTTCAGGGCGCGCCGCAGGGCGTCGTCCCGGGTGTGCGACATCGAATCCTTGAGCATGTTGGCGATTTCGTCGTCCGACAGCCCGTAGGATGGCTTGACCGTGATGTGCGCCTCGACGCCGGTGCTCTGTTCGCGCGCCGAGACGGAAAGCAGTCCGTCCGCATCAACCTGGAAAGTCACGCGGATACGCGCGGCGCCGGCGACCATCGGCGGGATGCCGCGCAATTCGAAGCGACCGAGCGAGCGGCAATCGCTGACCAGTTCGCGCTCGCCCTGAACGACCTGCACGGCCAGCGCTGTCTGCCCGTCGCGGAAAGTCGTGAATTCCTGCGCGCGCGCGACGGGGATCGTCGAGTTGCGCGGGATGATCTTTTCGACGAGGCCGCCCATCGTTTCCAACCCAAGCGAGAGCGGGATCACGTCGAGCAGCAACCAGTCGTCGCCCGGCGCCCGGTTGCCGGCCAGCAGGTTGGCCTGCGTCGCCGCGCCGAGCGCGACGACCTTCTCCGGGTCGAGGTTGTTGAGCGGCTCCTGCTTGAAGAACTCGCCGACGGCGCGCTGGATCTGCGGCATGCGCGTCGCGCCGCCGACCATGACGACGCCCTTGACATCGCTTACCGACAGCCCGGCATCACGCAAGGCCTTCTTGACCGGCTGCATGGTCTTCGTTACCAGCGTCTGGGAAATCTCGGTGAAAATCTCGGTCGTCAGCTTGAGGTCTACGACCTCGCCGCTGCCCAAGCGCGCCTGCACCGGCGCCACGCCGTGCCCCGTCAGGTATTCCTTGGCTTCACGCGCACACGTCAGCAACAGGCGAGCATCCTCAATGGAGAGCGGCCGGAGCTTGGCGGCTTCGAGGATCCAGCAGAAGATGCGCTGGTCGAAATCATCACCGCCAAGCGCCGAATCGCCGCCCGTCGACAACACTTCGAAGACGCCACGCGAGAGATTGAGGATCGAGATATCGAAGGTGCCACCGCCCAGGTCGTAGACCGCATAGACGCCTTCTGCCCCGTTATCGAGCCCGTAGGCGATCGCCGCCGCCGTCGGCTCGTTGAGCAGGCGCAACACCGAGAGGCCGGCGAGCTTGGCCGCGTCCTTGGTCGCCTGGCGCTGCGCATCGTCGAAATACGCAGGGACGGTGATGACGGCGCCAACCAGCGGACCACCGAGCGATGCTTCGGCGCGCAGGCGCAACACGCGCAGGATATCGGCGGAGACCTCCACCGGGCTTTTGACTCCGGCGACCGTGCGTAACCGCACCATCCCGGCGCTATCCTCGAACTCGTAGGGTAGCGACTCGCGATGCGCGATATCCTTCAGCCCACGCCCCATGAAGCGCTTGACCGACGCCACCGTGTTGCGTGGATCCTTTGCCTGCTCCTCCTTCGCTTCGTAACCGACGACCGGCGCCTCATCGGCCCGATAGCGCACGACCGAGGGTAGCAGGGTCCGCCCCAGTTCGTCGCTGATAACGACCGACAGGCCGCTGCGCACCGTGGCGACGAGCGAATTCGTCGTGCCAAGGTCGATACCGACCGCGAGTTTGTGCTGGTGAGGAGCGGCCGATTCGCCGGGCTCTGCAATCTGCAAAAGTGCCATGAAAATTCTGGTTTCCTGGGTCTTGTTGGTGTTGTTATCGCGTCGCGTGGATTTGTCGGCTATTCGTCCAGCGCGGCCAATGCGTCGTCGATCTCGAACAGCAGCTTGTCGAGGAACATCAGGCGACGCACGCGATCCGCGGCACGCGCGTAATCCTGCTCGTCCAGCGAACCTGCCAGCTGTTCGTAGCGCTCGTTCATACGCTGCTTGACGCGATGGTGCAGCTGCTCCAGTTCGTCCGCATCGCGCCCCGCTCGCGCTTCCGCCACCGCCTCGCGCCATTCCATCTGTTCCATGAGGAACTCGGGCGGCATCGCGGTGTTGCTGTGGCCATCGACGTCGTGGCCGGACAGCGAGAGCAGGTATTGCGCTCGCGGCAAAGGCTTTCTGAGCGTCTGGTACGCCTCATTCACCCGCGTTGCCCACTGCAGCGACAAACGCCGTTCGCTGTCGCCCGCCTGGGCGAAACGATCCGGATGGACCTCAGACTGGATCTCCCGATAACGCTTGTCCAGCACGAGGGGATCGAGCCGGTACGAACGCGGCAGTCCGAAGAGGATGAAGTGATCGGCGTTGAAATCCATCGTCTACCGGCGCCTCCGCGCTCGGCCTCAGGCTAACGCGGGCGCGATCCGCCCGCTCGAATCATGAATTCTAGACGGAAAAACTCTCGCCGCAGCCGCAGGCGTCCTTGACGTTCGGATTGTTGAACTTGAAGCCTTCGCTCAGCCCTTCGCGCACATAATCGAGTTCGGTGCCGTCAAGATAGGGAAGGCTCTTGGCGTCGATCAGCACCTTGACGCCGTGCGATTCGAATTCGACGTCGTCCGGCTCCATCGCATCGACAAACTCCAGTTTGTAGGCGACGCCCGAGCAACCGCTGGTACGCACACCCAGGCGCAGACCGATACCCTTGCCGCGCTTGGCCATGTAGTTGGCAACATGCTTGGCCGCTTTTTCCGAAAGCGTAACTGCCATTCTTGCTTCTCCTCGAATGCTGTTTCCGTTTACTCGCCGCGATGCTTTTTGTAATCCGCCACCGCGGCCTTGATCGCATCTTCCGCCAGGATCGAACAGTGGATCTTGACCGGCGGCAACGCCAATTCTTCGGCGATCTGCGTGTTCTTGATCTCCAGCGCCTGATCGACCGTCTTGCCCTTCACCCACTCGGTGACGAGCGAGGACGAGGCAATCGCCGATCCGCAACCGTAGGTCTTGAACTTGGCATCCTCGATGATGCCATCCTTGCCGACCTTGATCTGCAGCTTCATCACGTCGCCGCACGCCGGCGCGCCGACCATGCCGGTCCCGATGCCCGCCTCTTCCTTACCAAAGGAACCTACGTTACGCGGGTTTTCGTAGTGATCCAGGACTTTCTCGCTGTATGCCATGATTTGCTTGCTCCAATAAATAACTCAGTGCGCGGCCCACTGGACCGTGCCCAGATCGACGCCATCCTGCACCATCTCCCACAACGGCGAGAGCTCGCGCAGCTTGCCGATCTTCTCGTGCATCAGTTCGATCGCGTAATCGACTTCTTCTTCCGTGTTGAAACGTCCGATCGTGAAACGGATCGAGCTGTGCGCCAGTTCATCGTCGCGCCCGAGTGCGCGCAGCACGTACGAGGGTTCGAGCGAGGCCGAGGTACAGGCCGAACCGGAGGATACGGCCAGATCCTTGATCGCCATCAGCATTGACTCGCCCTCGACATAGGCGAAGCTGATGTTCAAGTTGTGCGGCACGCGCTGCGTGAGATCACCGTTGACGAACACGTGCTCGATGTCCGACAAACCCTTCAGCAAGCGATCGCGCAAGGCGCCGATGCGCTTGTTCTCGGTCGCCATCTCCTCGCGCGCGAGGCGGAAGGCTTCGCCCATGCCGACGATCTGGTGCGTTGCCAGTGTCCCCGACCGGAAACCGCGCTCGTGGCCGCCGCCGTGCATCTGCGCTTCGAGGCGGACGCGCGGCTTGCGCCGGATGTAGAGCGCGCCGATGCCCTTCGGACCATACGTCTTGTGCGCCGAGAAGCTCATCAGATCGACCTTCAGCGTCGCAAGGTCGATGTCCACCTTGCCCGTCGCCTGCGCCGCATCGACGTGGAAAATGATGCCCTTCTCGCGGCAAATCTCGCCGATCTCGGCGATCGGCTGGATGACGCCGATCTCGTTATTGACGAACATCACCGAAACGAGAATCGTATCGGGACGCAGCGCCGACTTGAAAACGTCCAGGTCGATCAGGCCGTTGTCCTGCACGTCGAGATAAGTCACCTCGAAACCCTGGCGCTCCAGTTCGCGGCAGGTATCGAGCACCGCCTTGTGTTCGGTCTTGGCGGTAATGAGATGCCTGCCCTTGCCCGAGTAGAAGTTGGCGGCGCCCTTCAGCGCGAGATTGTTCGATTCGGTCGCGCCGGACGTCCACACGATTTCCTTGGGGTCCGCATTCACCAGGCGTGCCACCTCTTCCCTCGCCTCCTCGACCGCAGCTTCCGCTTCCCAGCCAAACGCATGCGAACGCGACGCCGGATTGCCGAATTTCTCGACGAGATAGGGAATCATCTTCTCTGCCACGCGCGGATCAACGGGCGTGGTCGCCGAATAGTCAAAGTAGATCGGCAGTTTCAGCATTCAAATTGCTCCGTTTCTTGAAAATTCTTGATCAAACCGCGATGGCCGTCAGGCGCCGCAGCCGGGTCACCGTACCTTGCAGCGACGCCAGTAGCCCTTCAACGTCTTCCCGCGTGTTGGCCGCGCCCAGGCTGATGCGCACCGCGCCGCGCGCAAGTTGGGGGGCCACTCCCATAGCACGCAAAACGTGCGACGGCTCGGGATTGGCGCTCGAACAGGCGGCGCCGCTGGCCACCGCGTACCCCGCCCGATCAAGCTTGCCGACCAGCGTTTCGCCGTCGATATCCGGCAGAGCAAAGTAAACCGTATTCGGCAAGCGTTCAGCGCCGAGACCGAACAGTACGGCCCCCATGTCGTGCAAACCGGCTTCCAGGCGCTCGCGCAGTACGTGCAACCGCGAGGCGGTCGCCGCCATGCGCTCGATCGCCAACTCGCACGCCACGCCGAAGCCGACGATCGCCGCCACGTTCTCGGTTCCCGAGCGAAGGCCACGCTCATGACCGCCACCGGCGATCAATGGTTCAAGCTCCACGCGCTTGTCGATGACGAGCGCGGCCGCGCCTTTCGGCCCGCCCAACTTGTGCGCCGAGAGCGTCAAGGCATCGACGCCGGCCGCGTTGAGGCGACGGAAATCGACCGTAACCTTGCCGACCGCCTGCACCGCATCGGAATGAAACCATGCGCCCGCATTCCTCGCCCGGGCCGCCAGGCCGTCAATCGACTGCAACACGCCGGTTTCGTTGTTCGCCAGCATCACAGAAACCAACCGGGGTTGCCGCAGCAAAGCCCGTTCGTAAGACGCGTCGTCGATCCGCCCCTGCGCGTCGACGGCCAGTCGTTCAAGCTGCCACCCGCGCCGTCCCAATTGCTCGGCCGGCTTGATCACGCAGGGATGCTCGATCTCGCTGACGGCGAGCACGCCGGGTTTCATCGTCGCGGCAGCGCCCTTGAGGAAGAGGTTGTTCGCCTCCGAACCGCCGCTCGTAAAGACGACTTCGGTCGCGTGCGCACCCACCGCCGCCGCCACCTTGGCGCGCGCCTCATCGATCGCCCGTCGCGCCGCTCGGCCGTACTCATGCCGACTGGAAGCGTTGCCGAACTGCTGCGACAACCACGGCAACATCGCTTCCAGAACCGCTGGCTCCAGCGGCGTTGTCGCGTTGTGATCGCAATAGACGGGGGCAAACATCTGCTCAGTCTCGCTCAGGCAATCGCCGCCAGCGTCTTGCCGCGCAGGCTGGAACCGGCCGGTCGCGCGCCGGCAATGACCGCGCGCTCACCGCCGGCCTTGCGCAACTGCTTGTCGACGAGATCGGAGAGCTTCACCGACGACAGATACTCGTACATCTTGAAATTCAGCGTCGTCCACAGCTCGTGGGTCATGCAGCGCTCTTCATCCTTGCAGTTCTCGCGCCCGCCGCATTGCGTCGCGTCCAGCGTCTCGTCGACCGCACGCACGATGTCAGCAACGGTGATCTGATTCGCCGGCCGCGCCAGACAATAGCCGCCGCCGGGACCACGCACGCTATCGACGATACTGAAGCGACGGAGCTTGCCGAACAGTTGCTCCAGATACGAAAGCGAAATCTTCTGGCGATCGCTGATTCCGGCCAGCGTCACCGGGCCGTCGCCACTACGCAGCGCCAGATCGATCATCGCCGTCACCGCAAAACGCCCCTTGGTTGTCAGTCGCATAGCACCTCCTGTAAATACCCGACCATTCAAGTACACTATGCAGCACAACAAAGCGATTAGTCAACTATTTTGCTCAGGTATTGTGGATCGAACTTGTCCGCCGTCACAATCTCGTCCTCGATGCAAACGCCCGTTCCTTCAAGTTTCTTGAGCAGCAATTCAATGCGCCGATCGGTTTCGACCGCATGATCGAGCAAGCCATGAATCGCCTTGGCCAAGGGATCGTCCTGGCTGCCGGCGAGCGCGTACGCGGAGAAACCCATCTGCGTCGCCTTCTCTTCGCGGCGCTGCGCCTGTTCGGTGTCAATGATGCGCGCCGGATTGCCGACTGCCGTCGTTCCCGGCGGCACATTCTTCACGACCACCGCGTTCGATCCGATCTTGGCGCGCGCACCGATCGTCAACGGTCCGAGCACCTTGGCTCCTGCGCCGATCACCACGCCGTCTTCAATCGTCGGGTGACGCCGTCCCTTGTTCCAGGAAGTTCCGCCCAGCGTTACGCCGTGATAGAGCGTCACATCGTCCCCAACCACCGCGGTTTCGCCGATGACGACCCCCATCCCGTGATCGATGAAGAAGCGCCGGCCGATGGTTGCCCCCGGGTGGATTTCGATACCGGTCAGGAAGCGCGCGAAATGCGAGACCGCCCGCCCCATCCAGCGCAACCTCAATTCCCAGAACCAGTGCGCCAGACGATGCAGAATCACCGCATGCACTCCCGGATAACAGGTCAGCACCTCCCACGAGGTACGGGCTGCTGGATCGCGGTCAAAGACCGAACGGATGTCTTCGCGCAGGCGGCTGAACATGTATGAGAATCTCCATCTCGCAGAAGGGGGAATTGTAGAATTCCCGACTGTTTCAATCAACAATAAAAACCGGCAAGGCGAACCGTCAGCCGATCTTCTTCTCAACGGCATCCAGAATGCCGCGGAGAATATTGATTTCGTCACGCTCAAGTTCAGCCCGCCCGAAGAGCCGGCGCAGCTTGGGCATCAACCGCTTGGGGTTGACCGGATCGAGGAAGCCGGTCGTGACCATCACGCGCTCAAGATGCGCATAGAGGCGCTCGACATCGCCGTTGGTCGCAAGTGGCGAGGCGAAGGGAACGACCTTGGTGACAACCGGCGGCTGGCCGATGAACGCGGCCATCCGCAGTTCGTAGCAAAGCAACTGAACTGCAGCGCCAAGATTGAGCGAGGTGTAGTCGGGATTGGCTGGAATGAAGACGGTGCGCTGGCACCTTTGCACTTCGTCATTCGACAAACCGGAGGTTTCGTTCCCGAAGACAAGCGCGACCTCCCCATCGGCCGCGAGATTAAGGATTTCGGGCGCCGCCTCGCGCGCATGCATCGGCTTCGGTCCGAGATTGCGGTGGCGCGCCGACACGGCAACGGCGTAGAGACAGCCGTCGAGCGCTTCGCCGAGTGACTGACAAACCGCCGCATTCGCCAGGATGTCATCAGCCCCCGCCGATCGCGCAATTGCCTCGTCGTGCGGAAAGGTCTTCGGATTGACAAGCGTGAGGCGCGACACACCCATGGTCTTCATCGCCCGTGCGGCAGCGCCGATATTGCCGGGGTGACTGGTATGCGAGAGTACGACGCGGATTCTGTCGAGCGCCCGCTCGAGTTCAGGCGATCGCGGGAGAGACGCCGGAGGCTGGTTCATATAAAATGTGCGGTTTCATAAACGAGTCGGGCGGTACCAGCACCACTGGCCGCCCGTTGGATTTTCTAAAGACACGCCATGCACCCAGCTCTCAACATCATGATCAAGGCCGCGCGCCGCGCCAGCCAGATCATCAACCGCGCATCGAATGATCTCGAGCATCTGAAGATCACGACGAAACGGCAAAGCGATTTCGTCACCGAGGTCGACAAGGCGGCGGAGGCCGCAATCATCGAAATCCTGCGCGAGGCGTATCCCGACTACGGGATTCTAGCAGAAGAGACCGGCGCCACTGACGGTGAAGGTGCTGGAAGCGAGTACCAGTGGATCATCGACCCGCTCGACGGCACGACGAATTTCATCCATGGATTCCCGCAATACTCGGTTTCGATCGCACTCGCGTACAAGGGTCAGATCAACCAGGCGCTCGTCTATGACGTAATTCGCAACGAGATGTTTACGGCCAGCAAGGGCGGCGGCGCTTTCCTGAACGAGCGCCGGATTCGCGTCAGCAAGTGCCTCAAACTTGACGACGCGCTGATCGGCACGGGTTTCCCCTTCCGCGTCTTCGACCACGCCAACGCCTACATGGGCATCTTCAAGGACTTCACCGAGCGGACCGCGGGTATCCGTCGTACCGGATCGGCCGCACTCGACCTCGCCTACGTCGCCTGTGGACGACTGGACGGTTTCTGGGAATTCGGCCTGATGCCCTGGGACATGGCGGCCGGCAGTCTGCTGATTTCGGAGGCAGGCGGATTGATCAGCGATCTTTCCGGCGGCGAGGATTACCTGAAAACGGGGAATGTCGTATGCGGTTCCCCCAAGGTCTTCGCGCAGATGCTCCAGGTGGTCGACTCGTTCCGGACGCCCACACTCCAGAGCTGATCACAAAAATCGGGTAGCCGTATCGAGGTCGCCGTGCGTCGTGCTGCTGTATAGCGCGGAGACGAACTTTCTCCAGATGATATCGGGCTCGCCCAGTCTGAAGCCGTAAAAGCCGTCTTGCCCGTTGTTGTTTTCGCGCAAGGCGAGCGAACGGAAGTGCGACACGTCAGCCCGTCCCAGTTGGATCGTCGTGTCGCACCAGATATTGAGTGGCAGGACGTTCTGGGCACGCGCCTGGAATCCGTAGCGCGACACTTCGATGACTTCGATGGCCACTTTTGCCTCCTTGCCATCGGAGGTCTGGAAGCTGATTCTGGCTGGGCACTTGACCGAAAACCGTTGATGGCGCCGTACCGGAATGTCGTCGACGTTCGACGAAAGCACCGGCAACACCGAGCGATACTGCGGCAGGTCGTAAATGCTGTGGAGCAGCACCTTCTTCCGGTCACTCAGGTTTTCGAACGTCTTCGTGCGAACGTTGAAAAAGTGATCGAGAAGTTCGGGCGTCAATACCGGATCGTTCGTTGTATAAAACCGCCGGTTCGGAAATTTGATGTTCGGCAGCTTCACCTGGGCGAAGTACGCATAGAGATTCCGGTGCGGTGGTTTTTTTGTGTAGTGCTTCTTGAACACGTCCAGCGCCTCCTTGAGATCGAGCGTCGCACCGATCGCCGGCGCACCATTCACGAAGTCATAGCTCTCCACCATGTTCGCCGTCAGCCGCTTGAAGAACAGCAGCGACTCGTACATTTCGATGTGACTCGGATTAACGGCGATGACCAGATGCCGTGTGTCAAAGAACGTCGTGCAGTACTCGTACATGAACTTCATCAACGGAAACAGGATGCTGCCGCCCGTTTTCCGGAACCTGCGATGAACCGCAAGCGCCGACACCTCGGCGATCAAGCCCTCTTTCTCGCGCACCGAGTTCAAGTCGAAGATCTTCTGCAACGGTACGCCAAGCGCGCTCTCGCGGATGAGCGAGATGGTGCCCACAACCTCGCCGTCGTACTTTGCACAAAGCGTCGTCGTCGTCGGCAGCGCGTGGTAGATCGTCACGCGCATCCCGGACGGGTCGGGTTTCATGAAGCCGCTGTCGACGTAGGCATCGTGCAGCACAGCAAAACATGCCTCCAGCTCCTCCTGCGTCTCGGCGATCTTCAACTCAAGACGCGAACTCGGCGCCGGATTGCAGTCTGCAAACGAACGATAGACTTTGAAGCGCTGATCCCTGGGAAGCCAGGAAATCAGCTTTCTCACCGATACATGCAGGAATTTACGTATGAGCAAGCCAACTCTCTTCAGCATGTCGCCCCATCCCATCGAGTTGATAGAGTCATCATAGTACGCCCGCACCGAAAACAAAGCGGGGACCGCCCATCCATACCTACAGTTTCTCGTTCGCGTGATACCGCCGCGAATCACGCGAGTAATTCAGCCAGGTTTTTCTGGCGAGGTGATACGCCAAAATCGGCAGCGGCATCCGGATCCAGTGCGATCGCAAGTACAACATCGTGCGTGCCAGAGGCGTTCCCGACGTCGCACATGAGGCGTGCTCGGGTTGCAGTGCTCGCCGATAACACCAATCCATCACCTTCAAGACGGGCCACGGCGGTCCGAACCTTTCGCTTTGCCTGACAACCTCGTCAGGAACGGGCGTACCAAGGAAGCGTGAGGCGTATCGAATCGCGTAAAAAAGCGGACGTCCGACGCCGATTTCGCGCGCACGATCGACAATCGTCTCCCAAAAGCGCGGAGTGCGGTCAAAACAGCGGAACAGGCTGTCCAGATCGAACAGATCGCGCAAACCGTTACCCAGTTCGCCTTCGTGAAAAAGATGGGTCGCACTGTGCAAGACCATATCCACGGGCGCGAGGACGTAGACGCCGTCCATGCCGGCCAAGGGCTGCAGTCCGTCGAACAAGCGCCGCGCATTGACTTTGATGCGCGCAGTCTCCGGAAGGATTGAGTGATGCACATCGATTGCGCTGCCGCGTCGGCTGTGGCGCATCGGCGGAATCTCGTGCATCCACTGTCGGTAGTATTTCTGGTCGTAAGGATCGTCATGAGTACCGACCCAGCCGTGAATCATCAACTGGCTTTCCGCCGCGCCAATACGATCCTTCGCAACAAGAACATCGACATCGGAAAACGATCGGCCGCGGGCTGTGGGCAAACCGAGCGCCAGATAGGCCGCACCTTTGAGCAGCACGACCGGAATGCCTGCATCTCCGAGCGCCACACGAATGCACTCGATTTCGCGCAGCATCGCAACATCCTGCTGAGCGACCGCTTTGGCTGCGGAAATCAGGTGCAAACGCGGCGCAACGGGGACTCGGGGCAAGCTTCCCTGCGCCATCAGATCCGATGCCAGGCGCGCAAGCAGATTCGCTCGCCGCCCCTGGCGTATCAGCAGATCCCACTGTGCCAACGAAAGATCGAACGCGGCGGCCGGATTGAGAAGCGTCAAGGCGATCAGTGACTGACTTGTCATGCGCGCACACCCGATGCAAGTTCCTCGAACAGGCCAATCGCCTCGTCCAGGCTGCAGTAGTCAAGCCGATAGGAGGAACAACCGTCAATCATCGACGCCAAAGCATTGAATCCATCAAGCCCGTGCATCTCGTAGTTGAACGACTGCTCGGCAAGGAGCATGAACGCATCCGCAGGCCGCATTGCCGCAAACTCAAGCGCCGCACCCAGCCTGAAACGCGGACTCACGACCCAAGTCGGTCGAGCCGGCTCCTGAACCCGCTCGACGCTTGCCGAAGGCGGCCGCACCAGAGCAACGGTTCCCTTGCTCGTGTTGGGCACGCGACAGGTCATCTCGACCGACGGATCAAGCGATCGCACGATGTCAATGGATTGATTCTTGAGATTGATCGGACGCGCCATACCGTACATTTCGGCACGTGTGATGTCGTAGAGCGCCAGTTCGTCAGACAACAAACGCCAACCGTGGCGAACGAGCGCCGCACAGAGCGTGCTCTTTCCCGACCCCGGCGGCGCTGGCAATATCGCGGCCCGCCCGTCGCGCTCAATCACGGCGGCATGAAAGATCAGATACTGATGACTGTGAGCCGCAACACACCAGTTCAGCCCCCACTCCAGCATCGCGAACGCTTGATATGCCGGCAGGGGCGTGAAAATCGGCATGCCGTCAAAGTGGAAATAGGCCGTCGGACGAACCCAGCGCTCCCACCCACGCCCAAGCAGGATGTCGACATGAAAGTCAGCAAACTCGCATCCAGGCAGGAACTCAAAGTCCGCGTACATCGATCGGATCTCGCCCACCAGTTCCGGCACATCGGTGCCGAGCTTGACAACGAAGGGGGAAAGAGCAAGAAACAGTGCGCCACGACGCAACTTCGACTCAAGCTCTTTATGACTTAGCGACGAAACTCTCAAACGGGTATTCGCTTTACCAAGCCCAGCGCCTCCAATTGCAGCAACGCCTCCTTGATCACCGTCAAACCGTTTTGACTGTCGGGAAAGACGTCATCAAAGTCATCAAGGAGCGCTTGCAAAGACATTTCGGGTATCCGCTCCAGTGAAAGCAGCAACTCGATCGCAAGCGGTCCAACGTGGTGAGTATCGCCGGAAAAACGGTCGAAGACTACGGCACCGTCATCCCAGCAATGGAAGCACAAGGCCCCTGCCCGATAGAGGGACCACTTCTGCATAAACGAACCCAAACGATGAAAACTATTCGAACAGCCGACTTAGCGACGTGCAATCCAGTTGTAGTGAAGGTAATCCGCCACTTGCTCCGCCTTCCACGGTTCACCACTCCCTTCCGGTGTGTAGGTAAGCATCGCCATGTTCCGTAAAGTCTCCTTGCTGACGCAAGACGACGGCACCCTGCCCACCGGGAAGATGTACAGGTTCATCTGGGCAATCAAAACCGACGCCCCGAAGCCGCCCGAATTGACCAACGCCAGCGGCGTGTTCGATCCCGTGCCGACGGGAACGGAAAATCCCAACTTCGAGCAAAAGTCGCTGACCGTGAGAACACTCACGCCTTTACCGTCATTCGCGTAGAGCCCCTGAAGATACGCCAGCCTTCGGTTCTGTTGGTCGGCATCACTCGGACGATTCAGATCGGCGAAAAGGTTCGCAGGGTAAAACTTTTGATTCTGATTGTTCGCTTTGATTTTTTCGCGCAAGCCGACCCAACCCCGGCCACCAGTCGACAGATAGGCCGAAAAATGGTGGACATCGCTGAACCCCCGTATCGCCCCACCAAAGCGCGCCAGACTCCCTGTCAGGGTATTGGCGCCGAGAAGATCCCCGGTATCCTGAGCGCCCATCCCGGTACTGATCGACCCCCATGCGGAAGGAACAATGCAATGGCACGCAAGCGACGGTCTGGCGGCGAGCGTCGCGATCACAACGGGCGATGCTTTGAGCCCGGCACGCAAAATACGCCGCCTGGCGCTTTGGACAGAACCCGCCGCCGACACGCGGACTTCTTCACTCACGGCGGGTTGTTCAATTTTTTCGTGATCCAGGTTCATGATATTCGCACCCAAGACAAGGCTATCGTTCTTTCAAATTACCACGCGGAAACCGGAGCGTATGTGATCAAATTCACATGTCACGAAATGAAACCTCCGATTTGGGACTGTCTCTTTAAAAGAGACAATGCAATATTCATGCCAGACAAAAGAAACGGTAAATAAGCATTAAGCGCCAAGACGTTGGCTGAAATTGCCGCAAAGCGCCTGACTTGATGTGTAAAAAAACCGACACGCAGCTCGGCTGCAGTGGCTCATTTTGTTTCGTGCATCAACTCATCCAGATGCCGTACCGGCACCGCGAAGCTGATTCCGGACGGCTGAGACAACACGGATTCCTTGGTACTCTTGACAAACACCATATTGATGATCCCGACGACATCACCCTTTTCCATCTCGATCAAGGGGCCGCCGCTATTGCCGGGATAGGCCGTCGCATCCAGCTGATAGACCTCGAATGAACCGGCTTTCAATCGCTTGATGACTTTTTCGTTGAGTTGCTGTGCTGTCGGGCTCGGCAGCGCAATCGGTGTAATCGCCGAGATGATTCCACGATGAATCACCGGCGAGAATCCGAGCACACCACCGATGGGAAATCCCATGAACGCGATCGATTGCCCCTCTCTGACCTGTGCCGGATTCTGCAATGCCAGCGCGGGTAACGGAGGACCATCGATACTCAACAGGGAGAGATCGTGCTCGCGGTCACGCGCAACGACTTTTGCCAATCGCAGCTGGGCTGACGACGTCTGCACGGCCAGCGACTCGCTGGCGGCTGTATCGAGAACTTCCGGCACCACATGCGCATTCGTCGCGATCTGATTTCCGTTCCCGATGACAAACCCCGTGCCGCGCATCGCGAACGCCGGACTGCGTGTTTTTGAGTAGGTTCCGACCACCACCACCGAGGGTTTGATGGCCTGTACCAGTTCGGGCAATTCGGCGGCCCGTACTGCAACAGCACTGGCCAACAAACAGAACGCGAACCCGAACGACAGAGATCGGACGGAATCCAAAAGAAACTTAAGCATAAGGCCTCCTTCTTGCATCAATTTGCATTGGCAACCCGAATCTTCGGTAGTTCAGGCGACGGCGTCGTGACTTCCGGATTGAAGGGGTGCACTTCCTTCTTGAAGATGCTCAGGATTCGCCGTACATAGCCACGCGTTTCAGCATAGGGCGGAACACCGCGATAACGATTCACGGCACCCTCTCCTGCGTTATAAGCCGCTGCGACAAGGGCGACATCACCCTCGAAATAGGCCAGCAGCCAGCGCAGGTAAGACATTCCGCCACGAATATTCTGTTCAGGGTCGAACGGCTTTCTGACATTGAAGCGCAGCGAGGTTTCCGGAATGAGCTGCATCAACCCCTGGGCGTTCTTGGGGGATACCGCCGTCGGTTCGAAATTCGACTCAGCCTTGATGATCGCCAGTACCAGGCGCGGACTCAGGCCATACTCGGGCGCCAGTTTTCGAATCAATTCGACAAGCTTTTGCCGGTCCGGGCTGTTCAAGAACTCGTCGATATCCGGCCCGATGTCGTCATCGACGACACGCATGCACTCGGGGGCTGGAGCCGCGGAATCGCCGACGAAGCGCAGCATCTTCTGCGCTTGCTGATGGCCGGCGGCGGCGGCCAACTTGAAAAAAAACGCCGCCATCTCATCGCTCCGTGCCACGCCGCGACCATTCGCATACATCCAGCCCAGACTGAACTGCGCCTCGGTGTCGCCATAGCGCGCACCGTCGCAATACAGGCTGGCGGCCCGAAGTGGATCCTTCGGCACCCCCTCGCCATGCTCATAAGAGCGCGCTTCCAGTCGGAGCGATTCGAGATCCCTGCCCGAAGGTGCCTGGGCCCGCTGAAACGCACTGGCGCCGGTAACAGCAAAACAGCCTGCGACCGCCACGATGAGCGCGGCAACCGGACGGTGAGTTCCGCTCTCACGGCGAGCCATGGTCAACTGCCTCCCGAGCCCACGCCGGTGAAATAGCTGACGTACCAAGGCATCGCCGCCTGGATACCCTGTTCGATCCGATGAGTCGGCGCGTAACCAAGAAGATTTCTGGCTTTTGAAACGTCGGCTTGCGAATGCCGGACGTCACCGGGGCGGAAATCCCTGTGCTTCGGCGACATCGATGCGATCGCCGGATCTTCCCCGGCGAGCGCATCGCGCAGCAACTCGAACAGGCGGTTCAACGACGTACGCCCATCCACCGCCACGTTGTATACCTGATTGACCGCCTCGGCATTATCGGTCGTCGCCGCGAGGAGATTCGCCTGAACGGCATTGGCGACAAAACAGAAGTCGCGGCTCGTTTCGCCGTCGCCGTTGATCAGCACCTCCTCGCCGAGGAGCATCGCTTTCGTCCACAAGGGGATGACCGCGGCGTAGGCGCCCTGTGGATCCTGTCGCGGACCAAACACGTTGAAGTAGCGCAAGCCGATTGGCGCGAAGCCGTAGCAACGCGCGAACACCTCGGCGTAAAGCTCGTTCACCAGCTTCGTTACGGCATACGGCGACAGCGGACGACCGATCTTTTCCTCGACTTTCGGCAGGTCCGGATGGTCGCCATAAGTGGAGCTCGAAGCGGCGTAGACAAAGCGCCGGACCTTGGCGTCACGCGCCGCCACCAGCATGTTCAGAAAGCCGTCGATATTCGCAGCATTCGTCGCCAGGGGGTCAGCCAGCGAGCGGGGAACCGAACCCAAAGCGGCTTGATGCAGGACGTAGTCGATTTCCCGACACGCCTCATTGCAAACAGCCGGATCACGAATATCGGCTTCGACAAACCTGAAGCGCCGCCACTGTTCGGGAGAAACGGTGGTTTTCACTTCATCCAGATTCCGCTGATGCCCGGTCGAGAAGTTGTCCAGCCCGACAACGACCTGGTTCAATTTGAGCAAGGTCTCGACCAGATGCGAACCGATGAAACCGGCGCAACCGGTCACCAGCCAGCGCGCCGGTTCGGACTGCAAGCGCTCCTTGAGCGCTTCGTAAAGCGGATTTACAGACGCCACACGGTGACTCCCTGAGCGGCCAACTGAGCCTCGTCAAACATGCTCTTGACGTCGGTCAGCACGCCCCGTTCTTGCAGCTTCGCGACATAGTCGGAGAGCGGTCGATTCCTGAACTCCTGGTGCGCGACGGCGGCAACGATCGCTGCGGCTTGCGGTAGATCGTCCCAAGCGGTGAGCGAAACGCCATACTCGTGCTGCGCCTCTGCCGCATCCGCCACCGGCTCGTGGACGATGACGTTGGCACCGTACGATTGCAGTTCGCGCACGACATCGATCACGCGCGAATTGCGCAGGTCCGGGCAATCCTCCTTGAAGGTCAGTCCGAGCACGATGATTGGCGCATCCTTGACCATCCAGCCATTGCGAATGAGGTTCTTGACCGTCTGCTCGGCGATGAATTTCCCCATGCCGTCATTGATACGTCGGCCTGCCAGGATGACCTCCGGGTGGTAGCCCACTTTTTCGGCCTTGTAGGTCAGATAGTACGGATCGACCCCGATGCAGTGCCCGCCAACGAGCCCCGGGCGGAACGGAAGGAAGTTCCATTTACTGCCAGCGGCCTTGAGCACTTCCAGCGTATCGATGCCGATCCGATCGAAGATGATCGCCAGTTCGTTCATCAGCGCGATGTTCAAGTCGCGCTGCGTGTTCTCGATGACCTTGGCCGCTTCCGCCACCTTGATGCTCGACGCGGGATAGACACCGGCGCTGATGACGCGTCCATAGACTTCCTTGACCCGCTCGAGCGTCTCGGGCGAGTCGCCGGAAACCACCTTGACGATCTTGGTCAAGGTTCGCTCCTTGTCGCCCGGATTGATACGCTCCGGCGAATAGCCGACGAAGAAGTCCTTCTTCCACTTGAGGCCTGAGTGCTTTTCGATGATCGGGATGCAGACCTCTTCCGTCGCTCCCGGATAGACCGTCGATTCGAAAACGACCGTTGCGCCGCGTTTCAGGTTCTTCCCGACGGATTCCGACGAACCGACGAGTGGTCGGAAATCCGGCTGATGCGCGTCATCGACGGGGGTCGGCACGGCGACGATGATGAAGTCTGCTTCGGCCAAGGCGCTCGCATCGGTCGTCATTTCCAGGTATCGCGCCGCCTTGAGATCCTCGGTGCTCACTTCGCCGGTTGGATCGATGCCATCCTTGTAGGCTGCGACCTTGCGCGCCGACAGATCAAAGCCGATCGTTCGGCCTTTTTTTCCGAACTCAACCGCCAACGGCAGCCCCACGTAGCCCAAGCCGACAACTGCAACAACACTCATCGATGACTCCCCAAAACTCAAATTATCCAAAAGCCTTTGACGCAGCCAAGACGCGATGAATTGTCACGATTACCGTCTGAAAGCCGCATGTATCAAACCCGCTTCGCCTACAGGCTTTGCCGCAGTTTTTCGACCTCGGCCTGCGCCGGGAACTTCTCCCCAAGCTTCGTCAGCTCGTCCAGCTCCTTCCTCGCTTCGTCCTTGTTACCTGTCTTAACCAGTGCCTTGGCCAGGTTGAGGCGGATCATTCCGTTCTGCGGTGCTTTGCTGCTTGCCTTCTTCAGCAATTCGAGCCCGCGTGCGCCATCGCCTTTTTCGACCAGCATCACACCCAGCGTATCCATCACGGCCGGTTGTTCTGGCGCCAGCTTGTATGCTCTTTCCGCGTACTCGATCGCCTTTGGATCCTTGCTCTGATCAAGACTCCACGCCAGGTTGTTAAGCATCGCCGCATTGTTGGGCTGAGCATCCACCAACGTGCGGTAATACTTGCTTGCCGCCGCGTAGTCCTTGCGGTTGTTCGCCGATTCAGCCAGATAGAGGCGGAACTGCATGTCCTTGGCGTGATCCTTGATCCAGCTTTCGGCGAACTTGTCGGCTTCCGCTTTCTTCCCGTCCACCAGCAACACCGCGTGCAGCTTCACCGCCAGTTCCGTAGCGCCGGTTTGTTTGATCCCGGCGCGGTATACCTCAGCGGCGTCATTCCATGACTTCTTCAAGACATGCGCATCGCCTTCCAGCACATAGCCCACGGCTTCCTTGGGGCGCTGCTTCTGCACCTCCTTGGCCACGCGCAACGCTTCGGCCGTGCGGCCCGCGTCAAGCTCGAGCATCATGATGCCGCGCTGCGCTTCCAGCGAGTCGGACTTGACCGCGAGCGCCTTGCGCAGGCTTTGCATCGAAGCCTCCTTGTTCTTCGCCGCGAGATGAATCTCGGCCATGCGCAGATGCGGTTGCGGCGAGTCTGGCTTGAGATTCGCCAGTTTCCCGTAAGTGGCCAGCGCCTGATTGAAGTCTTCGGCCGCCTGCTGTGCCCGGCCGGCCGCATCGAGGATCTCTGCGCGCTCTGGCAGCACGGCAAGCGCATCCTGCGCCGCAGCGACCGCTTTCTTGTTGTCCTTGGCCCCGAGGTAGAGGCCGATGAGCGCCAGGCGCGGCGTCGCCTCCGTCGGATGCGCAGCGATTGCCTTGCCGATCAGCGCCACCACCTCTTCCGGCTTGCCGCCGGTCTTGGCCTGCAGCTCGGCCAGCGCGAGCATGGCTTGCATGTTGTCCTTATCCTTGCCAAGAACGTCCTCGAAGCGCTTCTTCGCCTCGGCCGGCTTCTTTTCCGACAAATCGAGATTGGCCAGACTGGCTGCCGCCGGGAAGTAGGTCGGATTCTTGCTCAAGGCCTGTTCAAAGTTCTTGCGCGCACCGGCCAGATCGCCCTTACCCAGCGTTGCCGTGCCACGCAGTTGATCGACGAGCGGGCTGTCCGGCTGCTTCTTGGCCAGCGCATCGATCGACTTTAGCGCCAGATCAAACTGGCGTTGCCTCAACCGTGACGAAATCAGGGCCATATCGGCTCGGACGCCAGTATCGACGGATGCAATCTGTTCAAGCTCGCGATAAGCCGTTTCGGTATCGCCGCGAGCCAGGTGCGAAAGCGCAACTGAGGTCTGTTTCGCCTTGTTCTCGGGATCGAGTGCCGCCGCCTTGGCGAAATAGTCGCCCGCTTTCTCCGCATCCCCGTTCTGTATGAACACTTCGCCGGCCAACGCCAGCATGTTGGAGTCCTGCTCGATCTTGTCGAGCACCGGCTGCAGCGTCGACAACGCCTTGGCCGGTTGCGCACTGCGCAGATAGGTTGCAATCAGGACCCGTCGCGCCATGCCAAGATCGGGCGTCTTTGGCAGTGCCTTGAGAAGATTCGACTCGGCCGTCGAGTACGATTTCAACTCGTAATCGATCGCCCCTGCTAGCTGGAGACCCAAGGCGCTGTCCGGGATGAACTTCAGGTGTTGCTGGATGCTCTCCTGCGCCGCCTTGAAGTTCTTCTGCCGGTAAAGCAGCTGTGCCTGCAGGAAAGTCGTCTGCGGATGCGCCGGCGCCACCTTTTTCATGGCCTCCAGCAGTTTGCCTGCGTCGTCGAGATCGCCCGCTTCGAGCGCCCGCCCGATCAGTGCCGAATGCGCGGGCAGGTAGTCCGGCTTGATTTCAAGCACCTTACGGAAAGACTCGGCCGCCGAATCCGCATCGCCTTGCGCCGCGAGGATGACGCCCTTGAGCTGCAACGCCTCGTAAAGCTTCTGGTCCTTCTCCAGGCTCGAGTCGAGCAAGGCCAACGCGCCCGCGAAGTCCCGCTTGCCGGCCTTGATTCTTGCAAGCCCGATCAACGCCTGGCCATATCCGGGAAGAGCGGCAATCGAGGCATCAAAGGCCGCCTGCGCCGCATCGATCTTTCCTGCCATCAAATAGGCCTGGCCTACACTTGCCTGCAGATCCGCTTTGCCTTCAGGCGTCGTCAGTTCGGTTTTCGCCAGCTCATCGGTGATCTTCTGCGCCTGGCCGAGCATCAATAGCGTTCGCGCCATCAACGGAACCAGCTGTTCCGCCGGGTACTTCAAATCGGCCGCTTTGCGCAACTCGACTTCGGCCGCCGTCGGATTGCCGCTCTCCAGCATCGTCCTACCCAGGAGGAAACGCGCTTCGGCAAGGTTGGGATCACCCTGCAGCGCGTTCTTGAGCTGAATCTCGGCCGCCTTGGTATCGCTCTTCGCCAGATACTCCTTGGCCGAGACAAGCATGGTTTCGGGCTTCTCGCCGCCGCAAGCGGTGAGAATCAGCGCGGCCACGAGCGTTGAAAACGCCGCTTTTCCAATCGATTTACGAGTCGTCATATAGATCCCGTCAACATGGTTGAACTTCCTTGATTCGAAGAACTTTCCTTGAATCACTTTAGACCATAGCGGTGCATCAGATCGTAGAGCGTCGGCCGGCTCACTCCCAGCATTTCCGCCGCCTTGAGTACATTCCCGTCCGACCTCGCCAGCGCCGCGATGATCACGCCTTTCTCGGCTTGCTCGCGAACAAGACGCAGATCAAGACAAATTTCCTGATCTTCCTGAACCTCGTTCAGGCCGACGTCGTCGAGTGTTATCTGATTGCCGTCGGCCATGATTACCGCGCGCTTGATGCAGTTCTCCAGTTCACGCACGTTTCCGGGCCAGCCGTGCGCTTCGATCGCCCGCAGGGCGTCTTCGCGCAGCGTCATCGCGCCCCGATTCTGTTCCGCTGCAAAACGGCGCACAAACGCGTGTGCCAGCAATGCCGCGTCGCCCTTGCGGTCGCGCAGCGGCGGGATGCTCACGACGATCTCGGCCAGGCGATAGTAGAGGTCTTCGCGGAAACGTCCTTCCTTGATCAACACCTTCAGATCCTGGTGCGTAGCGCAGACGATGCGCACATCGACCGGAATTTCCTGCCGGCCTCCGATCCGCTCGATCACCCGCTCCTGCAGGAAGCGCAAAAGTTTGGCCTGCAGGGAATGGGGCAAATCGCCGATTTCGTCGAGCATCAACGTCCCGCGATGCGCCGTCTCGATCTTTCCCGGCGTCGTCTTGACCGCGCCGGTAAAAGCTCCCTTCTCGTAGCCAAAGAGTTCGCTCTCAAGAAGATTGTCGGGAATCGCCGCGCAATTGATGGCGACGAATCGCTCTTTGCTGCGCGGCGACGCAGCGTGCACACCGCGCGCGATCAGCTCCTTGCCGGTACCGCTTTCACCCAGGACGAGCACCGTCGCATCGCTGGCCGCCACCTTCTCTATCGTCCGGCACACGCGCAGGACTTCGGGATCGCGCGTGATCAAGCCGGCAAGTACGTCAGGCTGGTGCATCAACTGCAGGCGGTTGTTCTCCTGCTGCAGGTCATAGAGACGATACGCCCGCTCGATCGTCAGCCCGAGCATGTCGACTTCAAA
>RRZT011312716.1_pt1 | contig 30590 bp, 31 predicted proteins | sample 2165551 | NCBI WGS metagenome assembly RRZT01 (sample SAMN10456910, study PRJNA506462) | wastewater metagenome | biome: wastewater; feature: sludge; material: wastewater sludge; isolation source: wastewater sludge with Escherichia coli K12::gfp cells carrying plasmid... | place: USA: Moscow, Idaho...
TACTTGCCTTGGGGTGAGTTTTTTAGGGCGCGCAGGACAGTGTTGATACCAATCTTGAGGACACGAGCAGTATCACGAACACCTGAGCCGTTGAACGCCATGTCAACAATCTTGTCTTTGACGCCAGGCTTGCGGGCTTCATAGGTGTAGGTGAGCTGAAACACGTGCGGACAAGCAGGACAGCGATAGCGAACATGGCCGGCAGGGGTTTTCCCATGGCGATATACGTGGTCAGAGTTGCAACGAGGACAGTAAACGGTGATGGATGCCATGAAGCTATGAGCCTCAAAGGCACCCATCATATCAGCTCAACCGATTGGAGGCATCACCTAAACAACATCCATCTGTATTTAAAAGGCAACCATATTAGAACAACTAACAACCCCAGAATTGCCTTGTTAGAAGATGCTTTTATATGTTCTAATGAGGAAATATTAATTTGAAGTTTTCTTTAGCATAAATTCAATATATTAAACAAATGAACAAAATGAATTTCAACAATATAATAAAACCACTTACTAGAAATATTATTCGCTTTCTTATTTCTGCATTACCCACATTTTTTATATCTATTTCGTTTTTAACTTACTGCACTTATAACTACTCTAATTTTTACAGCTTTCCTTATATCTATCACCTGTACACTATATTTTCAATAGAAATATTATTATTTATAATATTTAACTTAGCATCAAAACTAAATAAGTTTTATATAAGTGTTTTTGTACACTCCATATTTATATTTTTACTAGTTAACTACTATTGTATAGTTATTATTGGTCTTGAATCTTGGCATGAAATTATAAACAAAGAACTACTGGTTTCATATTTAACACAAATCACTAAACTGCTTAAAGTTATTGACGTAAGCATTACAAAAATCATTACCATTTTATCATTTGAATTTTTAATAATATTTACGCTGAAATATTTGTCAGTAATATTCACTATTAAAAAATATGGGTTTTGCAATATCAATATAAAATCTCTAGTTTTCTACTTAATAAGTTCAATTTTCGTTGTTTCACATGCTACTCTTATACTTTTTAATCCTGGAGAAACGAAAGGTCTTGAAAAGAATTACTTCCGCTTTTTAAAAGAAAATGAAATTTTTGAAAATGCAAATGAAAAGGAAAGAAAAATAGATGAGCAAGAAGAAATTGAGAGAAAAAGATATCTATCCTCTATTGCGCACAAAAGCAATAGTGATAATATAAACATAGTTTTAATAACAGGAGACTCATTAAGACCAGATCATATGAGTCTGTACGGATATAAAAGAAATACAACACCAAATATAGAGAATATTGTAAAAAATAATGAAGGCGTATTTTTAAATAATATGCGCTCTGTTTGTGGCCATACAGCCTGTGGGATGCGAGGACTTGCTTCATCAAAGTACGTTGATTCATTTAGCAAAAACCCCATTGACATTTATGAAATTCTTAAAAAATTAGGATATAAAACCTCTCTATTTTTAGGGGGAGATTTTCTTAACTTTTACAATTCAAATCTTATTTTTAGAAAAACAGATCTTTACTTTGATGGAAATGAAGCAAGAAAAACAAACTCATATATAAATAGTGACGAATGGATTATTGAAAAATCTGCACTAATAAAAAAAGAAGATAACCCGCAGTTTTTACAATTTCATTTGATGTCCACCCATATTTTAGGAGATTCATCCGAAAAATATAAAGTATTTTTTCCTGAAAAAAATTGTTATAAATCAGAACCGTCTAGTGCATCAGAAATTGACACTTGCATAAACAGATACGACAACTCCATACTGCAATTTGATTTCTACGTTAATAAAATTATTGAAAATTTAAAAGAAAATGACTTGCTAAAAGATTCTATTATCATAATATCAGCAGACCACGGGGAGTTCCTAGGCGAAAAAGGATTGTTTATACATGGAAAATCATTTTATGAGCAAGTAATGAAAATTCCATTTATTCTAATTCTTCCAGAGCGTCTAAGAAAAGCCAATACAACTTTTTTAAAAAATATAAAAAAATGCTCTATGCCCACTTCTATAGTAGATATTGCGCCTACAGTCTTGTCGCTTATTGATATTGACTCTCCTAAAACATGGGAAGGAATATCAATTAAAGACTATTGTCAGCAAGATCGAAAAACAAAATACCTACAATCCGAATATTCAGTAGAAGTTTTTAATAAAAACAAATGGCTGTTCAAAAAAGTTAATGACACACAGAAAAACGAAACGTTTAAATTTAATTTAACACTAGACCCTTATGAAAATAATAAAATACAGGGAATAACTACAATCAATTAAAATGCTATTTTGCAATAGAAGCACCAATATTGTCCTAATAAATTTCTACAGAGCGAGAAGAATAAATGGTTTTACAAGCTAATATCTTAATACGCATTCCAAGTATGAGGTATCGCATCCAATCCACTAAGTAAATACCTTCCTAGTTATTACATACATGAGCATTGGGACTTCTCTGACATTCAACCCGAGCATAGGGGGACAAGCAGGGCAACAATAACAAACATAACCGATTACTGTTTTTCTATGGAGATATGCATGCTGTCTAAATTACAACGAAGACATTCTATATCCATGATATTCAATCTAAAAAGCATCCGATATATCTTATCAATTTATTAGACGTATTACTAAAAATTAATATAGCACATCTCTTTATATTAATTTACGCTAATTCTCTAAATTTTCAATTTTGACTAAAGCCTACTAGCAGTAGTATTCAAAATATCTATGGAATATTTTTCAGAACTTGGCTATATCGGATTATTTATTGCTGCATTTTTGGCAGCCACTATTCTACCTTTAAGTTCAGAAATTATTTTTAGTGCTTTGCTTATGAGCGGCCTATCTCCAACATCGCTTTTACTAACAGCAACGGCGGGCAACGTACTTGGTTCACTTACGAATTATACTTTAGGCTACTTTGCCGGTGCGGTTTTTATTCAAAAGTGGCTTCGTATCTCAGAAGCAGATTTTTTACATGCTATGCGGCGTTTTAATCGATATGGTTTATTATCTTTATTTTTCGCTTGGGTGCCTGTAATTGGTGATCCATTAACTTTAGTAGCAGGTGTTTTGCGCGTTCCATTATTATATTTTTTTATTTTAGTAGCTTCTGGAAAACTTATTCGATACTTCATTCTGAGCGAGTTAATTTTAAAATAGCTTACTGATATACATTAAACCATCCTCATTTTCATTGATTCATGAAATTACCAGCCGGGATTTTGTCGCTTTGCATTTTGAATCTCTGCTCGAATCGTGCAAAAATGTTCAAAACGTTTGGGGTGAATCAAACCAGCGTTTACGGCTGTTATGAATGCACAGCCGGGTTCTTGATCATGATGACAATCTCTAAAACGGCACGTGCCCATTAGTGGGCGCAGCTCTGGAAAGCTGTGAGCTAATTCCGATTCACTTAAATGCGCTAAGCCAAACATTTGTAACCCCGGACTATCAATAAGTTCGGTATTCTCTGGTAAAGTATATAAACGTGCGAATGTTGTGGTATGGCGCCCAGCATCTAATGCCGTTGATATTTCCCCTATAGTCGCTTTTGCGTGAGGAACTAGGGCATTGGTGAGTGTAGATTTCCCCATGCCTGATTGCCCTACAAAAATGGCACGCTTGCCGAATAGGTGTGGACGCAATTTTTCGCTTGTTTCATATGCACAAAGTTCAATAATGGGTATATTCAACGCATGAAAAATATCTAATTGTTTTCGTGCTTGCGCCAAATTGGCACTTAAATCAATTTTATTGAGCACAATAAAAGGGGCAATATTGGCTGCTATGGCAGCTGATAAACAGCGACTTACTAATGCTTCTGAAAAGCTAGGCTCAACCGCAGTGACAATCATCATCACATCTAAATTTGCGGCAATAAGTTTTTGTTTAAAAGCGTCAGAACGGTAAAGCAAATTACGTCGCTCAATAAATGTTTCTATTCGACATTGCCCCGGCGCAGAAAGTACCCATTGCACGGTATCGCCACAAGCCAATTCACTTTTTTTAGCACGTGGCATACCATGCAAAACCTCTCCGGTCTGAGTACGTACCTCATAGTGGCGGCCAAAGGCTGAAACGATAGTACCCAGAGAGTACGCGCTCATGAAGCAAGCTTCTGTAAGTGTGCCAAACGCGTTGCAGCGGGAGGATGAGAAGCATAAAACTTTGTGTAAAGCGGGTCTGGCGTCAATGTGCTGGCGTTATCTTTATACAGCTTAACCAAAGCACTACATAAATCTTGAGCATTAGCATGACGCGCAGCGTAAGCGTCAGCCTGAAATTCGTGCTTTCGAGAACTGTGGCTAAAAATGGGAGTAAAAGGGAATAAGAATAAGGGAAGAACCATTGAAAATAGAGCTAAACCTGCCGCAGTACTGTTATTACTTAATCCCAAACCACTAAAAAACCAGGTTTGCTCAAGTAAGTAAGCTAAAAATGCTAAGAAAAGCAAACTCGTTGGGGCCAATATAAGCAAGCGCTTCCATAAATGTTTGTGATGAAAATGCCCTAGTTCGTGCGCCAAAACAGCTTCAATTTCTTGCGGCGTAAGGGCTTCCAGCAAGGTATCATAAAAAACAATACGCTTGGCTGCACCTAAGCCAGTAAAGTAGGCATTGCCATGGGCAGAGCGACGCGAACCATCCATTACAAATAGCCCCTTGCTTTTAAATCCGCAGCGTTGAAGGAGTGCATCAATACGCATTTTTAAAGCAGCATCTTCAAGAGGCTTAAATTTATTAAAGAGCGGGGCAATAAAAATTGGCCAAATCACCATCGCCCCTAAATTAATGCTTAACCAAAACGCCCAAGCCCAAATCCACCAAAAAGCCCCCGCGCTTTGCATGAGCCATAAAAAGGCAGTTAACAGAGGAATGCCCAGCAAAGCCCCTAGAAGGGTAGATTTTATTAAATCTTGAATAAATAAACGCCATGTCATCCGATTAAAACCGAACTCTTTTTCAACTTTAAATGTGCTATAGATGCCTAAAGGTAATTCAAGCAACGTCGTCAACACCGTTATACTTACCAAAAGTGCTACACCATGCCAAATACTTTGAACAGACCAAATTTGCTCCCAAGCAAGGCTGAGCCGTGACAAACCTCCCCCTAAAGTCAATCCAAGTACAATGACAGCGCCAAGCATTAAATCTATTCGTCCAATACGTAGCTTGGCTATTGTGTAGTCTGCTGCTTTTTGGTGCTCTAGCAGCGTAATTGTCTGCTCAAAATCTTTAGGAACAGCGCTTCTTTTGATCGCCACATGCCGGGCTTGGCGTAAGGAAAGCCACAACTTTAATCCAATATTAGCAAAAAGGACGAATAAGAAAATTTGGGTAAAAATGAAAGCAATTGTCATGTTAATAAGTAGCTAGATAAAGATAAGACTATGCGAAAATGGCAATTTTTCTCAAAGCACATGTAAAGGCTAAGATTATGGCACAAGATCAAAACAATCTGATTTGGCTGGATATGGAAATGACCGGACTTAACCCAGATCAGGATCGTATTATTGAAGTGGCGCTCGTTGTCACCGATAGCAACCTCAACACGGTAGCAGAAGGGCCTGTGCTAGCAATACATCAGACAGATGAAGTACTTAATGCAATGGACGATTGGAATAAAAGCACGCATAGCCGCAGCGGTCTGATTGAGCGTGTAAAACTTTCTCAATTAGATGAACTACAGGCTCAAGAACAACTTTTATCTTTCTTAAAAAGTTACATCCCCGCCCGGACTTCTCCTATGTGCGGCAACAGTATCTGCCAAGACCGCCGCTTTATGGCACGCTATATGCCGGCACTTGAGGCATGGTTTCATTACCGGAATTTAGATGTTTCAACCCTAAAGGAGCTTGCAAAACGCTGGCGTCCAGATATTCACCGCAGTGTCGTCAAACGAGGAAAACACGAGGCTTTAGCGGATATTTACGAATCTATTGAAGAACTTAAGCACTATCGAGCACATTTTTTAAATCTCAATATACAGGCTTAAGATCTATTTAAGATTTAAATATGTATAACTAAAAACAAAACGCCCCGAAATCCGGGGCATTTTAAATGTAAGCATCTAAAGTAGAAGACACTACTTTAGCTTAACCTCTTTATAAGGAACATGCTTACGTACAACAGGATCGTACTTGTTAAGTTCCAACTTCTCTGGCGTTGTACGCTTGTTTTTGTTTGTTGTATAGAAATGCCCTGTCCCTGCAGAGGATTCCAATTTAATTTTTTCCCGGCCACCTTTTGCCATGACGCTCTCCGTATCCTAGTCCAGCTTTAACAGTTCTAATTAGAGTTTTTCGCCACGTGCGCGTAGCTCGGCCACGATCACGTCAATACCCTTACGATCAATGGTGCGCAGTGCAGCGTTTGAAACACGAAGACGCACCCACCGGTTTTCACTTTCACTCCAAAACTTGCGATTTTGAAGATTGGGTAAAAAACGACGCTTTGTTTTGTTGTTTGCGTGGGAAACTTTATTCCCAGACATGGGGGCCTTCCCCGTTAATGCACATACGCGAGCCATAACCTACTCCGAATAACAGAATCCGGAATTCTAACACTAGAAAATAAATGATTCAAGCACTCATTATTTGCAATCATCTATCAAACTTCTTGTGGCTTTAATAAACGTGCCACAAAAGCACCGACAGTGCTCTGAGGTAAAGGCAACCAAGCTTTATACGGATTGCCAGGGACAACCTCTAGAGGTCGACCAGCTTTATCTTCAATGCCTTGTGCCAGCCAAATCTGATTGCCACCAGGCTGAATAATCTCCAAACGATCTCCTACAGAAAATTTGTTACGCGCATGCACCTCTACCCTCTGCCGAGTTGCGTCATAAGCAACAATATCCGCTACATACTGGCTTCGGTCAGACAGCGACGCACCTTGCAAATAATTTTGCATAGACTCTTCCGGATGACGCTGGAAAAAACCATCTGTATATCCTCTATTAGCCAAACCATCAAGTTCCGCCACCAAACGCAAATCAAGTGGCTTACCGGCTACGGCATCGTCAATAGCCTGACGATATGCTTGGCATGTGCGTGCCGCATAGTAAGGACTTTTAGTACGCCCTTCTATCTTAAAAGAATCAACACCAATTTCAACCAGACGCTGAACGTGTTCAATCGCGCGTAAATCTTTGGAATTTAAAATATAAGTGCCATGTTCATCTTCTTCGATAGGCAACATTTCGCCCGGGCGCTCTTTTTCTTCTAATAGAAAAAGGTCTCCTTCCGGTTTTTCAGCTGCGGGGTGAACTTTATAATCCCACCGGCATGAATTGGTACAAGTGCCTTGATTGGGGTCTCGATGGCTAAAATAGCCGGAGAGCAAACACCGCCCGGAATAAGCAATACACAAGGCCCCATGGATAAAAACTTCCAGTTCTATATCAGGGCAGTTTTGTCGAATAAGTTCAATTTGGTCAATCGACAGCTCTCGCGACAAGATCACCCGTCGAATGCCCATTTGAGCCCAAAACCGCACTGCAGCAGAATTAACTGTATTAGCCTGAACAGACAGATGAATTTCTGTTTCTGGCCAATTTTCACGCACCATCAAAATTAGCCCGGGGTCAGACATGATTAAAGCATCAGGTTTAAGCGCCACAACCGGAGCCATATCTCGCAAAAATGTTTTTATTTTAGCTTCATGCGGATAAATGTTAGAAACCAAATAGAACTTACGCCCCAAATTGTGCGCAGTATCAATACCATCTTTGAGAACCGGGATGTTGCCAAAATCATTATTTCGAACACGTAAAGAATACCGCGGTTGTCCAGCGTACACCGCATCTGCACCAAAAGCCAAAGCCGTATTGAGCATTGCCAAAGAACCAGCAGGCGCAAGAAGTTCGGGTTTTTTCATAAAGATCCAAAATAATTAAAATAGACAATACACAAATATATCATCATCAAAAAGTTCTACAGCACTCTTAACGTATAGATTCAAAACTCAATGCCAAAGAAGTGAAACCACGAAATTATATATGATGATCTAACTAACAGCGGCTAGCGGCATAACGACTCCGGCTGCAATACGTACCTAACATAAAATTTTTTACGCTTTAAATAACGATCTTCAGCGTCTGCAATAATCAAACAACAACTAAAAACAGGGATCTCCTCCCTCAAACACTCCACCAGAAATAAGATCTGCGTAAAACATCCTGTTTAAGAATATGGTGAAAGCTCATGGGCTCACCTTGGAGGTTTCTACTCCCACTTTCTGGTTTTGTGCTTTCTTTTCTAATTTTGCAGCCCAATAAGAAGCTAAAAGGGAACCCGAAATATTGTGCCAGACGCTAAATATGGCGCTAGGAACTGCCACGATAGGCGTAGAGGCAAAGTGTGCCGCTGCTAAAGCCGCTCCTAACCCTGAATTTTGCATACCCACTTCAATAGCAAGGGTTTTTTGTGCATCGTAAGGTAAATTAAGTAAACGTGTTGTCCAGAATCCTAATATATAACCAATGCCATTGTGAAGAATAACAACGCCAAAGATTAACAACCCGCTTTCTATAATTTTATATTTACTGGTAGCGACCACTGCTGCAATAATTAAAACAATGGCCATAACAGATAAAACCGGTAAAAAATGAACGCTTGCTGCACTCTGTTTCTTAAATAACGTATGTGCAACTACGCCCAGTACAATTGGTAATAACACTATTTTTAAAATAGATAAAAACATTGCCATTGCAGAAACCTCTAGCCATTGATTTGCTAAAAGATAAAACATGGCCGGCGTTACAAGTGGCGACAATAAAGTTGTGGCTGAAGTGACGGCAACAGAGAGTGCAACATCGCCCCGCGCTAAAAAAGTCATCACATTTGAAGCTGCGCCACCGGGGCAGCAACCCACTAATATCACACCTGTAGCAATTTCAGATGGTAAATTAAATAGAAAAACCAACGCGTAAGCTGTTAAAGGCATAATTAAAAATTGTGCGATAACACCAACAATAACCGCCTTCGGACGAGTGCTAATAATTTTAAAATCGGATGGGCTTAACGTTAATCCCATACCAAACATAATAAAACCTAACAAATAAGGAATATAGGGAGGAATCCCTTTAAAAGCCTCTGGTATATAAAATCCCAGCACTGCAAAAAGGGCCGCCCATACGACAAAAGTTTTACCAACAAAATGACTAATATTTTGCAAGACCTTCATTCTTATATCCTTAGATTTATAAAAATATTGTATTTCTACTCACAATCAAGAAAAGGAGAGGGTTGGAAGCGTTTCTTAGAAGTTTTCAATAGCGCATTTTTCAAGTAAAAATGCCTATTTAGCTTATGAAACGGATATTCTGGCTTGGATTGATATTTATTTACTCAATATCTTTTAAGCATTACTCACAAAAATATCATCCGGGCACCAACCACACTCAAAAGACAATTTTCAGCAAAAACTAAAAACTGTACGAACTTGATAAAAAGTATTCCTAAAATCTGAGCATTTAATTTTTCAGTTTAAATTATTAAGCGCGACGTTTAATAAAAGCTCATCCCTTATGCGGTTTTTGGCCAATTTTAAGCGTTAAGGGCCAGCTTACTTGCCGAGGCTTATCTGGATCACCCCAAACAGAAATGAGCTCTAAACCCAACATTTCTGTGGGGTCATTTGCAAACAGCGCAATATAACGCCCGGTGGCTGACCAACTTCTTAAATAACCTAATAACTGACTTAGAGTCCATTGTACTGAGAGCGTATAAGGCGGGGTGTTGATCTCTGGAAACGGAAAAGAAATTTCTTCATAGCGATTATCAACATGCTTGCGCTCGGGGTTCCAGTATTCGCCTATTGTCGTCGTCCTAAAATGCTGCACAATAGCGTTGATTGTTTCACCTTCAACCTCAACGGTTCCGTAAGTCCATGCCGCCAAAATACCGCCAGGTACAAGGACACGCCGAGCCTCTGCATAAAAAGCATCCAAGGGAAACCAATGCAGGGACTGCGCACAAGTAATCAGATCTACACTTGAGTCAGGCAAACCACTATCTTCAGCTTTTGCAACACGCCAAGTGACATTTAGCAAAGGTGGTGCAGCACTAATTTGAGCGGCACTCATATCTGTTGCCAAAACATGCCCAAAACGCTCTGCCAAATCTACGGTAGCTTGTCCATTGCCGCAGCCCACATCCCAAGCGTAATAGCGCCCGGGCACCCAAGCCAATAAATAATCATAAAGCGACTTGGGATAGCTTGGCCTGTGCATGACGTAGCCATGCGCTACTGCAGAAAAAACATCTGCCGGATTAGAAAGCGCTGTCGGGGTGGTCATTTTTTAAAATCCAATATAAAAGAAACGAACAAAGTATGGCATGAGATGGCAAGCAGTCCCAATCGAAGCTTTTTTTAGCATGATTAATTTTTTGGACTTTTAGGATGACGATTAAGGAATACTAAACTTTAACACGCATGAGCCGCCCTTTTTCGCGCTCCCAATCTCGCTGCTTTTCAGCATCACGCTTATCGTGCTGCTTCTTGCCTTTTGCCAATCCAATATTTGCCTTAACGCGCCCTTTGTCGTAATGCAAATCCAGAGGAACAAGCGCATAACCGGCTCGTTCAACTTTACCAATCAAGGTACTGATTTCTCTTTCATGAAGCAATAATTTTCGGGTACGCGTAGGATCGGGGACAATATGCGTTCCCGCAGATGCCAAGGGGGTGATATGCATACCAATAATAAAAATTTCGGCATTCCGGATGACAACGTATGCTTCTTTTATATTGGCTCGCCCGGCGCGAATACCCTTAACCTCCCATCCTTGGAGCACCAATCCGGCTTCATATTTTTCCTCAATGAAGTAATCATGAAAGGCTTTACGGTTATCAATAATGCTCATAAATACCTACATCTAAAATAAAAAAAGCAAACAGGTAGCACGGACAAGTGCGCCTGTTTGCCTTGCGAGGGGAAAATTCCCTTAGTTTTTGGACTTATCAACCAAAGCTTTAGCTTTAATCCAAGGCATCATTTCGCGCAACTGTCCACCCACAACTTCAATAGGATGTTCTGCAATCAAACGTCTGCGAGCAGACATAGAAGGATAGTTGAGTTTGCCTTCTTGAATAAACATTTTCGCATACTCACCCGTTTGAATGCGTTTGAGCGCTTGGCGCATTGCGTAGCGAGATTCTTCGTTAATCACTTCTGGGCCGGTCACATATTCGCCATACTCCGCATTGTTTGAAATGGAGTAGTTCATGTTGGCAATGCCGCCTTCGTACATGAGATCTACAATCAATTTAAGCTCATGCAGACACTCAAAATAGGCCATTTCAGGTGCGTAACCGGCTTCGGTCAGGGTTTCAAAGCCCATTTTAACCAGCTCAACGGCGCCGCCGCAGAGTACAGCTTGCTCGCCGAACAAGTCCGTTTCAGTTTCTTCACGGAAAGAAGTTTCAATCACGCCACCTTTAGTGCCGCCATTGGCTGCAGCGTAAGAAAGCGCAACATCACGTGCCTTGCCGGAACGGTCCTGATACACGGCGATTAAGCTCGGTACGCCGCCGCCTTTTTGATACTCTGAACGCACGGTGTGGCCGGGGCCCTTGGGGGCAACCATGATCACATCTAAATCTTCTCGTGGTACGACTTGGTTGTAATGAATATTAAACCCGTGGGCAAATGCTAGAACACCGCCCTTTTTGATGTTGGGTGCAACATCGTTTTTATACACATCAGGAATATTCTCATCAGGCAACAGCATCATAACCACATCGGCCTCTTGAACAGCTTTGCCGACTTCTTCAACTTTCAACCCGGCCTTTTTAGCTTTTTCCCAAGAGGCACCTTCTTTACGCAAACCAACGATGACTTGTACACCGGAGTCTGACAAATTTTGCGCATGAGCATGCCCTTGTGAGCCATAACCAATAATGGCTACTTTCTTATTTTTGATGAGAGAAAGATCTGCATCTTTATCGTAAAACACTTTCATTTATTCGTTTCCTTTTAAAAATAGAGAGGATTTAAATTTTTAAAATACGGTCACCACGGCCAATAGCACATACACCCGAACGGACTATCTCAAGAACCTGTTCCACCGGAATAGCATCTAAAAAGGCACTAAGCTTGCCTTGGCTGCCGGTGAGCTCAATAACGTAACTTGATTCGGTGACATCAATAATCCGGGCACGAAAGATATCCGCTAAGCGTTTCATTTCTTCCCGGTCTTTACCTATTGCACGGACTTTAATCATGAGCAGCTCACGTTCAATGTGGGCTGCTTCTGAAATGTCCGCAACTTTAACAACATCAATCAAACGATTCAGATGCTTAGTAATTTGCTCGATTATCTCGTCAGAGCCTAAAGTGATAATCGTCATGCGTGACAAAGAAGCATCTTCTGTCGGCGCGACTGTTAAAGATTCAATATTGTACCCTCGTGCTGAAAATAAGCCCGCTACGCGAGAAAGCGCCCCAGATTCATTTTCAATGAGGATGGAAATGGCGTGTCTCATACCAAAGCCTTTTGAAAAAATTAAAGCTCTTCAGCGGAAAGGATAATATCGCTCAAACCCTTTCCCCCCGGAACCATAGGATAGACATTCTCAGTGCGATCAATCATAAAGTCTAAAAAGACCAGATCATTTTTGCGAGAAAACGCTTCTCGTAACGCTCCTTCAACGTCGCTAGGCTTTTCAACACGAATACCTACATGGCCGTAAGCCTCTGCGAGCTTAACAAAATCTGGCAAAGAATCCATATAAGACCCTGAATAACGCCCGCCGTGGAACATTTCTTGCCACTGGCGTACCATGCCCAAAAAGCGGTTATTCAAGTTGCAGATTTTGATAGGCAAACGAAACTGCTTACAAGTTGAAAGCTCTTGAATGTTCATCTGGATAGAGCCCTCACCGGTCACACACGCAACATCACGATCCGGGTGAGCCAGCTTTGCACCGACGGCATAAGGCAAGCCAACACCCATAGTGCCTAGACCACCAGAGTTAAGCCAACGCCGGGGTTTATCAAAGCGGTAGTACTGTGCCGTCCACATTTGATGCTGTCCCACGTCAGAACACACAATCGCATCCCCGCCAGTAACCTCCCAAAGCTTTTGGATCACATATTGCGGTTTGATAATTTCGTCGGAGCCTTTGTATTTCATGCAGTCACGGCTACGCCATTCTTGGACTTGTTTCCACCAGGCGGCAACATCTTCCTTCGCTGGGCGGGGAGCCCCGGCCTTAAGCTGGCGCATCATTTCTTTCAGCACTTCGCATACATCGCCCACAAGGGGGATATCTGCGCGCACGCGTTTCGAAATCGACGTAGGATCAACATCGACGTGAATCACCTTACGCGGCTCTTCAGTAAAATGCCCGGGATTACCGATCACCCGGTCATCAAAGCGTGCGCCAACGGCCACCAGCACGTCACAATATTGCATAGACATGTTGGCCTCAAGCGTGCCATGCATGCCGGGCATACCTACGTACTGTTTATCAGACGCAGGGAAACCACCCAAGCCCATCAACGTGTTGGTAACGGGAGCACCAATTGTGTGTGCAAATTCCGTTAAAACCTCTGCCGCATCCGACAACACAACGCCGCCGCCGATATAAATTACCGGGCGTTTGGCTTCCGACAACACCTGCAACGCTTTCTTAATCTGCCCCTGATGACCTTTTACAACAGGGTTGTAAGATCGCATATGCACCTCGCCCGCAGGCTCGTAAGTGCATGTTTGCATAGAGACATCTTTTGGAATATCCACCAGCACCGGGCCGGGGCGACCCGTGCGCGCAATATGAAACGCCTTTTTCAGCGTTTCCGCGATATCGCGAGGGTCTTTCACCAAAAAATTATGTTTTACACACGGACGGGTAATACCCACCGCGTCAACCTCTTGAAAAGCATCTTGCCCGATCAAGGTCTGAGGTACCTGACCGCTGATGATCACGAGGGGGATAGAATCGTAATAAGCCGTGGCAATTCCGGTCACAGCGTTGGTAACGCCCGGACCAGAAGTGACCAACGCAACGCCTACTTTTTGTGTAGAACGCGCATAGCCATCAGCGGCATGCACAGCAGCTTGCTCGTGGCGGACCAAGATATGACGAACTTGATCCTGCTTGAAGAACTCATCGTAAATAAAAAGTACCGCACCGCCGGGGTAGCCGAAAACGTACTCGACCTCAGCCTCCTGCAGGCACTTTATGACAATCTCCGCGCCACTGAGAACCATTGCATACTCGCTAATATAGTTAAAGAAAAAACCCGAAAGGTCGAAGGTACAGCCTCACCGCCATTTGGTCAAGGGAGTCAATGGCCAGAATAGTGCAAGACTTCAACAGCTCAGATCATGCCACTGTTCAATAAGGGTGCGTAAAATGCGTATTCTTTTAAAAATCTCAGCTTGCACAACAACACATTGAAAACGAAACAAATCCCCCCCCCGCTTCAACAGCGCGATCAACCCCGGGTACAAGCACGCTTTAATCGCATTGCCGCCACCTATGAATGCGCCGATTTTTTTGCTCAAACAAGCAGTGAGCGCATGCTAGAACGACTAGATTATTTAAAAATTCATCCAAAATGGATCTTAGATGTTGGCTGTGGAACAGGCCGGGACTTGCATTTATTATCGGCCCACTTTAATCAAGCAAAACTCATTGGCGTCGATTTTTCTCAAAACATGCTGATTCAGCTTTCGTCTCGACCGGGGTGGCGAGCCCGGCTACAAGATTACCTCTTCAAATCCCACTCACCCCGTTACGCTGTAGCAGCAAAGGCAGAAAATCTTCCCCTCGCACCCGAGAGCATGGATTTAATCTGGAGCAATTTACTCCTACCCTGGGTTGAAGATATTCCTACGCTATTTTCAGACTGGCAAAATACGCTATCACCTCAAGGGGTTGTCATGTTTTCAAGTTTAGGTCCGGATTCACTCAAAGAGCTACGAATCGCATTTGGTGAACAACACGCAAATCATATCCACAATTTTTATGACATGCATGACCTAGGCGATATGCTGCTCCATAGCGGATTTGCTGACCCCGTTATGGATGTGGAGTGGGTTAATATTCAATACGAAAACATTTCTACGCTTTGGCAAGATTTAAAGGCCTGCGGCGCCGTAAACGCTTTACCTCATCGTCCAAAAGGCCTAATGAACCGACAAAAATGGCAAAAAATACTAGATACTCTTCATGCACAACAAACAGAAAAAGGTATTCAAATTACACTAGAACTCATTCAAGGCCACGCCTGGAAAGGACAAAAACAAAGTGCAAAACCATCTGAAAACCACATCACACAAACATTAAAGTTTTATCCAAAAAAATAATTAAATATTTTAAATTTAAAACTCCCCTCAAATAACTATCACCTCATACATCCCCCGCCAATCCAGTAGGTGCTAGCTGTATAATTACTTAAAAATCATAGATCTAAGATCAAATAAAATTTACTAAAATTTTTAGACTACAGCCTAAAAGGCCATGCTGAAATACACATCAGGATAATACATAAAATTGTAATAAAATTTAATTTCGATTCAGAAATATTCAGCCTTAAAAAAGATGAAAGCAATGTTGTAAATAACAATACAACAACCACGGCTGAAGATATAACAAATCCATTGCTTAGCAAAACGCCACTCAAAGCATGATATTCATAGAGACAATATATAATTAAAATTGATATCAATACAAATAATATTGAATATATTCTCTCAAATATTTTTATTTTTGACATTCAACATTCCCCTATAACCCAAACTTTTCCCTAAATCTGCGTAAAAATGAAGTGACCAAAACCTAAAAAACCCGGATAAAGCATCGCGCTTTTAACCGGGTCTTCTAACTACACAGATAAAATTCTTTCTGTTCACCAACTTAACGCTTTTGCATAAGCCACACCCTCGCTTACTCTAAACCGGAACTCCCGTCATCTGGCGTACGCTCACGGGGTGGACGACGGTGGCGCTGAACATGCTGCCGGGGTTTATGCTCACCTTGAGGCGAAGAGCCAATTGAATCAGGATTGCGGTTAGGGCGGTTGCGATTAAAAGGCGCTTTGCCGCTATTATTTCGACGCTTTGGATAAAAAGGACGTTCCCCCTCTGGGGCTGGCGAATGATTACGAGCTGGATGAGCAGGGGCAGGCAAAGTGCTTGGGTCAATTTGACTAATAGAAAGCGGTGTTTGACGCACCCTAATCTGCTTAATATTTGAAAACAGCTCTGTTGGAATATTCGCGGGGAGTTCTACAGTACTAAAATCATCATATAAATTAATTTGACCAATAAACCGACCTTCAATCCCCCCCTCATTTGCAATCGCCCCAACAATTTCTTTAGGCGATGCCCCTAGATTCCGGCCAACTTCAATTCTATAAGGAACAAGCGGTGTATCAGATGAAAACCCATACAAAGGTGCTCGCTGTGGTCTAGGCTCTCTGGGAGGACGTTGTTCTGACCGCACCTCCCGCCCGGGGTAAACATCCGGGCGCTCATAACGCTGCGTTTTAGGATGCCCCCCCGGGCGGTGCGTATTTTCATTAAAACGGCTATTACGCTGTGGCGCTGTACGAGCAGGCGGCTCTGAATTTGAAGAAGTTCTTAACCTCTGCGCTAAATTTGCAAAGGCTGCAGCAATCTCATGCACATCCAAATCATGTTCATTTTCGAGCTCATTAATAATTTCAAGATAAAACCCGAGTGACTCACGCTCAATCGCGTCAAGCGCCCACTGCTTAAGTTGGGCAACCCCTTTGTCAACTTGAGCATCTTCAATACTAAGATTTAAAGCATGCATGGCCTGATGGCTAGCACGTTCAATCGTGCGCAACTGGCGAATCTGACGGGTCTCAACAAAATTAATAATCCGCCCTTTTTCTGCAAGAAGCCCGGTACGGGCACTGTAGTGATTGACATCACTAGGAATGTCATAATTGAAAATTAAAGGCGCTTTAACTTCTGCTAGATGTTGGATAAAAGTTGGTGTACAAACAAGAAAATCGAGTTTTTGTGCAGCAAAAGCTGCTAAGGCTGCTTTGCGTGCCTTAATTGTCATACCACTAAAGCAAGCGGCCGTATTATAGCCACGTGCCATAAGACTAGCGTTTAATGCCTGCGCTGTATGGCGGGTATTGGTGAAAATAATGGCATTTGAAAACGAATCTTCTTTTTCAATCAGCTGGATAAGAGCAGAAAGTTTTTGCTCTCCCCCCGGCGCAGGCCAATAAGCTTGTATAAATTCAAATCCCTGCGAAGGCAAAGAGAGTGTAGGCAAACTCAAACGAAGCGGCTGACGTAGTTGCTCATCCACAATATCTTGCAAACGAGGAGCCAACGAAGCAGTAAAAATCGCAATCTGACGCTGACGAGGCACGTAATCAAGGATGGACTCTACATCATCCAAGAAATTTAACCGGACCATTTCATCAGCTTCATTGAAAACAATAAGCTTAAGAGCAGACAGTGAGAGGGTGCCGCTCTCTACCATATCAAGTACTCTACTGGGCGTACCCACAACAACCTGCGCACCGGCTGCCAACTGACGTACCTGCAAAGATTGCGCCTGGCCCCCATAAAGCGCGACACAAGAAATGTGCGTACCAGCAAGACTCCGCAATAGCGTATTAATGGCAATCACCAGCGCTCGCGTAGGAGCCAAAATGAGCGTTTGGGTTGCAGGGTTATCTTGGTCTATGCCATTCAAAGCGGCTAAAGAAAAAGCGAGGGTTTTACCTGTCCCCGGGGGGGCGTCAATAATAAGATCTTGCCCGGCTTTGAAGTGCGGAAAAATAAGCGACTGGAGTTGTGTTGGCGCCTCTAAACCAAGCTGGTTTAAAGCTGTAAGCAGATTGTTTTGAAGTTCAAAAGTTGAGAAATCCGTCAGTAGTGCAGTGCTCATAGGAAACAGTTCTTTATAGAAAAGCCGCAATATAGATGCGTAAGGTATATGAACCTAAAATAATGTCTTAGTCGATTTTTCTTAATCACAGTAAACGTTATTTGGTTTATTTTAAGGCCAAATCCACTAGCATATGGAAGGCGCCATGCCCGAGTTTTTTTAGTAATTCCGTGCAAAAAGCCAGAATATCGCCCTAAATCTTTAGATACATCTAATTCACACGAGCGACAAAACTGCGTAACGATACACGGTTTTTATAAAAAATGCGAGCGCTAAAATATGTCTTTTTAAGACTCACTGGGCGTAAAACGAATAATCAGAGATTGCTCGTCATCACCTTGAACACGGCCAAAAACTAATTGCCCAGGACTATCTAAAAGTGCACGGCGCCGAGTTAAATGTAAACGACGACCGTTATCAAAATAAATCAGCGTCCCATTTGTACTACGATCTTCATAAACAAAGCCATTGCCTTCTTTTTCAAGATAGGCGTGTTCCCGCGAAATAAAAGGACGCTCCAAAATAATGTCACATTGCTCGCTACGGCCAATGGTTGCACAAGGGCGGCGAGCATCAAGCTTTATAACATGACTACTCCACGATAATGTAATGCTGCTTTCAGGCTCAGCCTGAAACTCCGTATAAATTGGACTAATTTGTGTCGACAGCTCTGGGCGCCAAATCACTTCATAAATCGTACTCTCTTGTGAAGTGCCCTTAATTAAGGCCCGAGTGATAGGGCGTACAAGCATATGCATTTCCGGCGACAACTGCCGAAACGTTACGCTATCGAACAAAATTTGCTCAGGGCCAGCCATTTCAGAAAGATGCGCAGCAGAGTTAACCGCTTCACCAAAAACATCATTTCCATCTACGGTGACTTCACCCAAAGAAATTCCCAAATGCGCGTTCAAACGACGACTGTCAAACATAGCATCTGCAAGCATACTCATAAATACACTAGAAGCTATAACGCAATCGTTCGGGTTATCAAATAAACAAATGGCGCCGTCACCAGCAGTTTTAACAACTTGCCCCTTATTCTCCCGCACTGCGTGTGTGCAAACTGCGATAAAGTCTTCTACAATGGCAAGAGCCCGGACGTTGCCCAGTTCGGCAAACATTGCCGAACTGTTGCAAAGGTCTGCAAATAAAACAGTTTGTATTTTATTCATGAGCAAGATCTTTTTGAGACTGGGTGCAATGGTGTATTTATTAGGGCGCGGCGCGCACAAAAACACGCAGTCAAGTATAACGCACTGAATCGATCATAGCTACGCATGCATGTGTTTTTTATACTTGTAGCGTGCGAGTAGCATTTTATATTTTAGTTAAAGGGTTTAAAACATTCGATGAGCAGCTCTGTATGTATGACTTGCGGTCAATGCTGTGCACATTTCCGCGTCTCTTTTTATTGGGCAGAAGCAAATGATGCACCAGATGGTTGGGTACCTCATTCACTCACAGAAAAACTTAACCTACATTTGCGCTGTATGAAAGGCACAGATATTGCGCCTCGACGCTGTATCGCTTTAAATGGTGTGGTAGGAAAAAACGTTGCCTGCGGTATTTATGCGCAGCGTCCAACACCATGTCGCGAATTTGAACCTTGGCTTGAGTCGGGGCAAGTCAATGAAAAATGCAATGAACTGCGCCAAAAAGCGGGGCTCAACGCCTTACAACCTTTATCTTTATTAGAAAAATAGGAATAAAAATGGATGAATTTGTTATTCGAGGGGAATATATCCAGCTCGATCAGCTACTAAAAGTTATGGGCTGGGTACACAGTGGCGGGGCTGCACACAAAGCCGTGGAAGTTGGTCTGGTTCAAGTGGACGGCGCAATTGAACAACGTAAGCGTGCCAAACTGCGCCCTGGTCAGATTGTTGTATTTAATGGCGAGCAAGTTTGCCTGACACGCGCCAAGGCTTAATGCTGGCCGGTGCTGCCAAAGCCCCCCTCCCCTCGGCTAGAAGCAGAAAAATCCTCCACGACATTAAAACCTACCTGTAAAACCGGCACAATAACCAACTGTGCGATACGCTCCATGGGTTTAAGCTCAAAACACGAGCTTCCCCGGTTCCAGAGAGAGATAAAAATCTGGCCTTGATAGTCAGAGTCAATGAGTCCGACTAAATTACCTAACACGATGCCGTGTTTATGACCAAGCCCGGAACGCGGCAAAACCATAGCTGCCAAACCTGGATCTGCTAAATGAATAGCCAAACCACAGGGAATTAACTCTGTTTGGCCAGGCGCCAAAGAAAGAGTTTGATCAATACAAGCACGCAAATCCAACCCTGCCGCGCCGGGGGTCGCATAGCTGGGCATTTGTACTTTAAGACGTTCATCGAGAATCTTAATATCAACTATTTTTGTCATATTCATAAAACTCACTTAAATTGCTTTAGATTTAACTTGTTGCGCCAAATGCTGAATGATTTGCCATGCAACCTTTGCCTTGGTTCCTGCTTTCAAGGGATGCTCGCCTTCTGCATCAAAAATACTGGCTTTACTATGGTCTAAATTAAGCGCCTCTTGAACCAAATTTCCTACAACCATCCCTAAGCGCTTTTGTTGACGCTTACCTTGTGCATAGGCTGCCAGATTTTGCGTTTCAGCAGCAAAACCCACGCAGTAAGGAGGATTGGGCAACGCAGCGATATCAGCCAAAATGTCCGGATTGGGCGTTAATCTGATAGATAAATTTGCACTATTTTTCTTGATCTTATGTATCTCACTTTCCGCCGGACGAAAATCCGCAACAGCCGCAACACCAATAAAAATATCTTGACCAGAAATATGCGCTAAAGCAGCTTGATGCATTTCTTGGGCACTTTGCACATCAATACGTTTGACTTGGTAAGGCGTTGACAGGGAAACCGGACCCGCAATAAGTGTCACTTGCGCACCGGCTTGAGCTGCCGCACGCGCCAATGCAAAACCCATTTTACCGGAGCTACGATTAGTAAGACCGCGCACCGGGTCAAGTAGCTCAAAGGTTGGCCCAGCGGTCATCAAAATTTTTTGATTCTGCAAAATTTTGGGCTGTACAAACGCTAGCAGCGCTTCATATAGCTCGGCCGGCTCTTGCATACGTCCTGCGCCTTCCTCTCCACAAGCCTGCAGGCCCACATTAGGTGCAAATAGATGTACACCATCTGCAACAAGCTGCGCCAAATTACGCTGCGTAGCAGGATTTTCCCACATCTGCTTATTCATGGCCGGGGCCACAATAAGAGGACATGTACGTGCCAGGCACAATGTGCTTAACAAATCATTAGCGTGTCCATGCGCTAAACGCGCAAGCGTATCTGCGGAAGCCGGCGCAATTAAAATTGCATCCGCTTGGCGAGATAAATCGATATGCGCCATGCCATTAGGTATACGGGTATCCCACAAGTCTTGCCAAACAGGGCGCCCTGTCAGAGCTTGAAATGTAGCAGCCCCCACAAAATGAGTTGCAGCCTCCGTCATTACGACATCCACTGTGGCACCATTCTTTATGAGCAGGCGAACCAGTTCCGCCGTTTTATAAGCAGCAATTCCCCCCGTCACACCAACAATAAAATGACGATCTTGCAATTCAAGCGCAAATACTGACACAATAAATACACCTAACTTTAAGAATAAATAATGAGTATTCGAGATTGGCCACAAGCTGAGCGCCCAAGAGAGCGTCTTTTAAACCAGGGAGCACAGAGTTTATCTGACGCGGAATTGCTGGCGCTTTTTTTGCGCGTGGGCATCCCCGGTAAAAGCGCTGTTGACTTAGCGCGCGACCTAATTGCGCATTTTGGCTCTTTAAGCCGACTTTGTCATGCAGATTTACAGACTTTTTTAGATTTCCCTGGCATGGGACCTGCTAAATTTGCGCAGCTACACGCTGTCTTAGAATTAGCTCGGCGCGTATTACTGGAAACGCCACGCGAACAAGACGTAATGCAGTCAGCCCAAGCCGTTGAAGATTGGCTACGCCTAAAAATTGGGAGCTTACGTAGCCACGAGATGTTCTACGTCTTACTGCTTGACATACAAAACCGTTTAATCGAAGCAGTTGAATTATTTCGGGGTACCCTGACGCAGGCTAATGTATACCCACGCGATATTGTTAAACTGGCTCTTGATTACGATGCTGCTGCGGTCATTTTTGCGCATAACCACCCTAGCGGATCTGTTCAGCCCAGCCAAGCCGATATTTCACTTACGCACACACTTCATCACGCATTAAAAATGATAGAAGTACGCGTATTGGACCATCTCGTCATAACACAAGCAAAATGTTTTTCCATGGCACAAGCCGGCCTGCTGCCTTGAATAAGGAACTTTTCAATGTTCAAATTTTTGACGCGAACGGTAAATGTACTGCACATCATAAGGTAAAACACTCTGCATGCTTTCCAATACTTCCGTCACCATTTTCTCTGCTGCTTCGTAGGTAATTTCTTTAATATGTGCTCGTTCGCTGGTGCGCACCATACTGCGCGTAAAATGCTGAATGCTGTGCTTTCGAATAGTGTCATCTGAATGTAAAAAAACACCCAAATTCGCTTGTTCAAGCAATTTAAGGACACGAAGCTTCCGCTTAACGCGCTCAAGATAACGCTGATCTAAGGTAAGGGTTTTGACTGGCTCATTGGGCATAGTATTTCCGAATTATTAAGAAAATGAAGACATTGCTTCAGATCATACTATTTCGAACACAAAAAAACCGGCTATTTCAAGCCGGTTTTTGTTAATTCACAAAAAATCAAAGATCTTTTGCGTTCTTAGCTAAGTAGTCAGCTACTCCAGCAGGATTAGCCTTCATGCCAGACTTGCCTTTATTCCAGCCAGCCGGACAAACTTCGCCGTTCTCTTCCGTAAACTGCAGCGCATCAACCATACGGATCATCTCATCAATATTACGGCCTAAAGGCAGATTATTAACAACTTGATGCTGCACAACGCCGCTTTTATCGATAAGGAAGGAACCGCGGAATGCGACACCACCTTCAGACTCTACGTCATAAGCACGGCAGATTTCATGCTTAACGTCTGCAACAAGCGCATAACCAACCTGCCCAATCCCGCCTTTATCAACAGGCGTGTTTTTCCATGCGAGGTGAGAGAATTGGCTATCAATAGACACGCCCAGAACTTGAACATTGCGCTTTTTAAACTCATCCAAACGATGATCGAATGCAATCAACTCTGAAGGGCAAACAAAGGTGAAGTCTAATGGATAGAAAAATACAACTGCGTACTGACCTTTCGTGAACTCAGAAAACTTAATGTCTTTAATTTCATTATTACCTAATACAGTAGTTGCTGTGAAATCAGGGGCTTTTTTACCAACGAGTACGGCCATGGCTTATCCTTTATAAGTGTGGTTGATAGGAACGAAGCTATTATCTGGAAGGTAGCGCAAGGCGTCAAATGACTAATTCCTATTTTCACAATAGTTTCAAGTTATCAGGCCCTACACGCTAGGCCGGCGCCTATTTATTGCTACCTACTTAACAAATAAGCTTGATCGATCCCCTTAAAAAAGAGAAGCCTTCCCCACTCCACCTGTAACTTATTCCCTACAACCTCTCCTTATATCAATCTATCTAGGCTTCAGTTTCATAACGTATTCCATATAAAAATCAATACTTCCGCTCAAGAATGAGCTTTTTTGATATTTTTTTGATCTCTTCTGCGTATTTTTAAATAGAAATACCTTATAAACTTCAGACTTTCTTCAAGGAGAGAGTGAAATGAAGCCCTGGATTTTTTCAATTGCCGTTTTAACAGCCTTTCAGGCCCACGCCTTTGAAGTCACCAGCACAGATATTCGTGATGGGCAAACCCTCACACAAACCCAAATATTCAATGGATTTGGTTGCAAAGGAGACAATATCTCCCCTCAACTTTCATGGCACAACCCACCGCCGGGCACTCGCAGCTTTGCGGTAACAGTCTATGACCCCGACGCTCCCACAGGCAGTGGCTGGTGGCACTGGACTGTTTTTAATATCCCCGCAACAACCACAAGCTTACCGCAAGGAGCCGGTGCCATGGGTAGCAAACAACTGCCTGCTGGTGCAACACAAGGCCGCACCGATTTTGGCCCCCCAGGTTTTGGTGGAGCATGCCCACCCGAAGGTGATAAACCGCATCGTTACCAATTTACAGTATGGGCCCTCAAAACCGACAAACTGCCTTTGGACGAACAAGCCAGTGGAGCAATGCTCGGCTTTATGTTACATGCAAATTCCTTAGGGCAAGCCCGGCTAACACCCCACTACGGACGTTAACACCTATGCAAACGCCTGCCGCCCAAGCCTCTCGCATTCAATTAAGCTTGATTCAAGCTCGGCAAACGCACCGTCTACACCGCGTCAACATGCTAGAGCCGGGTATATGCCGGATCAACAAAGGTACCAAGCGAGTATTTTTGGGCGAGCAGAGCGTTGCCATACACACAGGACAATGGCTACTACTCCCCGCCCATACACCGCTGGATGTTGAAAATGAACCCGGCCCGCAAGGTTATTTTGCACAAATGCTAAATTTTGAGTCATCACTCATATCCGAGTTCTACCAACAATATGCTCAACACTTACCAAAAACAACTCAACAATTCGGCCTACAGCAATGGAGAATTGAACAAAATGTACGGCTTGATATCACCTGGCAACGTCTACTACAAAGCCTAGCTGAACAAGAAGCCCCCCTCTTACAAAAACACTTACTGTACGAATTGCTCCTGGTACTAGGCTTATCCGGCCAACTCTGGCAACTACTTGATCATTCCGATACAAAACTATCTATGCGAATACAACAACTACTCATATCAGACCCGGCCGCCAGCTGGTCTCAAGATACCGTAGCCCAACACTTTCACATGAGCAGCCCAACCTTACGTCGACATTTAAGCGCAGAAGGGCAAACCTTTCGCAGCATTTTAAATAGCGTACGCATGGCGCACGCACTTGGACATCTCCAAACAACGCGTCAAAGCATTGAAGATATCGCACACGCTTGCGGATATACATCCGCATCCAGATTCTCCAGCCGGTTTCGAGAGCAGTTCGGCCTATCACCCAAAGCACTACGCAAAGCCATTTAAAACATAAAAAATCATCTCTGAAATAATTTCAGATGAAAGCCAAAATTTAAGGCCCCCAAATGGAAGAGCTCGGCTTAAAAAGCCTCAGCCAATTAGAAATAGAAATTGTGCCAATACGATAAATTTTTTATTCACAGCACAACTCTTCAAGCAATTCTCAGCCTAATAAACAACAACAGATCAAAACTATTTACAATAGTATCTTCACTCTCCATACCAAAAAATTTGCTACAACATAGTGCCCCAGTGAAAATACTCTTTTCTTATTAACTCACAAAATATTTAGTCACATTTACAAAAATTAAAACCACCGGATACACCAAAGCCATCCTCCCATCCTTTTACTACTCACCACCTTGAGAAAAGCTCATGCCACCAACAGTAGCTTCATGCTCTAAAGACAAACCCTACAAATAGGCACAGACGTACAAAACACCCATTACAGCTACAGCGTAGCGAGCAGGCTCACCCTTAACTTGCATCTAAGCAAAAAGATGCGCCTCAAATCAAAAGCAAAACCGACTTTTCCAAATTAGATCTACTTAAAATCGGCGTTTTGCAAGGACAAAACGCCATTTCAAAACATTAATTACTAACGTTCGGCACCATCAAAAATAGCACCGTCGGTAGTAGCATTACTAAAGCGGGCTCCACGCAAATTTGCTTTTGAAAAATTAGCACTTGAAGCATCTGCATTTGAAAAATCAGCCCCAGCCAAATTCGCGCCTGCAAAATTTGCTCCAACTAAAGATGCATTTGCGAATGAAACACCTGTTAAATTTTTTCCACTAAAATCAGAACCATCTAAATTAGCATTTGCATAATTACTTTTTTGCCCCAGGCTTTGAGTTTGCTTACCGGCGTGTCCAAGATTTTTAGTTGCTTCAACATGAGCCCCTGAAGAAACCGTAGACGTGTTGCTTTTACCTTGATAATCATTCTTACCCGTTTTAACTCTAACCCCCTCCGTGCTTACATTTTCCCCCCCTCCTTGGGTACTTACACTTGTACCAGGTGTTCTGACATTTGTAGTCGCCCCATCTGTTTTAACAGAAACCCCGGGAGCATCGACTGTAATTTGGGCAATTCCGTACTGTGAGAAACCGAATAGTCCTGCCATAAAAAAAGACGCCGTAATTTTTTGCTTTAAGCTAATACTCATTTTTTCTCCAGATTTTTGCGATGATTAAAAATAAATAAGTCACAAGCGTCTCATTATATTGCAAACTTCCACCCAGCAAGGGTGTCGACTGACTACTTGAGGGCATCTAGAAGGTACTGATTGACTCATCCCGGCAATATGTTCGAACAAGAATGATGATTAAAAGGGGGATTTGCACAACAATAAAAAAATCCTACCTCAATAAAAGGTAGTCAAAGTTCTCGCATCGCTTAAGGGTGATCTTTATTTTCACACTCCAAAGCTACAATTTTCTAATCATGCGCTCAAACGGTTCCGCTTAAATAGCATACACAGCGGGAACTAATTTTATAAATAAAAAAAACCCAGCCTATGCTGGGTTTTAAAAAAGACCAAAAAAATTAAGCTGTCGTTTTCTTTTCCGTCTCTTTAGATTTTGCCGCTTTAACAGTTGCGTTTGTGGCAGCTGCAACATTAGCCTCTGTTATTTCTGCAACTTGTTTAACAGCTCGACTCATGCTGTCATAAGCGCTGTTTGCGGCTGCAATTGCTGATTTCATTACGCTAACAGCAACATCAGCGCCTGCGGGGGCCGATTTAGCCGCATGATCAAGCGTTGTGTTAAGGTTTTTATTAAACTCTGCCACCTGCCCTTCTATTAAGCGGGCAAGTTCTCCTTGTGTTTGAGCTTGAATTTCGTAGGCGCTGCGTGCATAGGCTACAGCCTTTTCAAGCATAGGTTGTGCTAAGGTGTTTTGTAAGTTACTAAGCTCTTGTACATCTTTTACGGATAACAGCGTTTTAACCGTGCTGAGGTTGTCTTCCATCAAACCACGCGCAGTATTTAAATTGAGCGCAGCCATGCGTTCTGCGCTCGCAAAAGCGGTACTTGCCACTGTCATTAGGTTTTCGAGGTTAGCTTTTTGTGCTGCTGCAATCTGCTCGGGTGTAAACATGGCTAAGTCTCCAAGTAAATTAAAATCTTTAAGCAAAACGTTTCTTCAGACAATCCAGCGCAATTTATATTTTTCAAAGTTATGTTGCGCTGCGTCATGATTTGCATTTTACATCGGAGTCGCTTGCTGTCAAGAAAATTGTGCGTTGCAGCATGCAATATTACAGCCCTTTAAGCGCATTTAAACGCTCTGCTAGTTTTTGGCCTTACCTGCCCGCTTTTAGGCTACATTTTTTCGAGAATCAAAACTTCAGACCCCACCGCCACTTGGTCAAATAAAACTTGAATATCCTGATTACGCATTCTGATGCATCCATGAGAGCACGGTTTCCCCATCGGTTGATCATCTGGCGTGCCGTGTATATAGATGTAACGACGCATAGAATCCACTTGCCCTAAGCGGTTTAAACCGGGCTCATTGCCGCACAACCATAATATACGGGTGAGTATCCAATCTCGCTCGGGGTGGGCAGCACCGTAAGCTGGCGTCCAGATTTCCCCTGTTGGCCTACGCCCGACGAAAACCGCGCCTAAAGGGGCATTTGCACCAATTTTTGCACGAATACGATGCGAGCCACGTGGCGTACAACCACTGTTCATTCGCTCTCCCGCACCGTTTTTAGCACTTGAAATAGGGTATGTTTTGAGCAACGACCGATCTTGTGAATAGTGGGATAAAGTTTGCGAGCTTAAGTTGACTATGAGCATGCCAGCGTTTGTAGTTTGGTGCATGTTTTACTCTTCTTGGGCCAATAAATTATTGCGGCGCAATAATCTACGTTTTGCAAAAAAACTGGACAATTTTTCCGCGCAGAATATTTCTAACACACCACCCTCACACTGCGTATGGTGATTCAGTTGCGCATTATCAAATAAATTAAGCGTACTGCCTGCTACACCTGTTTTCGGTTCTTTTGCGCCAAACACCACGCGCGAAAGCCGGGCCTGAAAAATAGCACCAGCACACATGAGGCAGGGTTCCAAAGTCACATAGAGGCTGACCCCGGGCAAGCGATAATTTTGCTCAAAAGCGCCTGCAGCACGTAAAGCCTGAATTTCCGCATGCGCGCTGGGGTCATGCGTACCAATAGGTTGATTAAACCCTTGGCCAATGATTTGGTTTTCCCGTACCAAAATTGCGCCAACCGGCACTTCGCCCAATTTTTCAGCCTCGTCAGCCAGCAACAGTGCAAGGCGCATATAGTGCTCATCTAAAGCCCTTTGCTCGGCGAGTCTATCAACGGTCTGGCTCATTTAAATTCTCTAAGAATTCAATCACTTCTGCTTCAACTCTCGATCTTCGCATCGGGGGCAAACTCTGCCATATACGTCTACCGTAAGGTTTACTCGTCATGCGGGGGTCTGCAATGGCTAAAACGCCTTTATCATGAACGGTGCGAATAAGGCGCCCGGCCCCTTGCTTCATACTAATAACAGCCCGGGGCAGCTGATACAACATGAATGGATTTAAGCCTTGCGTCTTAATGTGTTCAATGCGTGCCGCTAAAACAGGATCATCCGGTGGTGCAAAGGGTAATTTATCGATAATGACCACAGATAAGGCGTCCCCGGGCACATCTACGCCCTCCCAAAAACTTTGACTTGCCACTAAAACCGCATTCCCTTTTTCTCTGAAACGCGTCAACAATTCTGTGCGGGAGCCTTCACCTTGCAGCAAAAGTGGATAGGGCAATTTTTCATTTTCAAAAAATTCGCTCAGCAAACCATGGATGTGTCGCATGGCACGCAAAGAAGTGCATAGCACAAAGGTGCGCCCTTTAGCCGCTCGAATTAAAGGCAAAGCCATATGCGCAACGGCATCGCTGTACGCCGGACTGTTAGGGTCTGGCATATTTAAAGGGGCATACAGCATGCTCTGTTTAGCGTAATCAAAAGGGCTACCCCATATAGCAGTTTGAACCGGTTTGCTTAAATCGCTCAAACCCATTTCTCGGCTGTAATGCCCAAAATCGGCCCCGACGGCTAATGTTGCGCTTGTAAAAATCCAAGCCCGGGGACGCTCTTCTAACTGACGACGAAAAAGGTGCGCAATGTGCAATGGCGTTAGATTTAAAGACAAGGCTTGGCTAAAGACTTCTACCCAGCGGATCACTTCTGGCTGGGAGGGAACTTGCCAGTTTGCAAGGGCGGCCAACATCTCTTCTGCCCGGCGTGCACAAGCGGCTAGACCTTCAGAACGCTCTGCCTGAGAGACTAAAAGCGTGTGCATGTCATTAAGCGCAGCCTCTACATCATCTAAAGCCTGTGGAAAATCCTCATATTTTTCCAACTGATGGTGCGCTAAGCGTGTATTTTCAGCATCAATGCTCAGGCGTAAATCACGCACCGCTTTCTCAAAGAGACGAGTCCTATCCACCAATTCCACACAATCTCTTGCGCCAGTGATGGTTTCAGAACGCGTATCTCTTGCTAAATCTAGCATCTGTGCGGTAGAAAGATTTTCACCAAAAAACAAACTTGCTGTTTCCGGCAATTGATGCGCTTCGTCAAAAATCACCGTATTACTGGCAGGCAATAACTCAGCTATACCGCCATCGCGCAAAGCGAGATCTGCAAAAAATAAGTGATGGTTAACAACCACCACTTCCGCATCCATTGCATTTTTACGGGCAGCAGTTACAAAACACTCTTTGGCATCCGGGCAGTCTTGCCCCAAACAACTATCGCGGGTAGAAGTTGCAAATTGCCAAACGCTAGCCTCTTCTGGCACTGCGGCACATTCTGCTTTATCGCCAGAATGCGTAATTTGCGAAAACTGCACAATTGCGCGCATTGCTAACGCATCTTGTGGCGTTAAAAAACGCGTTTCTTGAACATTGCGTTTTAAATGATAGTGACAAACATAATTTGCCCGGCCCTTCAAAAGGGCAACTGTTACGGGCACTTTCAACGCATCACGCACCGTAGGCAAATCACGCTTAAAAAGCTGGTCTTGCAGAGTTTTTGTGCCCGTCGACACAATCACTTTTCCACCGGCTAACAGAGCCGGAGCAAGATAAGCATAAGTTTTGCCCGTCCCCGTACCGGCCTCTGCAATAAGCACTTGCATCTCTTTAATAGCCAGCGCAATTTGTTGGGCCATATTCGTTTGCTGCTCTCGCGGTTGAAACCCCGGAATCGCACGTGCAAATATACCGTCTTCAGCAAAGACTTTTTCTAGACTAATCATTCAAGCTGCTAAGTGCGCAAAATGATAATTGTAATGGAATACAAAGCCATTTGCGGATTATTGAGCAGTGTTCAGCATTTTTTACCAGGCCGTAATATAGACGGGCACACTTAAAACACAAATCTTTTCACTCCGGCTAATATCAATACTCAATACGATGCTATCGCCCAAAATTATGTAACTTAAATTGCCGTCAGCACCGTTATCACACTTAGAATAATCCCGGGGATATTCGCTATAATAATCGGCCAGTCTCGTCGTTCTTTAAATACCCCATACGCTCCCCAGA
>RRZT010446063.1_pt1 | contig 30580 bp, 34 predicted proteins | sample 2165551 | NCBI WGS metagenome assembly RRZT01 (sample SAMN10456910, study PRJNA506462) | wastewater metagenome | biome: wastewater; feature: sludge; material: wastewater sludge; isolation source: wastewater sludge with Escherichia coli K12::gfp cells carrying plasmid... | place: USA: Moscow, Idaho...
AACATTCAAAACATGTCCCTTGAGGATATCATGGGAGAGCGCTTTGGTCGCTACTCCAAATACATTATTCAGGAGCGGGCTCTGCCGGACATTCGGGACGGACTCAAGCCCGTTCAGCGCCGCATCCTTTATTCCATGAACAAGGATGGAAACACCTTTGAAAAGGGCTTCCGGAAATCGGCCAAGTCAGTCGGGAATGTCATGGGTAATTTCCATCCCCACGGAGATTCCTCTATTTATGATGCCATGGTGCGGATGTCCCAGGACTGGAAAAATCGGGAGACCTTGATTGAAATGCACGGGAACAATGGTTCCATGGATGGTGATCCAGCAGCGGCCATGCGGTACACGGAGGCCCGCCTCTCTGAGATTGCTGGTTTTCTCCTGCAGGATATTGACAAGAAAACCGTGCCTTTCGCCTGGAACTTTGACGATACGGAGAAAGAGCCAACCGTTCTGCCTGCCGCCTTTCCAAACCTCTTGGTCAATGGAGCGACAGGGATTTCGGCAGGGTATGCGACGGACATTCCGCCCCACAATCTGGCTGAGGTCATCGATGCCGTCGTCTACATGATTGATCATCCATCGGCTAAGTTGGACAAGCTCATGGAATTTTTGCCGGGACCTGATTTCCCGACAGGAGCCATCATCCAAGGACGCGATGAGATTCGCAAGGCCTATGAGACAGGAAAAGGACGCGTGGTGGTCCGGTCTCGGACAGAGATCGAAGACTTGAAGGGTGGCAAGAAGCAAATTATTGTCACTGAGATTCCCTACGAGGTCAATAAGGCTGTCCTGGTCAAGAAAATTGATGACGTCCGTGTCAACAACAAGGTGCCAGGAATCGCAGAAGTGCGGGATGAATCAGACCGCGATGGTCTGCGAATCGCCATTGAGTTGAAGAAGGACGCAGATGAGCAAACCATCTTGAATTATCTCTTCAAGTACACGGACTTGCAGATTAACTACAATTTCAACATGGTGGCCATTGACAACTACACCCCTCGTCAAGTGGGTATTGTTCCAATGCTGACCAGCTACATTGCCCACCGCAAGGATATCATTCTAGCCCGCTCTCGTTTTGACAAGGAAAAGGCTGAAAAACGCCTCCACATTGTGGAAGGCTTGATCCGGGTTATTTCCATTTTGGATGAAATCATCGCCTTGATTCGGGCTTCTGATAACAAGGCGGATGCCAAGGAAAACCTCAAAATCAGCTATGAATTTTCTGAAGAACAGGCAGAAGCCATCGTGACCCTGCAGCTCTATCGTCTGACCAATACCGATATTGTGACCCTGGAAAATGAAGAAGCTAGCCTGCGTGACCTGATTGCGACCTTAGCAGCCATTATCGGCGATGAACGCACCATGTACAATGTCATGAAGCGGGAACTCCGTGATGTCAAGAAGCAGTTTGCTTCAGCCCGCCTCAGTGAATTGCAAGATGAAGCAGTGATCATCGAGATTGACACTGCCAGCCTCATCGCAGAAGAAGAAACCTTTGTCAGCCTAACAAAAGGGGGCTACATCAAGCGAACCAGTCCGCGGTCCTTCAATTCCTCAGCCCTGGATGAATTGGGCAAGCGTGATGAAGACGAGCTGATTTTCCTTGAAAAAGCCAAGACAACTCAGCACCTCCTCATTTTCACTAACCTTGGAAATGTCATCTACCGACCGGTCCATGAGCTGACGGATATCCGTTGGAAGGATATCGGGGAGCACCTGTCCCAAACCATTACCACCTATGGCAATGAAGAGCAGGTTCTTTATGCGGAAATCCTGGATGACTTTGCTGGTCAGACCTACTTTGCAGTGACCAAGTTGGGTCAAATTAAGCGCTTCGAGCGCAAAGAGTTTGCTCCATGGCGGACCTATAAATCCAAGTCTCTCAAGTATGGCAAACTCAAGGACGAAACAGATATGTTCGTGACGGTTGCACCCATTCTCCTTGATGATGTGCTTCTGGTCACCCACAATGGCTACGCCCTTCGTTTCAATATCGAAGAGGTACCCGTCATTGGAGCCAAGGCCGCAGGTGTCAAGGGAATCAATCTTAAGGGAGATGATCTGGTCGTCAGCGCCTTTATTGCCAATACCAAGTCCATCTTTATTTTGACCCAACGAGGTAGCCTCAAGCGCATGTCTGTCAATGACCTGCCTCTGGCAAAACGGGCTGGACGGGGTCTGCAAGTCCTTCGTGAACTCAAGGCCAAGCCTCACCGGGTCTTCCTGGCTGGACCAGTCTTTGCAGAAAATGGCGGAGCTGAACTGGATCTTTTCGCTACCGAAGTGGAAGAAAAACAGCAAATCCTCCAGGTCCAAAGCCAAACTGGCCAGATAGACGAAGTCAACCTAACCAATCTCAGCCTGTCCGAACGCACCAGCAATGGCAGTTTCATTTCAGACAGCATTTCAGACCAAGGCGTCTTTGCAGCCAAGGTTAAATAGGAACAACTTTAATAGAATTCACAGAAAGATTGCCCATGGGCAATCTTTTTTGCTATACTATTTATAGAAAGGATCCTTCCCTAGGGACAAATGGTGTTCTAGGGAAGTTTAGGATTGGAGAATGAAAAAGATATTGCTATATGGAGCTGGAGTTCTCGCACTTGGACTCTTGGCTTTTTATGGTTGGAAGCTGTACAATGGCACCCATTATCAAGAAGAAGATGGGACCAATACCAATGCAGCCAGCAAGTCTCTAGATGAATTCTTTGAAGAAATAGAAGAATATTATCCCGAGCTCTATGAGAAGCTTTCAGATGGTAAGGAAACGTTTACCATTCCAGGTCTGGTACAGACGAAGACCATCATTGCCGAAGGAAAAGAAGAAGGGACATCTGATCAGACAGAAGACATGACCCCTCAAGGTCTGGCTCTTGTTGAGAACTATCTGATTATTTCAGCTTATAGTAAGAGTCAGTCCCATCATTCTGTTCTCTGGTTTGTAGATCGGCATAGTGGAGACTATCTGAAAACAATCGTTTTGCCCACCATTAGCCATGTTGGGGGAATAGCTTATGATAACAAAGAAAAGCGACTCTGGATTACAACGACGGATGAGAACAGCGCCTCCCAGATTTCGGCACTTGATTTGGACACCCTCAAGCAGGAAGATTTCGGTCAGTCCGATCAGGAAGTGGCCTTCGACCACCAATATTACCTGGCTGAAATTGAGAAATCTTCTTATATGACCTATGCTGATGGCCATCTCCTAGTCGGCTATTTTGACAAGGAGGAGCAGGGCCACCTAGGAATTTTTACCCTGGATGAATATGGTTTTCCGATTCAGAAAAGTGATGCGGAAGACAGTTACCTACCCCAGCAGGTGGTCGATACACCCGAGCAGGTCCAGGGGGTAGCCATTACAGACCAGCAGGTCATTTTCTCGCAATCCTATGGCAATAAGGATTCCAAAGTCCTCTATTTTGAAAATCCTGGTTTGGACCAACTTCCCCATTTTGAGGAAGACCAGCAGTTGCAGCAAGAACTGGTGGTTCCTCCCTACCTCCAGCAAATCGTCGTTGAGGACCAGTCCCTCTACCTCCTCTTTGAATCTTCAGCCTTCAAATACCGCCTCAATCCGACTGTCACATCTATTGACCGAGTCATCAAGATTCAGCTAGGGGATTGATTCTGGATTATTTATTAAATATTCTGAATTTTTAATTGATTTTTTTGTCAAAAAGGGGTACAATAGTCAAAAATCTAAAGGAGTCAACCTATGTCAGTAGAACTTGATTGGGAAAACCTTGGTTTTTCCTATATGAAATTACCCCATCGCTATATCGCTTATTATAAAAATGGCCAATGGGAAGAAGGTCATCTGACAGAAGATGCCCAGCTTCACCTTTCTGAGAGTTCACCTGCCCTCCATTATGGACAACAGGCCTTCGAGGGTCTGAAAGCCTATCGGACTAAGTCAGGCTCCATCCAGCTTTTCCGACCAGATGAAAATGCCAAGCGGCTACAGCGGACGGCTGACCGCCTGCTCATGCCACAGGTTCCAACAGAAATGTTTGTCGAGGCTTGTAAGCAGGTCACCAAGGCCAATGAAGACTTTGTACCTCCATATGGTACAGGTGGTACCCTCTACCTGCGCCCTCTCTTAATCGGTGTTGGCGATATTATTGGGGTCAAACCAGCAGATGAGTATATTTTTACTGTATTTGCTATGCCTGTTGGCAACTATTTTAAAGGTGGCTTGGTACCAACCAATTTCTTAATTCAGGATGAATATGACCGTGCTGCTCCGTATGGCACTGGAGCAGCAAAGGTGGGCGGCAACTACGCGGCCAGCTTACTCCCTGGCGACAAAGCAAAGAAAGCTGGTTTTTCAGATGTTATTTATCTTGACCCAGCTACCCATACCAAGATTGAAGAAGTCGGTTCAGCCAACTTCTTTGGAATTACAGCTGACAATGAATTCATCACCCCCATTAGCCCATCTATTTTGCCTTCTATCACCAAATATTCCTTACTCTATCTGGCTGAAAAACGTCTTGGCTTGAAAGCCATTGAAGGTGAAGTCTATGTCAAGGATTTGGCTAAATTTACCGAAGCTGGTGCCTGTGGCACAGCAGCCGTCATCTCACCAATTGGAGGTGTCCAAAACGGAGAAGATTTCCATGTCTTCTATAGTGAAACGGAAGTTGGCCCAGTTACCCAGAAACTCTATGATGAATTGACCGGTATCCAGTTCGGCGATATCCAAGCACCAGAAGGGTGGATTGTCCCAGTTGATTAAGTTGAAGAGGCTTGCACTTGCAAGCTTTTTTCTTTTTCGGTAAAATGAACAGAGTGAGGTAAATTATGAGCAAAAAAGATAAAAAGATTGAAATCCAGATTGAAGATGCGACTGTTGAGGCAAATGGACAAAAGTATGAAGGTTACCGTCTCTCTATTGGTAAGAAAATGATTGGGGAAGTAGCAGAGATTTCCGACAATCAGTTTGCAGTCCTAAAAAATGGAAATGCCGAAAGTTTTTATAAGAATTTAGAAAAAGCTGTCGGAAATATTATTGAAAATTACAATTTAAGCCATTAAACACTTGTTTTAGTCAGTATTTTGTGATAAAATAGTGACTGTTAGTGTTGTGGAGAGATAGCGAAGAGGCTAAACGCGGCGGACTGTAAATCCGCTCCTTCGGGTTCGGGGGTTCGAATCCCTCTCTCTCCATATCTAAGATACTAAGCGCGTCAAACGCACAGTAAAAATAGGAAGTTGACAGCAAATTCTGATTTGCTAGGCAACTTATCATTTTTACACAGCGTTTAGACCGAGTTCAATTCGGAGTGCTATCTTAGTAATTCACCTTGGGGTATAGCCAAGCGGTAAGGCAAGGGACTTTGACTCCCTCATGCGTTGGTTCGAATCCAGCTACCCCAGTCAAGGTATTAGAGTCTCCCTCTAATTCGTCAAAGAAGCTAAATATTGTTGTCCTTGCGTGTGCCTTAAATAAAATATATTTTATGTTGAGTCGAAAGACTTGATTGTCGGAGGTTTTTTTAATGAACGAATTTGAAGATTTGTTGAACAGTGTAAATGAGGTTACACCTGGTGATGTGGTAACTGCGGAAGTATTGACCGTTGATGCAGGTCAAGCAAACGTAGCGATTGCAGGAACTGGTGTTGAGGGTGTCTTGACTCTTCGTGAGTTGACAAACGACCGCAATGCAGATATCAACGAACTTGTTAAAGTTGGCGAAACACTTGAATTGCTTGTACTTCGTCAAGTTGTTGGTAAAGATACTGACACTGTTACCTATCTTGTATCTAAAAAACGTTTGGAAGCACGCAAGGCTTGGGACAAGTTGATTGGCCGTGAAGGCGAAGTGGTAACTGTAAAAGTAACCCGTGCTGTTAAGGGTGGTCTTTCTGTTGAGTTTGAAGGTCTTCGTGGATTTATCCCAGCTTCAATGATCGACAGCCGTTTCACTCGTAATACTGAGCGTTTTGTTGGTCAAGAATTTGAAGCCAAAATCAAGGAAGTTGATCCAGCTGAGAACCGCTTTATCTTGTCACGTCGTGATGTTGTGGAAGAAACTGCAGCTGCTGCGCGTGCAGAAGTGTTTGGCAAATTGGCTGTTAGTGAAGTAGTAACTGGTAAAGTTGCTCGTATCACTAGCTTTGGTGCTTTCATCGACCTTGGTGGCGTAGATGGTTTAGTTCACTTGACTGAATTGTCACATGAGCGCAATGTTTCTCCAAAATCAGTTGTGACAGTTGGTGAAGAAGTTGAAGTGAAAGTATTGGCAATCGACGAAGAAGAAGGTCGTGTATCCCTTTCACTGAAAGCCACTCAGCCTGGCCCATGGGATGGCGTTGAGCAAAAATTAGCTCAAGGCGATGTCATTGAAGGCAAAGTGAAACGCTTGACTGATTTCGGTGCCTTTGTGGAAGTTTTGCCAGGTATCGATGGCTTGGTTCACATCTCACAAATTTCTCACAAACGTGTTGAAAATCCAAAAGATGCGTTGACTGTTGGCCAAGATGTTACTGTTAAAGTTCTTGAAGTGAATGCTGCTGATGAGCGTGTATCCCTTTCTATCAAAGCCTTGGAAGAGCGTCCAGCTCCAGCTGAAGGCGAAGAGAAAGCAGAAAAACGTGCTCCACGTCCACGCCGTCAAAAACGTGAAGAAAAACGTGACTTTGAATTGCCAGAAACACAAACTGGTTTCTCAATGGCTGATTTGTTCGGCGATATCGAATTGTAACAATCGAAGGGCTGGGTAAGTGCCAGCCTTTCACCTTGGTTGGTAGAGAGGCCTTCTCTCTACTGATTATCCGTCCTTAGTGTAATGGATATCACGTAAGATTCCGGTTCTTGAGATGGGGGTTCGATTCCCTCAGGACGGATTCGTTCATTAAAATAGGCAGGGAGGATTGTCTTCTCCCTGCCTTTTGTGACTACCTGACAATTTAGTGAGGAGAACACATGTTGCATTTTGAAAATGATTTGTTTTTCTATGTTGCAAAGGTTTGGAGCTAAAATAGTTCTAAACCTTTTTTCTCACCGGAAAATCATGTTTTTATGGACATGTTCTATTTACATGTACGATTTAGCTTTTAAAAAATAAAGATAAAATGTATAATGTAATAAATGCACTTTTGAAAGGAAGACTGGATGAGAGAAATTAAATCAAGTACAGTAGCTGCACAAGGAGCTGTTTCTCAATTGGTCAACGTTGACACCAGTACCGCGCAAAATCAATCAGTAGAATTTGGCTATGCAAGCGGAATTTCAGGAATGGAAAATGCGAGACAGACCAGTAACCAGATGCTCCAGGCTATCACGAGTTTTGCAGAGGCAACCTTGCGACAATCCAATAAATTTCCGGAAATCGCTGAAAAAATAGCCAAGCGAGATCTAGAAGAAGCCAAACGTTGGGAGAAATAGATGATGAAGGATAAAAGTGCTGAGGAACGCGAGAAACTATCTCAGAAAATCTTGGATTTAGAAATAAGAGAAGATGAATTCAAGTCTCTCAATCAAAAATATGAAGACAGTCTTGAACAATTTTATTCTCAAATTCACCATCTTTCTCAAAGGCAGGAGTTGCTGCTACAAGAGACGGTGGTACAGCACAATGACCACCATAGAAGAGACTGGGAAGCCAATCAGGAATTGAAACATCGTTTGAATCGCTATGTCGATCAATCCTACGCTGAATTGGAAGATGTCCGTAGGAAGTTTAGGCGAGAAAACGATAAACAACGTGACCAACTGACAATGGAAAGGAACAAACTTCCATGGGATTGAAATACAGTAGTGCAGATTCTCAAAATCTGATGACAGCCATGCGAAACAATCTAACACTCGCTAACCAAATAACAGACAGATTATCCAGTGGTTGCGATCATTTGATTTCTGCCTTAGATTCTGGTGAATTAAAAGGGGCTGCCTACACCGCCGGGAAAGGCCTATTTACAGAAATCATCATCCCTTCCATTAAGAAATTGCAGGCGGCGATTGATGATATCCAAGCAGAGTTGACCTCCTATGCATACGCTGATTCCGTTGTTGCAGAGTATGGTACCCTTGACTTAGACAATATGGAGCGACAACTCGAGGTAAAGTGGAGTCAATTGGATGCGGTGGAAGAACAACAAGCCAAAAACACTCAATTTTTAACTCAGGCAAGTGCCCTCTTTTCGGGAGATTTAGGAAATCTCTGGGCTCAAATCGCGGCACTAGATGAAGCGAAAATGCAAATCCAGATGGGGATTGACGACCTGAATGAGCGCATTGAAAAATTAAAGTGGTTCAATGCGGATGTGCCTAAGTATTTTTCCGATAGTCTGACAGTATTACAGTCGGCTATCCAAGGGGCTCTTGCCTTGGGAAATATCACAGTGGATGATGCAGGAAATTATTACACAAACGGCAGTAATATGGACTGGCTGGCGACTATTAAGGGGGTCACTCTATTTACCACTGATAGAGGAAAAGACCCGAAATTATCGCTTATTGATGAAAATATCAGAGATTTGATGTTGTCAGATGAGGCGAGTGATTACTACCGCAAGCAACTGACGGCCCTTTTGGATGGAAAACCTGCTGGTGACTGGCCCCTCATCATCGATGCTTTCAACCGTTCATTACTTTATGACGATGAAGGCAATATCCTTTCCATTATTCCCTTTTATGCTGACGAAGAAAACGGCTATATTGTTTTAAAAAATGGTCAGTATGATCTTCCGTACACTACACAGCTGAATCAAGAGCAAAGCAGCCAGTTCTGGCAAAGCTTTGGCGATCAAGCTGCTCAATTGTTGCTGGGGATCAGCGAGGTGATTGGCGGTAGTGTCTTGTGGCTTGGCAGCTCCGCCCTTGGTGCAGGAGGTCTTGCCTTAGCCTTACCTTCGGTTGGTACGGTGACCATACCAGCAGCAGCAGTTGCCAGTGCAGGTTATGTGACCTCAGGCACACTGATTGCAGGTGGTACCATCACTGTTACAGATGCCATCTCGCAAATAGCTGCGGCTAATGCAAATCTGCAGATTAGTTTTGCGAAGAAGTATGATGAGTGGAAGGCAAGCAGACCAACAGGTTCAAGTAAGCCTTTAGAAGTCAATAATATGTCTGAGTTTTTTGAGACTGAATTTGGTCAAAAATTGAAAAAAGTCTTGCAAAAAACCTCAAAGCGATATGATGGACAATCTGTTTACAAAGTAACAGAAGACGTAGGAGACATTCTTAAAAAAGGGGACCAAATTTATCTGGATGGTTTGCATAAGAATCATTTGGAGGTGTTTACTAAGAATGGAAAATTAAGAACAGTATTAAACTTAGATGGTAATGTAAATTGGTCTAAACTTAAACAAGCATTGAAACAAGGAAGGAATCTAAAATAATGGATAAAGAGAAATCAAAAGTTCCAATTTTTTTTGATGATATAGAGTCAGTAGTTGAAATAAGGCTATCAAAATTTGTTGAGCCAGAAGAAGCCTCGGAGCTTGAATCAGCACTACATACGTTTATTCCAACACATATTCAGTGGCTGGAAGAGGCTTTGTTATCATTAAAAGATGAAGAAGTTAGTGATAGTGAATCCTTGTCAAAACTAATCGGTAGTCTCCACAATCTCAGCCTTGATTTTGAGGAACTAAGAGATCTTTTTCTGACTATTTCAGATAGGTTAGAAAACAATTACCCTACAAAAATGGATTAGAAGATGTTGCTGATGTCCTATACCGTGACTAAAATTTTCATGGATAACTTGCATAGGAATCATTTGGAAGTGTTTGATAGCCGTGATAAAATTTCAAGAGTCTTAAATATAGATGGTACCATTAATCAAGCAAAAACTCTTTAAAGTTTAGGGTGGCTTAGAAAAAAATGAAAGAAATATTAAAACAGTTACACAAAATTTGTCTTGCTACAAATGATAAATTCGATGGGGAAATCGTTAATCAAAAAGATTTGGATGATTTTGTTAAGGTGTTGGATAAGGATTGGGATATTAGTTTCGAACAATTTAAAAATGGAATCCAAATACTGGCAAGTAATCTTGATACAATTCAAACGACATCTGACCCTAACTATGTAAAAGGGATTTTAGATACTTTTTGGGGACTTAGATGATTGAATGTTTTAATAAATGATGCCGATGACTTGCTTACTTGTGTGAATAAAGGCTTCCTTTATAAAAGTGGAGAAATCACACTAAAAGAGTATCAAGCTTCTGATGAGATTGTGTTGGAAGATGAGAATGATGGGGAAACCTTTGGAATCTAAAGCTGCTTTTCTTAGATTTATACATAGCACTGATCTACAATGTGTGTCAGTGCTTTTTCAGAAGGAGGTTAGGCTAGTCTATACTACCGCAAGCAACTGACGGCCCTTTTGGATGAAAAACCTGCTAGTGACTGGCCCCTCATCATCGATGCTTTCAATCGTTCCTTGCTTTATGATGATGAAGGCAATATCATTTCCATTATTCCCTTTTATGCTGACGAAGAAAATGGCTATATTGTTTTAAAAAATGGTCAGTATGATCTTCCGTACACTACGAAGCTGAATCAAGAACAAAGCAACCAGTTCTGGCAAATTCTTGGCGATCAAGCTGCTCAATTGTTGCTGGGGATCAGCGAGGTTATTGGCGGTAGTGTCTTGTGGCTTGGCAGCTCCGCCCTTGGTGCAGGGGGTCTTGCATTATCCATACCTTCTGGCGGAACCGTGACCATCCCAGCAGCTGCGGTTGCCAGTGCAGGTTATGTGACCTCAGGCACGCTGATAGCAGGTGGTACCATCACTGTCACAGATGCCATCTCACAAATCGCTGCGGCTAATAGTAATTTGCAAGTCAGTTTTGCGAAGGGGTATGATGAAAGACCAAGTTCAAATTCATCTACCAACGGGAAAAAAATAGATAAATTATCTCCAGAGGATCTTTCCTCAATGTCCCTTGATGAAATAAAGACATCACTTCCTGAAGGCTGGACACTAAATGAAAACAACGGCTTTGTGCATATTAAGGATATTGAAGGGAATTTTAGAATTAGGATAGATCCACCTGCTAAAGTAACTCAATCTACCCACATGCACATATATGATAATTTTGGTAATTCGTTAGATATTAAAGGTAATATTGTGAATTTTAAGGACCCATTAGGTCATATTCCATGGAATAACGGAGGTAAATGAAATGGATACTCAAAATAAGCTAAAAGAAATAGAAGCAACAGATTACTGGGATGCTCAAATTTTAGATATTAATACTCGGTTTTTAGGTGATGAACTTTCTCTTTATATTGCTAGTTATGAAGAAGAGGACAAAGATAAATTTTGTTGGGAAATTAAATTTTTACAGTGTTACAAAGTAGAGTATGAGATAGATGCAAAACGAGAGATAAGAGAAAAGCCTGTCAATGAATATAGAGGAGCGCAGCTTTACGGATATGTTGGACAAGATATCAAACTAGTTGAATATGAGGGAGAGTTGTACGATTGTCAAATTATTTTAGCAAATATGGGGTTACGTATTATTTGCCAGGATATTGACGTTTCCAAGGTTCTAATTGATGAGCAACATTTCTTCTGGAAAGACAAATAAAATATTTACCAAAATTAGAAGCTATATCAGTGGAGAATATATTTAAAATTCCACATTTGATTTATGAAACTGATTTGCAAGCTAGATTAGATGATATTGTGTTGGATGATGAGGAAATCTTCTAAGTGCAAAAGAATAAATAGAGATAATAAAGCTAAAGCTAAATTAAGTAAAAACAATGAAAAATTAACTAATAAGGAAATGCTTGGATTACTTGTAATTGGTGAAGAGTTTTATATTACATATCAATCGAAAAAGTATTGGATTAGTCAAACTGAAGATTTCATTGTGTTAACAAAATACGATGGTAGTTATAATACTTTCGATTCAGTTTTAGATTTTGATAAGCGTGCAAGAATTGATGGAGAAACAATACAAACACTTTGGGAACAACTAACAGTGCAATGAAACAAAGTTGAAGCGTATAAGTCAATATATTTTTCCCTAATAAAAAAACTACGTAGGAGTACAAAATGGAACAATGGAACGAAATTTTTAAAGGGTATATTCCACAAGGAAATTATTCAGTTAGTATTTTAGCTGGGGAAGAAAAAGGTCTAATAATAAAGCTAGTAGACGGTGAAACTGTTATCCACCTAAATTTTGGTTTGGTTCAGGCATTTCGAGTAGTGGAAGAAGGGCTTGTTCAAACTCAGTTGTATTCTGACAAAGAGTTAGAGAAATATTCATCAAATAACTTTCAAAATGTCATATATGAACTTGTTGGAGGACAGTTTGGTCAGCAAATGGAAGACATGTCATTAGGATATTCTAAAATAATAAATATGAGACATTTCTTACTGATCACACAAAATTATAATATTGACATTTTATCAGAAGGACTACCTGAAATTATTGTTAAAAATTACGATACTGACGAAAATGATGATGACGAGGAAGTATTTGGGTTTTAAGTGCTAAAGAAGCAATAGACTTCAAAAGATGTTGTTTGAGGCACTGACTTACTATGCAAGTAGGTACAAATTTTGATTTTGACCAAGGAAGATATATAGTTTAAGGAGAACACATGTTGCATTTTGAAAATGATTATAATAAGGGGGCGCACCCTGCCCTTTTGGAAGCCCTGGTTCAGACCAATCTAGAGGGCTTGTCTGGCTATGGAAGAGATAAGTACACAGTCAGCGCCATCGAAAAAATTCGTCAGGCAACCAAGTGTTCTCATGCCCAGGTGACCTTTCTCTCAGGGGGCACTCAGACCAATCAGCTGGTCATCGATGCCCTCTTGCAATCCTATCAAGGGGTGATTGCTGCTGAGACGGGCCATATATCCAGCCACGAAGCAGGTGCCATTGAATTTTCAGGACATAAGGTTTTGACCCTGCCACACCAGGAGGGCAAGCTTGAACCAGGGCTCGTGCGGCAGTACATTGAGGATTTTTATGTAGATGGCAATCATGAGCATATGGTTTTTCCTGGCATGGTCTATATCTCGCATCCAACAGAGTATGGGACCCTGTACAGTAAGAGCGAGTTAGAGCAACTGGCTCAAATCTGCAGGCAGTTTGAGATTCCCCTCTTCTTAGATGGAGCACGTTTGGGTTATGGCTTAGCAGCTGACACCGACCTGGATTTGGCGACCATCGCTGAGCTGACAGATGTTTTTTATATCGGGGGGACCAAGATGGGGGCCTTGATTGGGGAGGCTGTGGTCTTTACCAAAAACAACCAGCCCAAACACTTTGTTCCGATTGTGAAACAGCATGGGGCCCTTCTAGCCAAGGGACGTTTGGTGGGCGTTCAATTTGACCGTCTTTTCACAGATGATCTCTATCTGGAACTGGGCCGGCATGGCATTGAGATGGCTCGGCGACTGCGGGTCATCCTAGAGGAGAAGGGCTATCCCTTTTACCTCCAATCGCCGACCAATCAGCAGTTCATCATCCTTGAAAATGATCAGTTGGAAAAATTGGCACAGGCAGGATTGGCTTACAGTTTTTGGGAAAAGTATGATGACAATCGGACCGTGATTCGCCTGGCCACTTCCTGGTCAACCAGTCAAGAAGACCTCAACGAACTGAAAAAAATCTTATAAGATCCGCCATTTATGGCTAATCTGCCCACAACCCAAGTGGAATAGAAAAGAGTTTGGGATAAAATTAGTTCCAAACTCTTTTCTACTTGTTTTAGGTACTTATAGCGCAGTGGTTGAGTGGGCTTTAACAGTCTGGGGGACTGTTAAAGGTTGGAGATGAAACAAACGGAGTTTGTGTCAAAATGCGCTGATAAATCAGCTTTTACAGCCCTATACGATTGATGCGAACAAGTTCGCTCTATTTCCAACCTCCAAAGGTTTCTCAAACCTTTTGATGCGAACAAGTTCGCTTTATTTCCAACCTCAAACTGTCTCCCAGACAGTTTGAGCTATGCGGGGGTGGGAGTTCAAAAGGTCTGGGAGACCTTTTGAAGTGGGAGATATAGGCTGACGGTAGTCAGCTCACATCTTTCAAGGTCTGGGGATAGACTGTTTCAGCTCAACAACTGGAAATAAAGCCTTGTTGACGAAATCGAATTTCTTCGAAATTACCGATTTCTGTCCCACTCTCTTCTCCTAATTTTAGTCAGAAGTTTGACTGGCGCCACTGACGACCTCAGAAGCTGGCTCAGTAGTGGTGGTACTTTCCTGGCTGGACGATACGTTTGGGGTCTCCTGGCTGCTTGTGGTGGTTGCTTCTGTCGTTGTGGTGCTGGTTTCTTGGCTCTCTTGGCTTGTAGCCTGATTGCTTTCTTCTGTTGATGACAGGATGTCAACAGTTGTGGAAGTGCTGGTCTCCTCTGAGTTGGTCTGGGCCCTAGAGCTAAAGCTGTAAATGGTCAAGCTGGCTGTGATAATCCCCAGTATGGAACCGATAAAGGTGAGGGTCTTTTGTAGGGTCGAAAGCCCTTTTTTGGCTGGTGAAGTTTGAAAATTCTTTTTTCTGCTGGTCATAATTTTTTCCTCCCTAAGATAAGGATAATCGAAGAAGGTTAAAAGACTCTTAAAGTTTGGCAGAAGTAGCCCAAACATGATAAAATAGGTCTATTGTAGTAAAGGAAGTAAGTATGATTTATTTTGACAATGCAGCGACCACCCAGGTCTATCCAGATGTTTTAAAAACCTATACGGAGGTTGCCAGCAAGATTTGGGGCAACCCATCCAGTCTCCACAGTCTGGGCAGTCAGGCCGGCCGCATCCTCGAGGCTTCCCGCAAGCAGATTGCAGATTTGTTGGGGAAAAAATCATCTGAAATCTTTTTCACATCTGGCGGAACGGAAGGAGATAACTGGGTGATCAAGGGGGTAGCCTTTGAGCGCGCTCATTTGGGAAAACACATCATCGTTTCCAGCATTGAACATCCAGCGGTCAAGGAATCAGCCCTTTGGCTCCGAAGTCTGGGTTTTGAAGTGGACCTGGCCCCAGTTACAAGGGAAGGGTTTGTGGATATGGAGAAACTGGCAGACTTGATTCGGCCAGATACGATCCTGGTCTCCATCATGGCTGCCAATAATGAAATTGGCTCCATCCAGCCCATCAAGGACATCTCAGCCTTGCTGGAGAATCATCCGACGGTCAGCTTTCATGTGGATGCTGTCCAGGCCATCGGGAAAATGCCTTTGGCGGATTTTTTGACGGACCGGGTGGATTTTGCAACCTTTTCTGGCCATAAATTTCATTCCGTCCGAGGAGTTGGTTTTATCTTTGCCAAGGAGGGTAAGAAAATTTCTCCGCTCTTGACAGGTGGCGGTCAAGAGTCAGACAAGCGGTCAACGACCGAAAACCTTGCAGGGATTGCGGCCACGGCCAAGGCTCTGCGCCTAGTTCTGGACCAGTTTGAAGCTGGCCAAAAACGGCTGCTGGCCATGAAAAAAGTTATCCTGGATGAACTGGCTACCTATCCAGATGTCACTATTTTTTCTCAGATGGAAGGCTTCCTGCCCAATATCCTCACCTTTGGCATCAAAAATGTCCGTGGGGAAGTGACGGTGCATGCCTTTGAAGAACACCAGATTTACATTTCAACCACCTCAGCTTGCTCGTCAAAGGCTGGTAAACCAGCTGGTACCCTCTTGGCCATGGGGATTCCGCAAAAGCTTGCCCAGACAGCTGTCCGAATCAGCTTAGACCATGAAAATGATATGAGTCAGGTGGAGCAATTTTTGACCATTTTTAAACAAATCTATGCCCAAACACAGAAAGTGAGATAAATGAAGTATTCAGAATTGATGATTCGCTATGGTGAATTGTCCACCAAAGGAAAAAACAAGATGCGGTTTGTCAACAAGCTGCGCCAAAATATTCAAGAGGCTTTGGCCATCTATCCAGAAGTGACGGTTTATTTTGACCGCGATCGGGGTCATGTTTACTTGAATGGGGCGGACTACCAACCCGTGGCAGAATCCCTGAAGAAGATTTTTGGGGTTCAGAATTTTGCGCCATCTTATAAGGTTGAGAAGTCTGTACCTGCCTTGAAAGAAGCAGTTCAAACCATCATGAAAAATATTTATCAAGATGGGATGACCTTCAAAATTGCCGCCAGAAGAAGCGACCACAGTTTCGAGCTGGATAGTCGGGATTTGAATCAGGTCTTGGGAGATGCTGTCTTCACCGCCATTCCCACTGTTCAGGTGCAGATGAAATCCCCAGATATTACGCTGCGGGTGGAAATCCGTTCGGATGCGGCCTACATTTCCCATGAAGAAATTATGGGGGCTGGGGGCCTGCCAGTCGGTACCTCTGGTAAGGGGGTTCTGATGCTGTCTGGTGGAATCGACTCCCCAGTTGCTGGCTACTTGGCCCTCAAGCGTGGTGTGGAGATCGAGACAGTGCATTTTGCTAGTCCTCCTTATACCAGTCCTGGAGCCCTGAAAAAAGCCCAAGATTTGACTCGGAAGCTGACGGCATTTGGAGGCAATATCACCTTTATCGAAGTGCCTTTTACCGAAATCCAAGAGGAGATTAAGAATAAGGCCCCTGAAGCCTACCTCATGACGCTGACCCGTCGCTTTATGATGCGGATTACCGATCGAATTCGGGAGAAGCGAAATGCCTTGGTCATTATCAATGGGGAAAGTCTGGGTCAGGTGGCCAGTCAAACCCTCGAGTCCATGCAGGCCATCAATGCCGTGACTGCTACCCCAGTTATCCGTCCCGTAGTGACCATGGATAAACTGGAAATTATCGAAATCGCTGAAAAGATTGATACCTTTGAAATTTCCATTCAGCCCTTCGAAGATTGCTGTACCATCTTTGCCCCTGACCGTCCCAAAACCAATCCCAAAATCAAAAATGTGGAGCAATACGAGGCCCGTCTCGATGTGGACGCCTTAGTGGAACGAGCAGTTGCAGGAATCATAGTGACCGAAATCACCCCAGAAGTGGAGGCTGATGAGGTGGATGAGTTGATAGAAGATTTGCTCTGAGAAAGAGCATAGGTAAGTTGGTGTTTGCAGCAGTTTGGGAAAGTTTATCAAGAGTACCTAGAGCGAGTAGGGCGCTACATTTGACTTAGTAAATTCAACTAATCTATCATCATTAAAAATCGTACATCACCAAATGAAAAATCCATTACAGACGAAAACAATATTTCCATTCACAGCCCTTTTTTGGCGCGTCAAAAACCTGTATGAATCCAGTTTTCCTGTTCAGGAGCGTATTTCCTGGCCATGGATGGTCTGGATGGCTCTTTTGGGGCAGGCTGATTTTTTGGCCTATTTTGACGGGCAAGATTTTGCGGGCTTTTCTTATAGTCTCAGGTCCAAGACCAGCTATTACCTGCTATTTTTGGCCATTCCGCCTCAGCAGCAGTCAAAGGGCTATGGACGGCAGATTTTACAGGCAGTTGCAAGGAGAGCAGGGAAAAGGCCGATTTACTTAGTGATTGAGCCTCTGGATGAGTCTGCGGATAATTATTCTCAGCGCCTGAAGCGGCTGGCTTTTTATGAAAGAAATGGCTATCAGCTGACAGACTATCTTTATTTTGAAAATCAGGAAGTTTACCAGGTCTTGACAAATCATTTCCCAACTGATTTTCAGAATTTCGAGTGTTTGGCCAAGAGAATCGAGTTGTCAGGCATGAAAATTCGTTTGCAAAGGGAAAAGTAGTGGTTTTTTGAACGTTTTTTCTTGAAATCAGGACCAAAGGATGATAGAATAGTAACGTTGACTATGCACACCTGTGCAACCGCTCGACCATCGTCTTAAGTAGCTTTGGGCTCACGATGCTAGGCGAGTCTTCACAAAAAATGGGGAAACCCACAAAATCATGGGAGGTGCATAATGAGCACATACGCAATCATTAAAACTGGTGGAAAACAAGTTAAAGTTGAAGCTGGTCAAGCTATCTACGTTGAAAAATTGAACGCAGAAGCAGGTCAAGAAGTTACTTTTAACGAAGTTGTTCTTGTTGGTGGCGACAAAACTGTTGTCGGAACTCCACTTGTTGAGGGAGCTACTGTTGTTGGTACTGTTGAAAAACAAGGCAAACAAAAGAAGGTTGTTACTTACAAGTACAAACCTAAAAAAGGTTCTCACCGTAAACAAGGTCACCGTCAACCTTACACAAAAGTTGTTATTTCAGCTATCAATGCTTAATCAGCGTCTGGCTTAACAACGGTCATCACTTAAATTTTGGAGGAATAACATTATGTTAAACTTGAATCTTGCACAATTAAACCTCTTCGCCCACAAAAAAGGTGGAGGTTCAACATCAAACGGTCGTGATTCTCAAGCGAAACGCCTTGGAGCGAAAGCTGCTGACGGCCAAACTGTATCAGGTGGTTCTATCCTTTACCGCCAACGTGGTACAAAAATCTACCCAGGAGCTAACGTAGGTCGTGGAGGAGATGACACTCTTTACGCTAAAGTAGAAGGCGTTGTACGCTTCGAACGTAAAGGTCGCGATAAGAAACAAGTATCTGTTTACCCAATCGCGAAATAAGTCTGTTAAGAGCAGAGAAAAGAGCTTTCTGAGAAATCAGAGAGTTTTTTTAGTTTTTATGATAAAATAGTAAAAATGATAGATAGGAGAAATCATGTACTTTTGCGCTGAATGTGGAACAGAGTTAATGGAGAAGGAATTGGAAAATGAGGGGCGGGTGCCCTATTGTCAGCATTGTCAGGTTTATCGTTTTCCTCAGTACAATGTGGCCATGTCAGCCATTGTCTATGATGAACTGGAGAAAAACATCCTCCTGATCCAACAGTATGGCAAGCCCAAGTATGTTTTGGTAGCGGGTTATGTGGGCCGTGGAGAAAGTATAGAAGAGGCTCTTGTCCGTGAAGTGAAGGAAGAGACCAATCTGGATGTGGTGGAACTCCATTTCAATGCCAGTCACTTCTATGAGAAAAATAATGTTCTCATGGTCAATTTTGCCTGTCGCATCAAGGATTCAACTGCTTTGAGCTGCAATCATGAAATTGACCAGGCTAGCTGGTTTGCTCCAATGCAGGCCAGGGAAGCCATCTATCCAAATAGTTTGGCCCAGCAATTCTTAAATGGTTGGTTGGACAAGCAGGGCTTGATGACCAAGGCAGAAGATTAAATGTCCAAAGAATAGGGATGACAAGGCTTTTCAAGGGGCTTTGGGCATCCCTATTTCTGCTTTTATGGTATAATGTTATGGAGAAAAAAAGGAAGTAATTTATGAATATTCAACAATTGCGCTATGTGGTAGCCATTGCCAATAGCGGTACTTTTCGCGAAGCGGCTGAGAAGATGTTTGTTTCCCAGCCAAGTTTGTCCATCTCTGTCCGTGACCTAGAAAAGGAACTGGGCTTCAAGATTTTCAACCGGACCAGTTCCGGTGCTTTTTTGACCCGTCGTGGGATGGAATTTTATGAAAAAGCCCAGAATTTGGTCAAGGGCTTTGATAGTTTTGAAAATCTCTATTTGCAGCCTGAAGAGGAAAAGGTCGAGTTTTCTATTTCTAGTCAGCACTATGATTTCCTGCCTCCCCTGATTACGGAATTTTCTGCGGCCCATCCTGACTATGCTAATTTTCGGATTTTCGAGTCTACGACGGTTCAAATCCTGGATGAAGTAGCCCAAGGCTATAGTGAGCTGGGGATTATTTACCTCAACCACCGCAATACCAAGGGGATCATGCAGAAGTTGAACAAGCTTCATTTAGAGGCTGTTGATATGATTGAATTTCAAACTCACCTTTATATCCGTAAGGGTCATCCCTTGGCTAACAAGGACGAGATAGAGTTGGATGATTTGGTTGGGCTGCCGACGGTTCGATTCACCCAGGAAAAGGAAGAATACCTCTATTATTCTGAAAATTTCTTTGATACCTCGGATTCTTCCGTCACATTTGATGTGACAGACCGGGCTACCTTGAATGGGATTTTAGAGCGGACCGATGCCTATGCAACGGGATCTGGTTTCCTAGATAGTAAGAGCGTTCATGGTATCACGGTCGTTCCCCTCAAGGAAGAAACTGGCAACAAGATGGTTTATGTCAAGCGAGAAGATGCGGATTTGAGCCAGTGTGCTCAAGATTTCATTGCCATCATGCAGGCTTATTTTGACAAGAAAAAGGTGAACTAAGGAATGAGAAAATATGGTGTTCCAGTAGCCATTATCCTACTGATTGCCCTTGATCAGCTGGTCAAGTGGTGGACGGTGGAAAATATTGCCCTGGATACGGTCAGGGAATTTATTCCCAATGTGATGAGTTTGTCCTATCTACGCAATTATGGGGCCGCCTGGTCCCTCTTGCAGAATCAGCAGACCTTTTTTGCCATCATGACTGTCATCGTCATGTCTGGAGCTATCTGGTACTTGATCAAACACCTTCAGGGAAGTTGGTGGATGGTGGTGGGGCTTTGCCTGGTCATTGCGGGCGGTTTGGGGAATTTTATCGACCGCGTGCGATTGGGCTATGTGGTGGATATGTTCCACTTGGATTTTATCAATTTCCCAGTCTTTAATGTGGCGGATTCCTATCTAACGGTTGGTGTCTTGGTCCTGTTTGTATGGATGATGAAAGAGGAGGACAATGGAGTTAACAATTGAAACAGGCGGCCTTCGCCTGGACAAAGCCTTGGCTGATTTGACAGATTTGTCCCGAAGCCTTGCCAACGAACAAATCAAAGAAGGCAAGGTCCTGGTCAATGGTCAGCTAAAAAAGGCCAAGTATACCGTCCAAGCTGGGGATGTTATTTCCTACGAAGTCCCTCAAGTAGAAGAGGTGGAGTATGTTGCTGAAAAGATTCCCCTGGAGATTGTCTATGAAGATGCGGATGTAGCGGTTGTCAATAAACCCCAAGGCATGGTGGTACATCCATCGGTAGGCCATATTTCAGGAACCCTGGTCAATGCCCTGCTTTATCATATCAAGGACTTGTCTGGTATCAATGGCCTTTTGCGGCCTGGAATTGTCCACCGGATTGACAAGGATACTTCTGGCCTTTTGATGATTGCCAAAAACGATCAGGCCCATACCAAGCTGGCTGAGGAGCTCAAGGAGAAAAAATCTCTGCGGAAGTATCTAGCCATTGTTCATGGCAACCTGCCCAATGACCGAGGCGTCATCGAGGCGCCGATTGGCCGCTCAGAAAAAGATCGGAAAAAGCAGGCGGTTACTGGTAAAGGCAAGGAAGCTGTCACCCGCTTTCATGTCCTAGAGCGTTTTGGTGATTATTGCTTGGTGGAGCTGACCTTGGAAACAGGCCGGACCCACCAAATCCGGGTCCACATGGCCTATATTGGCCATCCTGTGGCTGGTGACCCTGTCTATGGTCCAAAGAAAACCTTGAAGGGCCATGGCCAGTTTCTCCATGCCCAAACCCTGGGATTTACCCATCCAAGCACTGGTCAACTGGTTACTTTTTCAGCAGAAGCGCCAGCTATTTTTCAAGAGACAGTGGAGAAACTAAGAAGGCAAGACCTCTAAGGGAGCTTGTTGAATCTTGTGAAAGATGGTATACTGTTAAAAGTTTATTATAGATGGAGATTAGAAATGGAAACTTTACCAAATTGCCCAAAATGTAACTCAGAATATGTCTATGAAGATGGGGTTTTGCTCATTTGCCCTGAATGTGCCTATGAATGGGACCCTAAGGAAGTCGAAGAAGAGGGAATCGTCGCCATCGACGCCAATGGCAATCGCCTGGCGGATGGGGATACGGTTACACTCATCAAGGACCTCAAGGTCAAGGGTGCGCCCAAAGATTTGAAACAGGGGACTCGTGTTAAGGGGATTCGCATCGTCGAAGGCGACCATAATATCGATTGCAAAATCGATGGGTTTGGTGCCATGAAATTAAAATCGGAATTTGTCAAGAAGATCTAAGGGGGTTGGAGTGATCCACTCCCTTTTCTAGAAAGGAAATGATGAAAAAAGAGACTTTATTATTTTATTCGCGTTGCCTCTTGGCTAGTTTGGCGCTTTTGGGAACCAGTATCCAACTAATCAAGTATGGACCAGGCATGATGATGTACTATACGGTTCAGTCCAATCTCCTGGTCAGCCTTTTTGCCCTTTATATGGTTTGGGCTATGAGACAGGGAAAGGACCTGCAGTCGCCTAGCTTCTTGCGCATCAAGTCAGCTGTGACCATGTCCATCATGATTACCTTTGTCATCTATCATGTTATGTTGGCTCCCTTAGCTACCGATTTTTGGCGGGTTGAAAATATGCTCTGTCATTACATTACCCCGCTTTATTTCTTCTTTGACACCCTTTTGGTGGACCGCCAGCGGCAGTATCAATTGTTGGATCCCCTTCGGTGGGCAACCCTGCCTCTTCTCTATATGGCCTTTGCTCTTTTCAATGGTCTGGTTTTGAAATGGCCAATTCCAGATGCCAAGGACAGTCCTTTTGCTTATTACTTCCTTAATGTTCACAAGTATGGCTGGTCTTATGTTCTGACCCATGCTGTGGTGATTTTTTTGGCCTACCTCTTGGCCGGTTATCTGCTATATTTCATAAAAACCATCAAAATAAAAGCATTCACCTCCCCTTTTGCAGCGAAAGCCGAACGTTAAGAGCTAAAATCAAAAAATATCTGGATTTTGAAGATAATTGTTTGTCAGCCATCCTGTTTTTTGATATACTGTAAAAAATAAATCCTTTAAGAATTGTCCCGTGAGGCAGTCAAGGAGTATCATGTAGAGATAGGTCAGCTGCTTTTGTTGTGCCTGGATTTTCTGAAACCTCCTTGATAAAGGAGGTTTTTTCGATGTGTCTGGCCAGTTTTGGGCTGGGGACATCAACTAGATTGGACTCAGGTTCGAACTAGGTATTTTGTAGGTAAAATTTTGGAGGTCTTTTGATGAAAACAAAAGAAATTGTTGATGGTATGACGATGAAACGCACCATTACTCGAATTACGTACGAGATTATTGAGCGCAACAAGAACCTGGATAATATCGTCTTAGCTGGAATCAAGACACGGGGTGTCTTTATCGCCAAACGGATTCAGGAAAGGCTCAAACAGCTTGAGGGCATCGAGGTTCCTCTGGGTGAGCTAGATACCAAACATTTCCGTGATGATATCAAAGCCGATGAAGATACAACCATCATGACAGCAGATATCAACAATCGCGATGTTATTTTGGTAGATGACGTTCTCTATACCGGCCGTACCATTCGTGCAGCCATTGATAATTTGGTGAGTTTGGGGCGGCCTGCCCGTGTCAGTTTGGCAGTCCTGGTGGACCGGGGCCACAGGGAGTTGCCTATTCGAGCAGACTATGTCGGAAAAAATATTCCAACCAGTCGCTCAGAGGAGATTATTGTCCACATGACAGAAGTGGATGGACAAGATACCGTTCTCCTCGTAGAAGCAAACTAAGTCACATTTTTCATCATTTTTATCAAAAAGGTTTAAAGGTAGCATCATGACAATCACAAATGGCAAAGTTTCACTCAAACATCTGGTAACTATGGAAACCCTCTCCAATGAGGAAGTGCTGGGGCTTATCAAACGGGGCATTCAATTTAAAAAGGGCGAGGTCGAGATTGACCACGATCGGACCTACTATGCTTCCAATCTCTTCTTTGAAGACTCGACTCGGACCCACAAATCCTTTGAAATGGCAGAATTGCGATTGGGGATGGGCATGATTGACTTTGATGCCAGAACCAGTTCTGTCAACAAGGGGGAGACCCTCTATGATACGATTTTAACCATGAGCGCCCTTGGAGTCGATATCTGTGTTATCCGTCACTCAGAAGTGGATTACTACAAGCAGCTGATTGACAGCCCGACCATTCAGACCTCTATTGTCAATGGTGGGGATGGTTCGGGCCAACACCCAAGCCAGTCTCTCTTGGATTTGATGACCATCTATGAGGAATTTGGGGGCTTTGAGGGCTTGAAGATTGTGATTGCAGGGGATATTACCCATTCCCGTGTGGCCAAGTCCAATATGCAGGTTCTGAAGAGACTGGGGGCCCAAATCTTCTTCACAGGCCCAAGCCAGTGGTACTCAGAAGAATTTGATGTCTATGGGCAACATGTGGACATTGATGATGTGATTGAAGAAATTGATGTTTTGATGTTGCTTCGGGTCCAACACGAGCGCCACGATGGAAATGAAAGCTTTTCGAAAGAAGGCTACAATAGTCAGTTTGGTTTAACAGAAGCCCGCTACAAGCGTTTGAAAGATACTGCCATCGTCATGCACCCTGCGCCTGTCAATCGGGATGTAGAGATTGATGATAGCCTGGTGGAGGCGCCAAAGGCGCGGATTGTTCGCCAGATGACAAACGGCGTCTTCGTCCGTATGGCCATTCTGGAAGCAGTGCTTAACGGCAAGGCCTAGGCCAGCTATATCTAGACTAGAAAGTGAAATTATGTCAAAAAGATTACTCATTTTGGAAGACGGTACGATTTTTGAGGGACAAGCCTTCGGCGCTGATATGGAAGTGACCGGTGAGATTGTCTTCAATACTGGGATGACCGGTTATCAAGAATCCATTACCGACCAGTCTTACAATGGTCAGATTTTGACCTTTACCTACCCTCTTGTTGGCAACTACGGTGTCAATCGGGATGATTACGAATCCATTTCCCCCACCTGTAAGGGTGTGGTCGTGGCAGAAGCAGCCCGCAGGGCTAGCAACTGGCGCAACCAGATGACCTTGGATGAATTTTTAAAGGCCAAACGGATTCCAGGGATTGCTGGGATCGATACCCGGGCCCTGACCAAAATCATCCGCCAGCATGGTACCATGAGGGCTACCCTAGCCAATAAGGGAGACTCCATTGAGCACTTGATTGCTCAGCTCAAGGCAACGGTCCTACCTACCAACAATATCGAGCAAGTCTCTACAAAAACGGCCTATCCAGCACCTGGTATCGGCAAGAATATTGTTCTAGTGGATTTTGGCCTCAAACATTCTATCCTACGGGAGCTGTCCAAGCGCAACTGCAATATCACAGTGGTTCCTTATGATACCAAGGCAGAAGAAATCCTGACCCTCAATCCCGATGGGGTTATGCTGTCTAATGGTCCTGGAAATCCAGATGATGTTCCTGAAGTTTTGGACATGATTCGTGGGATTCAAGGGAAGATTCCGATTTTTGGGATTTGTATGGGCCATCAACTCTTTGCCAAGGCAAATGGGGCTGGAACTTACAAGATGAAATTCGGCCACCGTGGGTTCAACCATGCGGTGCGTGAAATCGCTACGGGTCGCGTTGACTTTACCAGTCAGAACCATGGCTTTGCAGTTTCCAGAGAAAATTTCCCAGAAGATTTGATGATTACCCATGAGGAAATCAATGATCAGTCGGTGGAGGGAGTTCGGCACCGCCGCTTCCCAGCCTTTTCTGTCCAATTCCACCCGGATGCTGCCCCAGGTCCGCATGATGCCTCCTATCTCTTTGATGAATTTCTAGAGATGATCGATGCCTTCAAGCTGGAACAAAGCAGCCGGTAATGGGTTTTAGGATTGAATACCGCACGGAGATGCGACGAATAGAAAAGCGTAGGACAGGTCAACTGTTGCAGGCAACTCATTTCCCTAAGATTGCCCTAATCAAGGTCCGTCCATCCCTTGCACTAGCTTGAATGCTCATCTATTATCGAGCTGAGCTTTCAACCGTCGGCCTGAGCAACTCGGTCTACATGCTAAAGCATATGTCTTAGCACGCAAATTCCTAAGGGACATTTGCTAGCTCAGCCACTAGCAGTAAGGTTTAACTAATATCGAGTAAAATCTTACTGCGTCGGAGACTTATTTAATGTCGCACCGAGATGCGACGAATAGAAAGGAGAGGGTACAGGTTCGAGAAAACGTTGGTTTTCCTATTCGAACACGCCCTAAGGACTGTGCGAAAAAGATAAACTTCGCCTTGACGCTCTTAGCGTCGGCGTTGAGTTTCCTATTTTCGCTGTGTCCTTTAACGGGCTTTGTATCATAAATTATGCCGAAACGTACTGATATTAAGAAGATTATGGTGATTGGGTCTGGTCCGATCATCATCGGTCAAGCGGCCGAATTTGACTACGCTGGAACCCAGGCCTGCCTGGCCTTGAAGGAAGAAGGATACAGTGTTGTCCTGGTCAATTCCAACCCAGCGACCATTATGACGGACAAGGAAATTGCGGATAAGGTCTACATTGAGCCCATTACCATTGAATTTGTCAGCCGCATCTTGAGAAAGGAACGGCCGGATGCCCTCTTGCCAACCCTGGGTGGTCAGACCGGTCTCAACATGGCCATGGAACTGTCGAAGGCAGGGATTTTGGATGAGCTGGGAGTGGAACTCCTGGGGACCAAGTTATCTGCCATCGACCAGGCTGAAGACCGTGACTTGTTTAAAAAGCTGATGGAGGATCTGGAGCAACCCATTCCAGAATCAGAAATTGTCACCACTGTAGAAGAAGCAGTGGCCTTTGCCAATAGCATTGGCTACCCTGTTATCGTCCGCCCAGCCTTTACCCTTGGTGGTACTGGGGGAGGCATGTGTGCCAATGAAGAGGAATTGCGGGAAATCGCCAAAAATGGTCTCAAACTGTCTCCAGTTACCCAGTGTTTGATTGAGCGCTCCATCGCAGGTTTCAAGGAAATCGAGTATGAGGTGATGCGGGATGCGGCCGACAATGCCCTAGTTGTCTGTAACATGGAAAACTTTGACCCAGTTGGGATTCACACAGGGGACTCCATCGTATTTGCACCGACCCAAACCCTGTCGGACATCGAAAACCAAATGCTGCGGGATGCCAGCCTCAGCATCATTCGTGCCCTCAAGATTGAAGGGGGCTGTAATGTGCAGTTGGCCCTGGATCCACATAGCTTTAAATACTATGTGATTGAGGTCAATCCTCGTGTTTCTCGTTCTTCTGCTCTGGCATCCAAGGCGACAGGCTATCCTATTGCCAAGTTGGCGGCCAAAATCGCAGTTGGTTTGACCCTGGATGAGATGATCAATCCAGTTACAGGAACCACCTATGCCATGTTTGAGCCAGCCTTGGACTATGTGGTGGCAAAAATTCCACGTTTTCCATTTGATAAATTTGAACATGGTGAGCGCCGTCTGGGAACCCAGATGAAAGCTACTGGTGAAGTCATGGCTATTGGCCGCAACATCGAGGAAAGCCTGCTCAAGGCCTGCCGTTCATTGGAAATCGGTGTTTACCATAATGAAATGCTTGACCTGGCCGAAAAAAGTGATGATCAGCTTATTGAGAAAATCGTCAAGGCCCAGGATGACCGCCTCTTCTATGTTTCCGAAGCCATTCGCCGCGGCTTTAGCATCGAGGAAATTGCTGAACTGACCAAAATCGATGTCTTTTTCCTGGACAAACTGCTCCATATTTACGAAATAGAAGAAGCCCTCAAGGCTAATGTTGGAGATGTGGACCTACTCAAAGAAGCCAAACGCAATGGATTTGCAGACCGCAAGATCGCGGAGCTCTGGAATTTGGACTCCGCAGCTGTTCGCAAGTTCCGTGTTGATAACCAGATCATCCCTGTCTACAAGATGGTGGATACCTGTGCAGCCGAGTTTGAATCCTCAACCCCATATTTCTATTCCACCTACGAATGGGAAAATGAATCCATCAAGTCCGACAAGGAATCGGTCATCGTCCTGGGTTCAGGCCCAATCCGAATCGGGCAAGGGGTCGAGTTCGACTATGCGACCGTTCACTCTGTCAAGGCTATCCAAGCGGCAGGCTACGAAGCCATTATCATGAACTCCAACCCAGAGACTGTCTCAACCGACTTCTCCGTCTCTGATAAGCTCTACTTTGAGCCCCTGACCTTTGAAGATGTCATGAACGTCATCGATTTGGAACAGCCAAAAGGAGTGGTGGTCCAGTTTGGGGGACAAACGGCCATCAACCTGGCCGAAAGCCTTTCAGATGCAGGCGTCCCTATTCTGGGTACACAAGTTGCTGATTTGGACAGGGCTGAGGACCGGGACCTCTTTGAAAAGGCCTTGAAAGACTTGGGGATTCCCCAGCCGCCAGGGCAAACGGCCACCAATGAAGAAGAAGCGGTGGCAGCCGCCCGCAAGATTGGCTTCCCAGTTCTGGTTCGTCCCTCCTATGTCCTGGGTGGCCGGGCCATGGAAATCGTGGAAAATGAAGAAGACCTGCGCTCCTACATGCGGACAGCCGTCAAGGCCAGTCCAGAACATCCAGTCCTAGTCGATTCTTACATTGTGGGTCGGGAGTGTGAAGTGGATGCCATTTCAGATGGCAAGGATGTCTTGATTCCAGGTATCATGGAGCACATTGAGCGAGCCGGTGTCCATTCGGGAGATTCTATGGCGGTATACCCACCTCAGACCCTTTCACAAGAAGTCATCGCCACCATTGCCGACTATACCAAGCGACTGGCCATTGGCCTCAACTGTATCGGCATGATGAACATCCAGTTTGTCATCAAGGATGAAACCGTCTATGTCATCGAGGTCAACCCTCGGGCCAGCCGGACCGTACCTTTCCTGTCTAAAGTGACGGACATTCCAATGGCTCAGGTGGCTACCAAGCTGATTTTAGGCCAAAGTTTGAAGGAGCTAGGTTATGAAGATGGTCTCTATCCAGAAAGTGACCAGGTCCATGTCAAAGCACCTGTCTTCTCCTTTACCAAACTGGCCAAGGTCGACAGCCTGCTCGGCCCAGAAATGAAGTCAACTGGTGAAGTAATGGGTTCAGATGTGACCCTGGAAAAAGCCCTCTACAAGGCCTTTGAAGCATCCTATTTCCACCTTCCAGAATTTGGAAATGTGGTCTTCACCATCGCAGACGATACCAAGGAAGAAGCCCTGGCATTGGCCAAACGCTTTGCCAATATCGGCTATGGTGTTCTGGCAACAGAAGGGACAGCCAAGTACTTTGCGGAAAACGGCCTAGACAGCATCCATGTCGATAAGGTGGGTCAGGATTCAGACAATGACATCCCTGCCTTGGTAAGGGCCAAGAAGGTTCAGGCCATCGTCAACACCGTTGGCACCAAGCGAACCTTTGACGAAGTCGGATCCGCCATCCGAAGCTCGGCCATCGAGCAAGGCGTGCCCCTCTTCACAGCCCTTGACACAGCAGATGCCATGGTTCGCGTCTTAGAAAGCCGCAGCTTTATGACACAGTCTATATAAGATGATTCAAAGAGAGTGGGACAGTAATCGGTAATTTCGAAGAAATTCGATTTCGTCAACAAGTCTTTATTTCCAGTTGTTGAGCTAAAACGTTCTCTCCCCAGACCGTTTTACTCCCACCTCCGCACAGCTCCAAAGGTTTGGGGAACCTTTGGAGGTTGTAAATGGAGCGAACTCCGTTCGCATCAATCGTATAGGGCTGTAAGCAGCTGAATTATCAGCGGATTAGAGTCCACTCAACCACTGCGCCATTAGTATCTAAAACGAAAAAAATAGAGTTTGGAACTTCTTTCGTCCCAAACTCTTTTTTACATCTTGAAAGTGCTATAATGGAAAAAGGAGGAAATAGACCGTATGAAGAATAAACTGGAAGAGATGACCCAAGAGGAGTTCTGGCAGCTCTTTCCTATTTTTTTGGTAGAACATCGAGCGGAATGGGCTGACTGGTATCAAGAAGAAAGTCAATCTCTATTATGTCAGTTGCCAGATGGTTTGGTGAAGCGAATTGCTCATGTAGGCAGCACCGCCATTCCAGGCATTTGGGCTAAAAATATCGTGGACATTCTGCTGGAAGTAGGGAGCAAGGAAGACCTGGCTGTCCTTGTGGAAATCCTGAAAGAAAAGGGATGGCGAGTCATGTTTCAGGATGCTGATCAGTGCGGCCTCAATAAGGGCTACACCGATGATGGCTTTGCAGATCGGGTTTTCCATCTCCATCTGCGCCTAGTCGGTGACCATGATGAGCTGTATTTCCGAGATTACCTGCTGGATCATCCCGAAATTGCCAAGGACTATGAGCAGCTAAAACTAGGCCTTTGGAAACAATTTGAGCACGACAGAAAGAGCTATACCGATGCCAAAACAGACTTCATCCAAAGATATACCCAATTAGCCAAGCAAGACTATGAGGGGAGGTATGGGGACTATGATCATCACAACTAGCTCTAGAGTGACAGAAAGTCTGGAAAATGAGGCTCTTGGTTTGGCCGAGGAATTACATCTGGAATATGTGGTCCGCAACAAGCGGTCTTTGGCCAAGTTGCAGGCCCTATATGGGGATGTGCTTTTGGTGACCAAGGAGGGCTTGGTCTTGGAGTATGCCAATGGTCAATCCTTTGCCTTTCATCCTGATACGGCCATGCTGCGGATCAAGGCGCCACGCGATCCCTTGATGGACTTGGTTGGGACTGAAAAGCGGTCTATCCTGGATACCACCATGGGCCTGGCCAGTGACAGCCTTGTCCTCTCCTTTGTGGGCCATGAGGTGACGGCCTTGGAGAGCCAGCCCCTGATTCATGCCATCGTTGCACGTGGTTTGCAGACCTTTGATACGGGCCATCTCGCTATCAATCAAGCCATGAGAAGGATTGAAACCCGTTGCATCGACTCCTTGACCTATCTGAAAAGTCAGACAGATCAGTCTGTGGATATTATCTACTGTGACCCCATGTTTTCAGAAGAA
>RRZT011513453.1_pt1 | contig 30552 bp, 24 predicted proteins | sample 2165551 | NCBI WGS metagenome assembly RRZT01 (sample SAMN10456910, study PRJNA506462) | wastewater metagenome | biome: wastewater; feature: sludge; material: wastewater sludge; isolation source: wastewater sludge with Escherichia coli K12::gfp cells carrying plasmid... | place: USA: Moscow, Idaho...
AACAGGTAGCGCACCAGGCATTGCCAAGTCAACGATATTGGCTTGGGTGTTAGGTTCTTGACCAAACAAGGTAGAGGCAGGGGAGAAAATTTTGGTGTGGGTGTTGAGCTGGCAGTGGATTTCAATACCGATGACCACTTCGTAGCCATCGACCAAAGGTGCTTGTTGAGATTTATTTTCAGTTGTCATCCGTTGTCTCCTTAAGCGCTGGCGATGGGTGAAAGTTTTTGGTGAAAATCGGTGACTTGCTGATAGGCATCGGCAGTTTGTAACAAAGTATCTTCCTGCCAATGGTTAGCAATCAAATGTAAGCCCACAGGCAAGTTTTGGTCGTCAACGCCAATCGGATGGCTAAGCGCTGGCAAGCCTGCCAAATTGACCCCGATGGTATAAATATCGCCCAAATAAATCGCCATTGGGTCAAGTGAGGCACCAATTGGGTAGGCGGTGGTAGGCACCGTGGGCGAGGCAATCACATCACAAGTTTCAAACGCTTTGGCAAAGTCTTGGCTAATCAGGCGGCGCACTTTTTGGGCTTTGACATAATAGGCATCAAAATAGCCAGCGGATAGGGCATAGGTTCCCATCAAAATACGGCGCTGCACTTCCGCCCCAAAGCCTTCAGAGCGCGAGCGCGTATATAAGTCTTCCAAGTTTTTTGGACTATCACAGCGGTAGCCATAACGCACACCGTCATAGCGCGACAGGTTAGAGGACGCTTCAGCAGGCGCAAGTAGATAATAAGTGGCAAGGGTGATTTCTGGCTTGGTAAGATTTACCTCAACCAACGTGGCACCCAAATCTTCATATTGTTGAAGGGCGGCTTCCACACGGGCTTTAACCTCGCTATTTAAGCCCTCGCCAAAATACTCGGTAGGCACCCCAATGCGCAAGCCTGCAAGGGGCTTATCTTGATTGCCACTGGTATGGCGTTTGGCGGTCAAATTAGCGACAAAGTCTGGCACGTCTTTTTTGGCAGAGGTTGAGTCTTTTGGGTCATGACCTGCTAACACGTTAAGTAGATACGCACAGTCCTCTGCCGACTTACCAAAGCTACCTGCTTGGTCAAAACTTGACGCATACGCCACCATACCAAAACGTGACACACGCCCATAGGTAGGCTTGATGCCTGTCAGACCACAAAATGACGCAGGCTGACGAATCGAGCCACCCGTGTCCGAACCTGTTGCCAGTGGGGCAAACCCTGCTGCCACCGCGGCGGCGCTACCGCCCGATGAGCCCCCTGGCACACGGCTTGTATCCCACGGGTTGTGTACTGCCCCAAAATATGAGCTTTCATTGTCTGAGCCCATTGCAAACTCATCCATACTGGTTTTGCCAAGCATCACCAAGCCTGCATTTTGGCAATGCTCAACGATGGTGGCATTGTAAGGCGCCACAAAATTTTCTAGCATCTTAGAGCCACAGGTGGTCTTGACCCCTAGGGTACAAAAAATGTCTTTGTGGGCTAGTGGGATGCCCGTTAACGCGGTGCCTTTGCCGTTTGCTAAGACGGTATCAGCCTGTGCCGCTTGCTGCAGCGCCTGCTCGGGCGTTACAGTAATAAAGGCATTAATGGCGTGATCATGTTGCTGAATGCGCGTTAAAAAATGCTGCGTTAGCTCGGTACTGCTAAAGTCTTTGTGCTTTAGACCTGCTGCCAATTGGGCAACTGACAAAGTGTGTAAGTCAGACATAATATTCACTTAAATTAATCAGATACAATAAAAAAATCGGAAAAAATGCGAAAAAAAGATTATTCAATCACCTGTGGCACTAGATATAGCCCATCTGCCACATTTGGGGCAATCGACTGATTCAATTCACGATTGATATCGCGGCTCACCACATCTTCTCGCAAAGGTTGGGTCATGTCATGCACATTGGTCAGTGGTGCGACGTTGTCGGTATTGACCTCAGCAAGAATATCCATCATTGACAATATTTTACTAAGGTCGTTTGCGTAGTGATCAGCAAGATTGGCATCAATGCCAAGCCTGGCAAGTTTTGCGATATTGAGAATTTCATCAGTAGAGATGGTTTGCGACATTATGACTTTCCTTAAAAAAAGAGAGATACAACAAGTCATTCTTGTATATCAAGAAAAAAATAATTATAGCAATAAGCAAGGACAAAAACCGTGTTTTGTGGCTAATTACCGCCAATCACATAGACAAAACGATCGGGAAAAATTTGGGCAAGCCACGAAAAATAATTTGTCACAAAAAATTCGTTATTCAAGACAGAATATGATTAAATCACTATATTTTGCGATATTTTAGCGCTATAATCTAGCACTATTCTAATTTATCGCAAATTTATCGCATAAAGTCATCCTCATCTTTCTGCTTATATTTTAAACGTCTGCTCCCATCTTTACCAATGACAGTCTCACCTTGACTAATTATTAAGAGTTTCTTAAATTTGGTAGGTGTTTTCATCATGAGCCAAAGAGCAGTGGCTAATCTGGCTGGCGCAAAGCATAAGCAGTGGCATGGTAACTTGAGGTTAAGGCTTTTGGTCTTATACAATCACCATGCATCATTACCAATCACAGCCTTTGTGTTGTTGCGATGAACGCTACTTTCTGCTTTATTTGCAGTGTTTTTTTGTTATCACTGGGAAATGATACATGAGCCTTTTCGGATTTTTATCAAGCAATATTGCCATTGACCTTGGCACCGCGAATACCTTAATTTTCACCCCTGGTAAGGGTGTGGTACTCAATGAACCAACCGTGGTTGCCTTGCGTAGCAATCGTACCCAAAACCCTACTGTGGCTGCTGTCGGGCTTGATGCCAAGCAAATGTTAGGTCGTACCCCAGATAACATCACCGCAATTCGCCCCCTAAAAGATGGCGTCATTGCCGACTTTGAAGTTACCCAAAAAATGCTCAAGCATTTTATCAATAAAGTAAAAGTCAAACGTTTCTTAGCCAATCCTAATGTCATTGTGTGTGTACCGTGCAAATCAACTTTGGTAGAACGCCGTGCCATTCGTGAGGCGGTAGAGTCTGCAGGCGCAAACAAAGCACTACTCCTAGAAGAGCCCATGGCAGCGGCGATTGGGGCAGGGCTACCTGTCCATGAAGCCAGCGGTTCTATGGTGGTGGATATTGGTGGCGGCACCACTGAGATTGCGGTCATTGCGCTGTCAGGCTGTGTGTATGCTGATTCAATTCGCATTGGTGGCGATGTGTTTGATGAGGCTATCATCACCCATGTGCGCCGTACCCACGGCTGCGTGATTGGCGAAACCACTGCCGAACGCATCAAAACCGAAGTGGGCACCGCCATTGATGAGCCAGACAATACCCTTGAAGTAGAAGTACGCGGACGTAGCATGGCAGAAGGGGTGCCAAAATCCTTTGTTGTGACTTCTACAGAAATCCAAAAAGCCCTTAATGATCCTATTGCTGCTATTATCTCGGGCGTTAAAGCGGCGTTAGAACAAACACCTCCTGAACTGTCAGCCGATATTGCCGAACGTGGTATTGTATTAACGGGTGGCGGTGCGCTGTTACGTAACCTAGACGTACTGATTTCTCAAGAAACTGGGTTACCTGTCACGGTAGCGGAAGATCCGTTAACTTGTGTCAGCCGTGGTGGTGGCAAAGCTTTAGACTTTATCAATAATAAAGCCCTAAATATGATTTTTGTATAACCCCTCAACTAGATGATCTCAGCCATGTCGCCCACACTGATGGCGTTAGCGGCATTGCTGGGCTGTATGATTATTTAATTTACGCTGCCTTGTACCCTAAATTTCACCAAACTGATCGGTGAATGCGCTGTTGGATGTTGCTTATGTCGCTCACTATTTTTACCCAGCAACCCCTTGCCATCCGCAAAACCATGATTGTTATTTTTGTTGCAATTGTGCTGATGCTGTTAGATAGTAAAAATACGCTTTGGTTTCAACCTGTCCGTGATATGAGCCATGCTGCCATGCAGCCTATTTACCAAATGTCTGTCTACCCAAGCTTTTTTGAAAGTTGGCTTGGCGGCACAATGACTAGCAAAGAGGCGCTGCGTCGTGAAAACGTGCAGCTAAAAGCGGCATTGGTGCATACCAAAGCCCAGCTGCAGCAGCAAGATTATCTGGTTGCCCAGAATGCACGGCTACAAGGACTGTTGTCGGCCACAACGCCAGATCACTTTAATTTGGTGTTATCACAAGTGATTGGCACCGATAGTAACCCACTGCGTCAGATGGTGGTCATCAATAAAGGCGAAAAAGACGGGGTTACTGTTGGTCAAACGGTGATTGATGAAAATGGTATTTTGGGGCAAGTGGTCAATGTTTATCCCAATACTTGCCGTGTACTGTTGATTAGCGATGACCAACTGTCTGTGGCGGTTACCATCAAGCGCACAGGACAAAAAGCGATTGTTTCAGGCAAAGGTAATCCGCAATATCTTGTGCTGGACTATATTTTTAAAGCCTCAGATGTGCGCATTGGCGATGAGCTGATTTCATCAGGGCTTGGTGGGCGTATTCCAGCAGGGTTTCCTGTGGGTCGGGTGGCAAAAGTAGAAGCCGAGCAAGCGGGCGGCTATGCCAAAATTATGGTCAAACCTGCCGCTAATTTTATCAATACTTCTTATGTTTTATTGCTTCAACAAAAAGGCTAACTGTCGCGATCATGGGTGTGCAGCAAAAAAAATCTAATTTGCATTTATATGGCGTGATGGCAATCAGTTTTATTGCAGCTTCGGTACTGAGTATTTATCCGCTATCTGCCAGTATTGCGTTATTTCGTCCCATGTGGATGGTTATGGCACTGATTTTTTGGTTGATTTTTCAGCCGAATTTGATTGGTGTGGGGCTGGCGTTTGGGGTGGGACTGATTGCCGATTGCCTAACGGATAGCCGTCTTGGTCAGCAAGCCTTATGCGCGGCAGTGATGGCGTTTTTTATTAAGTTTGTGAGTGGCTACCTGCGCCAATTGTCGGCAAATTTGGTGTGGTTATTGGCGGCGGCTTGTTTGCTGTTGTATCAAACAACACTGATTATTTTACATTTATTCACCCAAGCGGTGTTTGTGCCACAACTGCTGTATGCGGTTGGTGTCAGTGCACTTATTTGGCCGCTTTTGGTTGCTTTATTAACCCGCTACACGCGTTAAGAAATAGCTATGTTTAGTTTTCCAGCATTTAATTTGTCAGCGGCTATGCCGATTATTTTGGCGTCTACTTCGCCAAGGCGGCGTGAATTATTGCAGCAAGTGGCGGTGGCGCATACTTGTGTGTCCCTCAATATTGATGAACGTCAGCAGCCACAAGAGTTGGCACTAGACTATATTCAAAGAATGGTCAGTCAAAAAGCCCAAGCGGCACTGGGCAGTTTGCCAGATAACATAAACCAAGCGGTCATTATCACGGCGGATACCATTGGCGTGTTGGCAAATGGCACAGTGCTACAAAAACCCACGGATTTTGCCGATGCCTGCGTCATGTGGCAACAAATGAGTGCTAGCACCCACCAAGTATGGACAGCGGTTCAAGTGAGCCGCGTGGAGCCAGTGGAAAGCAAGAGGCAGCTAGTATGGCAAAAACAAACAACGGTTGCCACGGCGGTGACTTTTATTGAGTTAAACCATGATATGATGCAGCGTTATTGGCAAAGTGGTGAACCTGCCGATAAAGCGGGTGGCTATGCCATTCAAGGATTGGGCGCGGCATGGGTCAAAACTATCAACGGCAGCTATAGCAATGTGGTAGGGTTGCCATTGGTTGAGACGTTGCAGCTGATTGAGGAGGCTATGACGTCATGAGGTATATGCATACAAAAGCCGTACGGGTGTTGACCCATACGGCTTTTTTTTGCCAAGTCGAATGCTTACGCTAATTTGGCTTTAACCAATTTTGACAAGAGGGCGGGGTCAGCGCGTCCCGCGGTTTTGACTTTGAGGGCATTCATCACGCTACCCATCTGCTGCATGGAGGTGGCGCCTTGCGCGGCAATCTCTGCTTCAACCAAGGCAGTCACTTCATCTTCACTCATGGCTTGTGGCAAAAACTGGCTGATGACATCAATTTCAAATTGCTCTTTTTGTGCCAAATCTTCCCGCCCATTGGCAGCAAAAATTGCCAAAGATTCTTGGCGCTGTTTGACTTGTTTTTGCAAAATTTCTAACACGCCTGCATCTTCTAATGAAATTTGACGGTCAATTTCAATTTGTTTAATGACGGCTTGCACGTTACGCAGTACTTTCACTTTTTCAAGCTCGCGCGCTTTCATTGCGGTTTTGACCACATCGGTCAAGGTGTCTTTTAATGAGATTGTGGGTAATGAGGTCATGGGGTTTTTCTTCCTTACAAAAAAATGGCTAGAGCAGCACGGGTATGCCACTTAATGAAGCTGCCTAAAAATATCACATCAAACATTGCATAAAAAAAGCCACTTATACAAAGCGGCTTTTGGTATTTACTGTCATTTGGTTGTCTTGCGACAAGTCACCAATTAGTAAAGACGAGTTGTGCGTACTGATTCACGTGACATTTTCTTTTTGTAACGTTTTACCGCGGCAGCTTTTTTGCGTTTACGTTCTTGAGTCGGTTTCTCATAGAATTCGTGTTTACGTACATCTGCTAAAATACCTGCTTTCTCACAAGCACGCTTAAAACGACGAATGGCGATATCAACGGGTTCGTTCTCTTTAACCTTTACTGCTGGCATGTAGACTCCTTAGGTCTGGGCTTATTCACCATGAATAAGCAAAATTAATAGGCAAGGGACATTAATCTGGCTGTATAGTACATTATTAGCCCATCAGCCTACGACAAGGCATCAGCTCAGATTAGCATAGACTTAACTTGGCACTAGGCGTAAATTAAGCTAAAAAATAGGCACGAATTCTAACCAAATATTGCGTATAAGTCAATGATAAATGCGTTAATTTGATTGCATGAGGCAAGGTGATAGTTAAAATAAGCACTGCCTCACATAGCCGCTGTGGTTATTTGGATAGATTTCAATGATTGCAGTAATGATTTAGCCACCAACATTTAATTTACTATTTTATTAGCATCGTAGTAATGATAATATAGCGTTAACAAAAGATAGCTAAAAATGCGTTTATTAAAATCCGCCCACCCTTTTGCCCGTAACGTCCAGCAAAATTGAGCTACCCGCAAGATGACAAGCCAAGGTGATCAGTGGTTTTGAGAGCAACGTGAGATCCTCTTTTACGATTATTTAGAAGGAAAAGATAATGCGATATTTATCAAAACGTAGTGTAACGCTAGCAAGCTGCATCGTTGCGATGGGCTTGAGCCTAACCGCCTGTAATAAGCACGAAACTGCCGAAGAACACCAGCCTACTGAAGAAATCGCTGCACAGCAAAGTGAAATTGCGCGTGCCAACAATCCAGCCCCTGTGTCAAAAGAAAAAGCCAGCCCAGCTGCCGCATTTGCTGCCGCCCCAGCTGCTGCTAGTGGCACCGCCCCTGCCGATACTAATACTGCCACCGCTGCTGCTGCACCTGCAGGTGATGCAGGCGAAAAACTATATGCCAGTGTTTGCAAAACCTGTCATGAAGGTGGGTTGATGGGCGCGCCTAAATTTGGCGACAAAGCGTCATGGCAACCTCGTATTGCCCAAGGCAAAGAAACCCTATACAAACACGCCATTGGCGGTTTTCAAGGTAAAAATGGTGTGATGCCAGCAAAAGGTGGTAGCACGGCATCGGATGATGAGGTCAAAGCCGCTGTGGATTATATGGTATCAAAAGCAAGTTAAATCCAAGCCGAACCAAACCCAAGCTAGGTCAAATAGATAGACCGCACTAACCAATAAAACCAGTCAAATACTTTGACTGGTTTTTCTATGGAAGATGGGGAATAATACGTTTTTTACCATGCTTTAATTTCATATGTTTAATTTGATTTTGATAGAGAGTCGCTTATGACCCCTGCCATCAACCTTGCCAAAAAACTCAAAATCTCTTTTACCCTTCATGAGTATTCTCATGATGCCAATAGCGAAAGTTATGGTCTTGAGGCAGCAGAGAAGCTACAAGTGGACGCCAGTCAGGTTTTTAAGACCTTGGTCGTACAAGATGAACAAGATAAATTGGCAGTGGCGGTATTGCCAGTGGCAAACCTACTCAACCTAAAAAAAATGGCAAAAGCCATGGGTAGTAAAAAAGTACATATGGCAGATCCTAAACTGGTAGAACGCACGACAGGTTATGTGCTAGGCGGTGTCAGCCCACTTGGGCAAAAAAAACGGCTACCCACCATAATCCACACAACAGCCTCACAGCACCTAACGATTTTTTGCAGTGGTGGCAGGCGTGGGTTAGAAATTGAACTAAGTCCAGTAGATTTGGCAAAGGCAATCAATGCCCAGTTTTTTGATATTATCCAAGATGACTAATTAGCGGCACTCATTAGCGACCAAGCCAATTAAGCATTCAGTAACTACAGTCACTATAGAAAGGATTCATATGCCACATATTATTATTGAAGTGAGTGATGACAAGCTCATTTGCCACCCTGAGCAGCTACTGGCAAGTATCAACCAAAGTTTGTGGCAATCCAATCACTTTAAACAGCCAACAGAAATCAAAACGCGGTTGTATACTGCAGCGCATGCCTTATCAGGCGTAGCGGCAGATGATCATCAAGCGTTTATCATGGTGCATTTTTATCTGTTGGCAGGGCGTGATGATGCCACGATTAGGCATTTGAACCAAACAATCGCCCAAACCATTCATCAACATATGGCGGTGATAGAGTCATATCAGTCAAAAGCAAAACTACAAATCTGCGTCAATTCTACCGAGCTTAGTAACAATTATGTAAAACAACTATTTTAAACTGCGTTAAAAATAATACACATTTTTTGAACAATGAGGCAAAAAGTCGCGGGTTTTGCCTTATAATAGCCAAGAATTTTTGGATTATATTGCCCATTAACCATGTGCTATGGGTATTAATTATCTGGTTGCAACTGATAACGGTCTAAAACGCGCATAAGATCACTGGCGGCTGTGACGCGCCAGATGCCATATCAAGATGACTAAACAGTCACTTGCGTTGTTCTCATCCACTAACAAACATAGTAAACTATTGAAGATTTTGTTTTGTGGGCAATGTGTCAAAAATTCTCAAAACATCATGACAAAACATCATTTTTTAACGATTTTTCCCGTTGTTTTTCAACATAACTCAAGGAGTTAGCAATGATTTATCAAGGAAATAGCCTCTCAGTATCGCTACTCGAAGACGGTATTGCTAAGTTAAGCTACGATAATCAAAAAGAAAGCGTGAATAAGTTTGACCAAGCAACCGTTCAAGAATTTGCCGAAGCAGTAGCGGCGTTAGAGCAAGCCTCAGAGGTCAAAGGGCTCATCGTAACGTCAGGTAAGAAAGTATTTATTGCTGGGGCTGACATCACTGAATTTGTTGGAAACTTCAAAAAACCAGAAAACGAAATCGCCGCTTGGGTCTTTGAAATCAATAAGACCTTTAACCGTTTTGAAGACCTACCATTTCCAAAAGTCGCTGCCATTAATGGCGCTGCCATGGGTGGTGGTACCGAGATGACATTGGTATGTGATTACCGTGTCATGAGCGACAAAGCGAGCATTGGTTTACCTGAAGTTAAATTAGGTATCTTCCCAGGATTTGGCGGTTCTGTCCGCTTGCCTCGTATCATTGGTATTGACAACGCGCTAGAAATCATCGCCACGGGCGAGGCGCAAAAACCCGCCGCTGCCCTTAAAGTTGGCATGGTAGATGCGGTGGTATCTGCTGAACAGTTAGAAGCCTCTGCCATTGATTTGGTCAAAAAATGTATCAAAGGTGAATTGGACTGGAAAGCCCGTCATAACGAAAAACTTAGCCCAGTCAAGCTCAATCCACTAGAGCAAGCCATGGCGTTTAACTCAGCCAAAGGCGTCTTATTTGCAAAAGCCAATCCTGCGCAATACCCAGCACCCAAAATTGCCCTAGAAGCCATCGAAAAACACGTCAACTTACCGCGCGACAAAGCCCTAGAAGTAGAAGCGGCAAGCTTTGCTAAAGCTGCCAAAACCCCACAAGCTGAAAGCTTGGTTGGACTATTCTTAAATGACCAAGCGGTGCGCAAATTGGTCAAACAGCACACCGCCAAAGCACACGATATCAAAGAAGCCGCCGTACTTGGTGCAGGTATCATGGGTGGCGGTATTGCCTACCAAGCCGCATCAAAAGGCTTGCCTATTATCATGAAAGACATCAAATCAGAGCAGCTTGACTTGGGTATGTCTGAAGCCAGCAAACACCTTGCTAGCGGTATGAAACGTGGCAAAATCACCCCAGAGATTATGGGACAAACCCTAAGCCGCATTCGTCCCACCCTCAATTATGGGGACTTTGGCGAAACCGATATTGTCATCGAAGCGGTGGTCGAAAACCCAAAAGTTAAACATGCCGTACTCAAAGAAGTGGAAGGCTTGGTCAAAAAAGATTGTATCTTGGCGTCAAATACGTCAACTATTTCAATCACCTACTTGGCATCTGTGCTTGAGCGTCCAGAGAATTTTGTAGGCATGCACTTCTTTAACCCTGTACACCGTATGCCATTGGTAGAGGTGATTCGTGGTGAAAAATCAAGCGAAGAAGCCATTGCTACCACTGTTGCGTTAGCAGAAAAAATGGGTAAAGTGCCAGTCGTGGTCAATGACTGCCCAGGATTCTTGGTCAACCGCGTGTTATTCCCTTACTTTGGCGCATTTGATTTATTAATGAAAGAAGGCGCAGATTTTCAGCATATTGACAAAGTTATGGAAAAATTCGGCTGGCCGATGGGTCCTGCCTACCTAATCGACGTAGTCGGTCTAGATACAGGAGTGCATGGCGCTGAAGTGATGGCAGAGGGTTTCCCTGACCGTATGAAACCTGACTACAAAGGTAGCATCGCTGCACTCTTTGAAGCCAACCGCCTAGGACAAAAGAACGGGGTAGGTTTCTACAAATATGAAGTGGACAAAAAAGGCAAACCTGCCAAAAAAGCTGACCCTGCAACATTAGAGGTCTTAAAATCTGTGGTGGCAGACAGCAAACCATTTGAAGACCAAGAAATCGTAGACCGTATGATGCTGGCACTTTGCAACGAAACCGTGCGCTGCCTAGAAGACAACATCGTTGCCACGCCCGCAGAGGCAGATATGGCAATGATTATGGGGATTGGTTTCCCACCGTTCCGTGGCGGCCCATGCCGTTATATTGACCAAGTTGGTTTAGACAACTACTTGGCGCTGTGTGAAAAATACGCCTATTTAGGTAAAGCCTACGAAGCCCCACAAAAAATCCGTGACATGGCTGCCAAAGGCGAAACTTTTTACCCACAAGCATAATCGACAAACATAAATTTTAAGGAGAATTAAATGACTACATTAAGTCCAAAAGATGTCGTGATTGTCGATGGCGTTCGTACCGCAATGGGCAAATCAAAAAATGGTATGTTCCGTAACGTGCGTGCCGATAGCATGTCAGCTGAGCTAGTCAAAGCCTTGGTAAAACGCAACCCCTTTGATACCAAACTGGTAGAAGATGTTATCTGGGGCTGTGTTAACCAAACCCTAGAGCAAGGGCTCAACATTGGGCGTAACGTTGGCTTGCTGGCAGAGCTACCCAAAACTACCGCAGGTCAAACGGTCAACCGCCTGTGTGGCTCATCTATGCAAGCGCTGCATACCGCGGCTGCCCAAATCATGACGGGTCAAGGCGATGTATTTATCATCGGTGGCGTTGAGCACATGGGACACGTCGGCATGATGCATGGCGTAGACTTGAATCCTGAAGCCTCAAAATACTATGCCAAAGCCTCAAATATGATGGGTCTAACCGCAGAAATGCTGGGACGTATGAACAATATCAGCCGCCAAGAACAAGATGCGTTTGGTGTTGAATCACACCGCCGCGCATGGGCAGCAACCCAAGCAGGTCGTTTTGACAACGAGATTGTGGGCATTGAAGGGCATGACGAAAACGGCAACCTGCAACTTTGCACCATTGACGAGGTCATCCGTCCTGATGCCAACCTAGAAGCCTTCCAAGCCCTGCGCCCTGTATTTGACCCCAAAGGTGGCAGCGTCACCGCAGCAACCTCATCAGCGTTATCAGATGGCGCATCCGCCATGCTCATCATGTCAGCCCAAAAAGCCAAAGACTTGGGATTAACACCACGCGCCCGTATCCGCTCAATGGCAGTAGCGGGCTGTGATGCCGCTATTATGGGTTATGGTCCTGTACCTGCCACCCAAAAAGCGCTAAAACGGGCTGGCATGAGCTTAGAAGATATCCAAACCATCGAACTGAACGAAGCATTTGCCGCACAGGGTTTGTCAGTACTAAAAGGTCTCAACCTACAAGACAAACTAGACATCGTTAATCTAAACGGTGGCGCCATTGCCCTAGGGCACCCACTAGGCTGCTCAGGGGCGCGTATCACTACCACACTACTTAACGTGATGGAACAACAAGACACCCAAATCGGTCTTGCCACCATGTGTATTGGTTTGGGTCAAGGGATTGCAACCATTATTGAACGTGTATAATCATTTTGTTGTAACAAAAGCCCTTGATCTGAATCAAGGGCTTTTTTACGCACTCACTTTGCTTTACGGATGTTGTTTTACTAATACTGCTTTACCATAAAGTCTAAGAAAATTTTTGCCAAATCTGTTATGTTGTCTAGACAAAAATAGATAAATATAGGTGTATTGTGAGTTTATTCCAAAATCTACTAATTATTTGTATATTAGTGTTGATTTCCAGTTTTTTTTCCATTGCCGAGATTGCCTTGGCAGGTGCTAGACGCATCAAGCTCAAGTTATTGGCAGAATCGGGTGATAATCGCGCCAATAAAATTTTGCATTTACAAGAAAATTCTGCCGAATTTTTTGCCACTTCACAAATTGGGTTAAATGCCGTGGCAATTTTGGGTGGTATTGTGGGTGAGTCAGCGCTGCGTCCCTATTTTATTGAGCTTATTTCCCCATTTTATCAAGGCAAGATGCTCGATAATATCGGTTTTATGATGTCGTTTGTGCTAGTCACTTTGTTGTTTATTTTGTTTGCTGACTTGATTCCCAAACGCATTGGGATGATTAACCCAGAACGCGTGGCGTTAACCGTGATTGAGCCTGTGTTGTGGTCCATCAAAGTCTTTAAGCCGCTGGCGTGGATTATCAACGGGCTAGCAAATCTTATTTTTAGAATTTTTAAAGTCAACATGGTAAGAGAAGAAAATATCACTTTTGATGATGTTTCTGCCGTGGTGGATGCTGGTGCCCAGGCGGGGGTCTTGCTCAAGCAAGAACACCATTTTATCGAAAACGTGTTTGAGCTTGAAGAGCGCAATGTGCCCTCAAGCATGACTACCCGAGAAAATGTGGTATATTTTACCTTGCGAGAATCTGAAGATAGTATTCGTCAAAAAATCGCCAACTATCCGTATTCCAAGTTTTTGGTATGTAAAGATAGCATTGACGAGGTGATTGGCTATGTGGACACCAAGGATATTTTGGTGAAGCTACTAAGTAACCAATCCCAAATACTGCTCAACGAAACCACCATTCGCAACGTACTCATTATTCCAGATACGCTGACATTATCTGAGCTGCTTGACCGTTTTCGCTCCAGTAAAGAAAAATTTGCCGTCGTGATGAATGAATATGCGTTGGTCGTGGGGGTAATTACCTTGTCTGACATCATGATGACAGTGATGGGCGACTGGGTAGCGCCGATTGAAGATGAGCAGCAAATCATACAGCGTGATGAACACTCATGGTTAATTGACGGCAGCACGCCTATTGAAAATGTAAAACACGTCTTAGAAATGGATGATTTTCCAGATTGGGAAAATTACGAAACCATTGCAGGCTTTATGATGTATAAACTACGCAAAATCCCGCGTCCTGCTGACTTTGTAGAATACGAGGGCTATAAGTTTGAAGTGGTAGACATTGATCATCATAAAATTGATCAATTACTGGTCACCCGTTTTGTTACAGATGAACCCATCGTGATCCCACAAGATGATTAACCGTTATTAAGCGCCGATGTCTTCAAATATCATGGTTAATTGTTGAAATGACTGCATTTTATCAAGATGATTTGTTAAAATAATTGATTTTAGCCAATCATCTTGTTAGTCAGCTATCAGCCTCATGACTAGCACCACCCTCATAAGCGTGTGTCTATGTTAGAAATTCGTCACTTACAGCTGCTCACCGCCCTGCGTGAGCAAGGGTCATTAGCCGCTGCGGCTGAAGACCTATACGTTACCGCCTCTGCCGTATCTCATCAGCTCAAAGAAATAGAAAACTACTATGGCGTTGGTTTGGTCAATCGCCGTTCGCGGCCGCTTAGTTTTACTCCTGCAGGTAAAGAAATATTAAAACTGGCAGACAATGTATTACCCCAGTTTACCCGTACCACGGCAAATATCAAGCGGTTAGCCCACGGGCAAATTGGGCAACTACGCCTTGCATCCGAGTGCCACAGTTGTTTTGACTGGCTGATGCCCATACTCAATCGCTACCGAAAAGAATGGCAAGATGTTGAACTCGACTTTTCCACTGGGTTTGAACCCCATCCGCATCAAATGCTGGTAGACGAAGAAATTGACGTATTAATTACCGCAAGCGAGCTGCCGATGGCAGGGGTCAACTATCTACCGTTATTCCAATATGAAAGCCGTTTGGTGCTGTCCCCCACGCACCCATTAGCGCAAAAGCCGCTACCAATCTTGCCAGAAGATTTACTGGGCGAAACGCTGATTGCTTACCCCGTCGAAAAAAAACGGCTGGATATTATTGCGCAGTTTTTTGCGCCTGCGGGGCTAGAGCCCGCCAAAATCAGAACCACGGAACTTACCGCGATGCTCATTCAGCTAGTTGCTAGTGAGCGCGGCGTTGCTTCTTTGCCCAACTGGGTGGTTAGCGAGTATGAGAAAAAAGGTTGGGTGGTATCGCGTCCGCTAGGCGAGGGGGTCTATTGCCAACTTTATGCCGCCACGCGTACCCACAGTCAAGATACTGCATTTATTCAAGGTTTTTTAGACTTGCTAGCGGAAATGATGAAACGCCCCGCTTTATCAGAGGCACGGGGGTTTCATGCCCCATGATGGTGGGGCTCAAGCCATCCCTGCTAACGCCCAATCATGGTATAAAACTGCTATCCACAGACCTATTTTTTCAAAAGTAATCCATTAGCATGGACTCACTGGCGCTCATCAGTTGGATAGCGGTTATAAGTTAGACAGCGGTTATAAGTTAGACGAATTGTCGGTGTCGACAGGCATAGTGTGACGAGAAATTACCCTTGGATTGTCAAAGGTTACTTCTTCGGTCACAAGCGTTTCGTGGCGTAAGTTAATGGGAATTTGGCGGGTATGTTCAACCGCGCGGGTGGATAATTGGACAGTCTGTGCCACCACGGTATTAATGTGCACGGCTGCCACCTGCTGAGACAGGGTAATTTCAAGCGGCTCATCGGTGAGTGTAACGGTTTCGCCATTTATTGTGATTTGCATGGGGGCGCTATCGGACTGGTGGATTTGTACACCTTCTGGTAATGGCTCACGCGCAAAGTCATGCTCAATGACCAGTATTTCTTGGCTTAGGGTGATAGGTACTTGCACAGTTTGGTTCACCACTTTTTTGCTCAACTTTACCCGTCCTGTTGCTACGCGTTCAATGTCCACTTGCGGACGCTCGGCTAGCAGCGTAAGAGTATTGGTTGACGCCTGTGGTAGATCGCTAGGTGGCACGGCTTTGGCGATATCATTTTCAAAAGAAGGATTTGAGTGGGTAAGATTTTCTTCAGTGGGGTTGGTAGCCGCGGTATGGGTATTGATATTCGTAGTTTCCATTGTGATTTTTCCTACACTGATGTTGTCGTGGCAGTGACTAAGTAACTAAGTGGTAACTAAGTGACTAAGTGACTAAGTGACTAAGTGACTATTTTGATGGCAGTTTTGGTCAGGATCTATTTGACAGCAACTTTGGTTAAAAAACTAATGTTTGTTAAAAAACCAATAAAAGCGCAGTGCAATATCATCAGATAAAAAAGGCAGATGAAACCATCTGCCTTAGGTATTACTAGCGGTGTATTACCAACGCTGTTAAAAGCCGCGCTATTGTTGTTGTGACATTATCAATCTGCTATTAGCGGCTCGCGTTTGGGTTAATCGCAGGTGGCACGGCAGTAGTGTCAGCCCCTGCAACGCGTTCTACACCGTCTTTTTGGACATCTAATTCTTCGCGGCGTACGGTTTCGTTAAAAGTTTCTGTACGAGTTTGTGCTACTTTGTCCACATTGACTTCTTCAGTGACATAAGTCTGCTTGTTGACGTTAGCGCGCTCAGCTTCTAGTTCTACCTCGATGGTTGCATTGCTATTTTCGCCTATGGTGCGGTCAGTAGGACGGTTAACTGGCGTGCGCTGAATGTGGGCTTGCTCTTCGGTTAACTCGACGTTGACCGTCTTAGGTTCAGAGACCACGTGCTTGCCAACTTTTAAAAGCCCTGCCACGATTTTATCTTTATTAACTGATAATCGTTCTTCTAATAGTTGTAGCGTATTAGGTGATTGGTATTCGTTTTCACTCAATTGTACGGGGGCATCGCCACGGTCAAATACCTGGCGGTCGCGAACGGTCTGTTCTTCGATACTGTAATTGTAGTCAGGGTCATACGCGTCCATAGTTTCAACGGTATCACGGTTTAACGTGTCAAAGTAGACTTGATCGCCATCAATGCGGGCAAGCCCTGCAGGTACCAAAACTTCTTTTGAGCTAAACCAACCGCCTACATCCACGATAAAGTAGCGGATACGACCAGTCGTGTCATCTACCAAGGCGCCTTGGATACTACCAATTTTTTCGTTATTGATGCCATAAGCGGTTTTTCCTGTTGGGTCAAAGTAATCGCTGCCCAAAAGATCGGCGTGGGTATCTTGAATATCGCGCAAACGCATTAAAGTTGCCATCGGGTTTCTCCTTTTTGTGTCTTCTTATAATTTGTTTTTATTAAAAAAACAACGGTGTTATAAAGTGGCTTATTTTTTGAATGTTAATTTTCTTGTAATAAATTTTTTAAAAATGAGGAGTGACATAAAAAGTTCACTCATCACAGGGTCGCTAGGCAAGTTTGGGCGGTCACAGTTTTTTGCGCCTGCTTGCTTAACTTCAAGTTTAGTGTATTAAAAATGCGTGAAGGTGGGTAGTTAGATTTGATAAAGTTTTGTTTGAAGGGTGTAATCGCTCGTGAAATTAGGTAAGTAGGGAGAGTTTTTTTTAACTTAATGCAACATGGCGCTATGGGAGGGTCATCAAAGGTGGTGGGCAATAAAATATATGACAATATGACAATATGACAATATGATAAATGGCTGTAAAACCAAGGTATTAAATTAAGTGTCAAACAAGGCATTAAAAAAGTGGATCAAGTTGACTTTGACCCACTGGAATTTCAAAAGCTAGTAGTAATTAGTCAATTAGTTAGTCAATCAGTTCAATGGCAAGGGCAACCGCTTCACCACCACCAATACAAAGACTGGCTACGCCTTTTTTGCCGCCTGTACGTTTTAGAGAGTTAATCAGAGTAATAATGATACGCGCACCTGACGCGCCTACGGGGTGCCCCAATGCGCACGCGCCGCCTTCAATATTGACTTTGGCATGGTCAAGGTCATTTTCTTGCATTGCTAACATAGTTACCATGGCAAAGGCTTCGTTAATTTCCCATAAATCGACGTCATCTTTTGTCCAGCCTGCTTTGGCAAGCACTTTACGCACGCATTCAATAGGGGCAATGGTAAATTCACTGGGGTGCTGTGAATGAGTGGCTTGGGCAACGATACGCGCTTGCGGTTTTAGCCCTTTTTCTGCGGCTTTGGCCTCTGACATCAATACCACGGCGGCAGCGCCGTCTGAGATTGAGCTTGAGTTGGCGGCAGTAACAGTCCCTTCTTTAGAAAAGGCGGGTCTTAATGTCGGGATTTTTGCAACATTGGCTTTGCCTGGTTGTTCGTCCGTGTCGATAACCACGTCACCTTTGCGTGTTTTGATGGTTACGGGGACGATTTCGTCTTTAAAGTGACCTTGGTTGATAGCATTGTTGGCACGGCTTAACGATTCAATAGCGAAAGCGTCCATGGCTTCACGTGTGATACCACGTTTGTCTGCCATTTCTTGGGCAAATACGCCCATAAGTTTGCCTGTCTCAGCATCTTTTAGACCATCAAGGAACATGGTGTCTTTGATTTCGCCGTCACCCATGCGGTAGCCACCGCGTGCTTTGGGTAGTACATAAGGGGCATTGGTCATGGATTCCATACCGCCTGCAACGACGATATCAAATTCGCCACCGCGGATGGCATTGGCACCCAACATAATGGCTTTCATGCCAGACCCACAAAGTTTGTTGATATTGAGCGCGCCTGCTGCATCAGGGATACCCGCTTTGCGCATGGCTTGACGCGCTGGGCTTTGACCCACGCCTGCAGTCAAAATACTGCCCATAATGACTTCTTCGATATCTTGGGGCTGTACACCCGCGCGGCTCACGGCTTCTTTGATGACCACAGCGCCCAAGTCAGGGCTAGTGACATCATTAAAATCGCCTTGGAAGCCACCCATTGGGGTACGAGCACCGTTAACAATTACGACTGAATTTTCCATATAAAACGTCCTTTAAGTTGGGGTTGTAGCCTGTCGCATTAGACCCCTTGCTAGAGCGGGGTATAATTTTAACTATGATGATACATTTCATCTTATCATAGTTAAAATCTAAATAAAACCGCTTGAAAAACACACCAGCTTTTGCGCTGTTGTCAATATTTACCAAGCAAGGATTGCACCTAAGCGATTACTGGCTTAGTTCATCCAAGCGAATGCGGACTACTTTATCAGTAACTGTTGGTAATGCCTCGATTTTTTGAATTGCTTCATTCATGTTTTTTTCGATAACGGGGTCTACCATAATAATGATAGGTAGCTCGCCATCGGTGTGTGATGGACGTTGTAAAATGGCGGCAATGCTGATATTTGACTCGCTCAATATGCGGGTAACTTCTGCTAATACCCCCAAATCATCTTTGACGCGCAAGCGTAGGTAGTAGCCTGAGATCATTTCATCACTAGATAAGACGCGGGTGGTTTGTAATGCCGTGGGTTGAAATGCCAAGTGCGGCACACGGCAACTGTGAGCGCTGGTGTCGGTATTTAGGTTTCTTACCATGTCAATCACATCTGCCATGACGGCTGAAGCGGTTGCGCCTGCACCTGCGCCTGCACCGTAATACAACGTTTGTCCTACGGGCGCGGCATCTACCAAGACGGCATTTTTCACGCCATTGACATTGGCAAGTAGTGCTGCCTCTGGAATAAGTGTCGGGTGTACCCGCAGCTCAATACCTTCTTCACCATTGTCCAAAACGTGGCGTTTGGCAAACCCCAAATGTTTGATACGGTAGCCAAGCTCTTCGGCATACTGTACATCTTGACTGGTAATGTTGGTAATACCTTCGCAATAGACTTTGTCAAATTGTAGCGGAATACCAAACGCGATGGAGGCTAGTAAGGTCAGCTTGTGGGCAGCATCGATGCCTTCAACATCAAATGTGGGATCAGCCTCTGCATAGCCCAGCGCTTGCGCCTCGGTCAACACTGCCTCAAAAGCCCTGCCTTTTTCACGCATTTCTGTCATGATAAAGTTGCCCGTGCCATTAATGATGCCAGCCAGCCAGTTGACCTTGTTGGCGGTCAGTGCTTCACGCAAAATTTTAATAATGGGAATGCCGCCTGCCACGGCTGCTTCATAAGCAACTTTCACCCCATTTTTATCTGCCAAAGCAAAAATCTCATTGCCATGCTCTGCCAGTAACGCTTTATTGGCGGTGACCACGTGTTTACCGTGTTCAATAGCCGCAATAATGACCTCCTTGGCAGTGGTCATACCACCCATCAGTTCAATGACAATATCAACATTATCTTGCTTGACAATTGACATCAAATCAGCCGATTGCTGAATATGCTGAGGGATATCGGTACGCTCGCGGCGGGTACCAACGTGGGTAATTTGAATATCGCGCCCTGTGCGCCGTGTGATTTCTTCAAGATTGCTTTGTAATAGGGTAACGACCCCTGTGCCGACAGTACCAAGCCCTAAAATCGCTAATTGAATAGGTCGATTATTCATAAAAAAAATTCTCAAATAATAAAAAGTTAAAAATAAAAGTTAATGCTCATTTGTAAATATACCATGACCTGCGCCGCTTGATAAGGTATAAAACGCGTTTGACAAAAAAAACTTCTCGACAAAAATAAAACCAGACAGCATACGCTGACTGGTTTTATCATCACTATAATTAACAAAAAGTTTTGGATAAATATTGGGCTTTATACTTACTGAATATTAAGGGCTTTGGCAAGCTCGGGGGCTGGTAAATAACCACCTAATTGATGCCCCTCTTCATTAAAAATTGCAGGGGTGCCTGTGATACCGAGCGATAGACCCAAGCGATACAGTTTTTTGACAGGGTTATCGCAAGTAGGTGCATTAATAGGTACACCCTGTTTGGCTTGGGTCATGGCAGCTTTACGGTCACTGCTACACCACACTTTTTCCATAATAGGCAATGTTTCTTCAGCGCGTGGCCACGGCAAATAGCGTACTTCGATACCAAAACTGTTGATCTGGTCTATCTCGCTGTGGAGTTTGCGGCAGTAGCCACAATCAGTGTCGGTAAACACATAAATTGCGGCTTTGGTAGTCCCCTTGGCAGGGAAAATAATCATGTCTTTTTTATCAATACTTGCTAAGCTATTTTTAGCATCTTGTGCCATTAAGTTGGCAGAAACGTGTTCTGGCTGTGCACCGCCCACTTTAACCAAATCACCTTGCAAAATATATTGACCGCTGCTGTCAGTAAAAAAGGTGGGTAATCCCTCGGCTTTGACCCAATATATATTAGGCATGGTGGTTGCTGTTACGCTTAGGATTTTGGCATTGATGCCAGATTTTGCCAAGTTGCTGCTAAGCGTTTGTTGTAACTGCTGGTCGTTAGCGGCTGGCACGGTTTTTGTGGCAGTGGGCGACTCTTTGGTTTGGGTTTTGCTGACCGTGCTAGATTGGGCGTTGTCACACCCGACCAGTGCCGCTAAGCTGGTTGCTGCCATCATGGTTGCCACACCTTTTAAGCGAACAGAGGTAGCGTCAAAAAAATCAGTCATCATAATAACACTCATCAAAACCAAACAGGATTGCCCGATTTTAGCATAAAATAGCCTGTAAGCGTTAGCGGCTGCTGTCCGATTATTGTTACCATATTTGCTATATTTTTGGATAAATCGAGTGATCAAAGTGAGAAAATACTTGTTTATTCAATGCGGTGTAACGCCCGCCAGTCAAGGTATAAGATACAATTTTATGCTTGTTTTTTAATTAAGAATTTGTAAACTAGCTCACTGCGGCAAGTACCAGTGTATTTAGTTTTGGATGCCATTTTTTAGACCATACAATGACGGGAAATTTTATATGGCAGGTGCTAGTTTATTAACGCTGATTGATGATATCAGCGTGATTTTAGATGACGTTTCGGTCATGACCAAAGTGGCTGCTAAAAAAACTGCAGGGGTGCTAGGTGATGACTTAGCACTTAATGCCAACCAAGTATCGGGGGTCAAAGCAGATCGTGAGTTGCCTGTGGTGTGGAGTGTTGCCAAGGGCTCACTGGTCAACAAGGCAATCTTGGTACCATTGGCTTTGCTAATAAGTGCACTTTCGCAGTCACTGGTCACGGGTTTGTTAATGATCGGCGGGCTATACCTTTGTTATGAAGGGGCAGAAAAGATTGTACATAAGTTTTGGCCACACCCACAATCAGATGATACCGAGCAGGCAGCGCGCGTGGCGGCAAATGCTGATAGCAATGTAGATTTGGTGAGCCATGAAAAAGAAAAAATCAAAGGGGCAATTCGTACGGACTTTATTTTGTCGGCGGAGATTATTGTGATCTCGCTAGGCACAATTGCCGCTACAGCAACTTTGGTTGATAAAGCATTGACGTTGGTGTTGATTTCGCTGGTAATGACCGTGGGTGTCTATGGGTTTGTGGCAATGATTGTTAAGCTTGATGATATGGGGTTACATTTGTTGCAAACATCTTCCTCGCTAGCACAACAAGTTGGCAAAGGATTATTGGCATTTGCACCTGTTTTGATGAAGATATTGTCCATTGCAGGTACTTTGGCAATGTTTTTGGTTGGGGGTGGTATTTTAGCGCATGGGGTAGGCGCGATTCATCATGGCATCGAGCATTTAGGTGATTTGTCTGGCGTGTTTGGCGGTGTTACTACCAATTTGCTAAATGGGCTAGTGGGTTTGGTGGCGGGCTTAGTGGTGGTAGCCATCATGACGCTATGGAAAAAAATACGCGCGGGTTAGTTGGAGGGCTATCTGAGGTAAACGAGTAGCCCATCAAATAGCCCAACAAAAAAGCAGTTCACTAAGAACTGCTTTTTTTGTTATGGGCGAGTGCTCATGATTATTCGCTTGCACTGTCTGGGTCTATGACGACAGTGCTGGTTAGCGAGCTTGTGGCGGTATCACCACTCGTTGCTGGCTTTTTGGTAACAACAACGGCGTTTTCTACCTTTTTACTGGTACGCGCTTTGGGTTTGGCAGCAGGTTTATCCGCGGCTTTAACCTTGCGAGTACGGGTTTTTGGCGCCTTTGGTGTTGCTAGTGTCAACATGCCTACAGTAGCAGGTTTCATTTGTTCTGCTACGCTTTCAATCATGTTTTTATAGCTGACAGGCGTGGTTTTTTCTTTTTGATTGACGCTATCTTGCGTGTCACTTTGTGCCTCGAGTGTCTCATTTTCATCGACAGTCAGCAGATCACTATCAGCATTCATGTCTTCGCCTGCCGTGGTGATAGTGGCGCTAGAAGCAATAGTGGCATTGGGGTCGCTCTTTGGTGAAGTCACCAAAGGTGATGGTGGCTGTAGGCTGGCTTGTGCGGCGGCAAGATAAGCCGCTACCAATTTTCCTTCTTTAATAAGCGCATAGCCTGTTTCTCCTAGCCGTTCTATGATCCACGCGCCTACCGTGCCTTGGCTATAGCGCTGGTGCGCTAAGTTTTGGCTTGTGGCCTCTGTCGTTAGGGAAGTCGCTTCGGTGTTTACGGCGTTCACTATTGTCATAGCCGATGAGTGATCTGCACTTAATGAGGCATTAACAATTGCCTCCACCACAGCGCCGCGTGGGTCATTGCTTGCGCGTTTGGTCACAGGTGGCATGATGGCGGCTGTTTTTCCCGCTTGCTGCTGAAATTGGCTAGCAGGGGTAATGGCATGGTGATAGTTATCTAGGTTTTGCTGTGATAACAAGCCATAACCATAATTTCTAAAATATTGCCCAAAGTTTTGTTGTGATTCATCGGCAGAGGGGGCTATCGCTTGAGTTTGATGGCTGCGGTAACCATCTACGGCTTGAATAAAGCAGTCAACCAGACTTTGGTTACCCATTTTTTCTACGGCATTGGTCAGGTAGGTTTGGATAAAATCCCCTACGGTGCCAGTGATTTTGGCAGCAACGGGCATTTTGGTAGCGATCGTAGGGGTGAATTGTGCTTGGTACGCTTTATAAACCTCACGTGGGTCATTTTTGGCACGTCCATTGCTGGGGTTGACAATGAGGTCGTGTTTTGGTGGGTGATTATCAGCTATCTCAGATATTTTTGAGGTAGCGGGTGGCTCAGATTGTGCCTGAGACTGTGCGCGAGCTTGTGGCTCAGATTGTGGCGCGGATTGTGTAGCCGCTACTTTTGCGGGTGCTTTATGTTGCGAGGCGGCGGCACTAGTCGCACGGTGGTCGTTGGCAGCATTAGAGTCACCAGCGCCATTTGGGCGAGGCTTGGCAGCGGTATTTTGCTCAGCAGTAGGCGTTGCGACTACGGCGCTGTCTTGGCTTACAGGTGATGGGTTAGCTTGGGATTGGCTCAGTGAGGATTGTGAGGGTACACGGTCACCTTTACTGTCATCAATTGATAGGTGGGTGGTGCCAATGTGGTTGTTGGCTTTGGCGTGTTCTGCTTTTACTACCTGTACTTGGACGCTATCTGGGTCGCGCTGTTTGGTAGGGCGGTTTCGTTCATGTTTGGCGGGCACGGTTTTTTTGTGCTCGTGGGCTAAACTTGAAGTGGCTACTTCACTTTTGACCGCAGGGGTTTGAGCCGCTTCATCCGTGCTATTTGTTGCGGTTGCTTCGCTGGTTAGGGCAGGGCGGCGCTCTTTGATGCCTCGGCTGTCACGGCGGCTATTGGGCTCACGTTTTGGCAGCTCGTTGGTTTTGGTAACAGGTTTGGCTGCCTCACCAGTTGTGTCTGTGCTTGCGGTGTCATGACTGGCTAAGGCTGTGGTAGGCTCTTGGCTGTCGTTTTGGTAACGGCTTGGCTTTTTGGTTTTGGGTTTACGTGTTGGGCGTTTACGGCGCTCAAGTTGGTCATTGTCTTGTTCGATGACGTGGGTGGGGTTTTGGTTCGCACTCGCAGCAGCGGTTGCTGCTTGGGCTGCTACGGGTTGTTGTAAGGCGGTGGGATTAATTTGTCCTTGTACGCCTAAGCTTTGTGCGCCCGTGTTGACCAAGCTTTCTAAAGCCGCGGCAGCGTCTTGCCCGCTCATTTGGGGCACTGTTTTGGCTTGTTGTGTTGGGGCAAATAGGTTGGATAACCATGCCACCGCTGAGGTTGGGGCTGCTTGTATGGGTGCGATTGTTGGCTGGGTGGTAACTTGCTCATTGCTGCTAGCGGCTGTGCGTGGCTGCTGTGGCTTGGCGGTGGTTTGGCTCGTTTTATCCGCTGTTTTTGTCCAAGCGTTTTGTCCACGGCTGGCTGCCGAACGGCTTACCTCGTTGTCGTCGGTATGCCAGTCGCTGGTGTCGTAGCCGCGGTCTTTATGTTCCTGCTGCTGGCTTTCGGTAATGCGTTCATAGCTCGAAGGGGCAAATCCTTCACGATTGTAGGTAATGTGAAATTCTGGTGACTCAAGATGGGCATGGGGTAAAATGGTGATACGTGTGCCGCTTTCTTGTTCAAGGTATACCAAGCTATCACGTTTTTCATTGAGTAAAAATGCGGCAATATCGGTTGGGACTTCTGCTTGGATTTCACCTTGGCGCTCTTGTAGTGCTTTTTGCTCAATCTGGCGCATGATAGAAAGCGCAAGTGAACGCAAATCGCGAATCATACCCGTACCATGACAGCGTGGACATAGATAGCCCGTGGCTTCTTCAAGCGATGGGCGCAAGCGTTGACGGCTCATTTCTAACAAGCCAAATCGAGAAATTTCAGCAAATTGGATGCGAGCGCGGTCTTTTTTGGTCGCCTCTTTAAGACGGTTTTCTACCTGTTTTTGGTGGTCATCACTTGCCATGTCAATGAAATCAATAACAATCAGCCCACCCATATCGCGTAAACGCAGCTGACGGGCAATTTCATCAGCGGCTTCTAAGTTGGTATTAAAAGCTGTTTCGCTGACATCCGCGCCTTTGGTGGCTTTTGATGAATTGATATCAATAGATACCAAAGCTTCGGTTTGGTCGATGACAATAGAGCCGCCACTTGGTAAACGGACTTCACGTTGATACGCGGTCTCAATTTGTTTTTCGATACCAAAGCGGGCAAACATGGGCTCATAATCGGTATATTTGCGCAGTTTGTCGGCTTGTTGGGGCATAACCGCTTCAATAAAATTGGCGGCTTCATTATAGGCAAATTCATTGTCTACCCAAATTTCTGTAATATCATCGCGTAGGTAATCACGAACCGCGCGCGTAACGACGCCTGCTTCTTGATGCACCAAGCGAGGGGCAGGGTAGTTTTTACTTTGCTGCTGAATGCCTTTCCAAATATTGAGTAGATGGTCTAAGTCGTGCTGCAACTCTTCGGTGGTTTTACCAATACCTGCCGTGCGAATAATCACACTCATGCCTTTAGGCAATTTTAGCTCGCTTAGCGCTTGCTTCATTTCGTCACGTAATTTGCCAGAAATTTGGCGTGAAATACCACCACCACGCGAGTTATTGGGCATTAATACCAAATAGCGTCCTGCTAACGAAATCATAGTAGACAGCGCTGCGCCTTTGTTACCACGTTCTTCTTTTTCAACTTGTACAATAAGCTCATCGCCTTCTTTAATGAGCTGTTTGATGTTAGTCACGGTGCGGGGATCAGCGGCGAGATATTCATTGGCAATTTCGCGAATAGGTAAAAACCCTTGACGCTGCGAGCCATACTCCACAAATACCGCCTCAAGTGAGGGCTCAACGCGGGTCACATGCCCTTTATAGATGTTGGCTTTTTTTTGTTCGCGGGTGCGATTTTCTAAGTCAAAGTCATAAAGATGGTTGCCATTACAAAGCGCAACTCGAATTTCTTCGGCGTGGGTAGCATTAATCAGAATGCGTTTCATGTGTTTTCTCCTCAACACACAAAACATACAGGCAAGGGTCAAAAAAATGACACAGTAAGTCGTTGGTCAAAATAATTGATAGTACAATTTTAATAGCTCAAAATTAGTAACGTGATTGAGCTATATACCATATACAATGCAAAATTTAGCAGTAAACTAATATCAAAGTACGCTAAATATTGTATGGCTAGTTTTCATCATAGTTATGGTGGATATTGATGATTCTAAGGTTTTACAAACGTCTTTGAGTGATTTTTATGGATACCTCAAAGTAGCATTTTACCTCACATTGTTGCGTCTGTATTAGACGCTTTATCAAATTTTCAAGGTCGTAAATCTTGAAATCCACAGTATCAAAATTTTATCGCGGTAGCCCTCTACCAACTATTGACAACTTCTGTCGTGTTCTTAATCTCTTCTTAGCTTGTATGTTTTTGTGCGTGATCAGTTAGTTAAATATAGATAAATCAGGCTTAAAAACTAAATTTTTTGGGGTTTAGTAAACCAATCATCGCCAAAGCAGGTTAAGAAACTGCCCTATGTCATAGACAGAACGGTTTTCTTAAAAATTATCTACAAGGATATCACGAGCAAAAACAAATAAATTACCATAAACCTAGGTATTGGGTTTTTGACGCGTAGCGGTAGGCACACTAAACTGCTAAACTATAGCAAAATTTTTCCAAAACGGCTATCAAAAAATGACAGAGCAAGTGCAAAACCCAAAACCTCGTTATCCATCAAGCCCCAAATCATCTACCTCATCAAAAAAACCGACCACCTCTCTTTCAGCAAAAACCAATCCCCGACACAACCAATCTGCCGATGATGATATTTTAGATTTTTCCAAAGTCAATTATCTCACGGTAACGCGCCAGCAGCACGACCAGCGAATTGATAACTTCTTGCTCACTCGCTTAAAAGGACTACCGCGCTCGCACGTGTACAACATGATTCGATCAGATGAAGTACGCATCAACGGCAAACGCTGTAAACCGCATGACAAACTTGAGCGCAATGATGTGGTGCGCATTGCCCCCATTCGCCTTGCTACCCGTGAAAAACCTGTGATTAGTCAAGAATTTGCTCAGAGCCTGTTGGCGCGAGTGGTCTATGAGGACGATGGCTTAATTGTGCTCAACAAGCCGTCAGGCATGGCAGTGCATGGCGGCAGTGGCGAAAGCTTTGGGGTGATTGAGGCAATGCGAGAAGCGACAGGCAAAAAGTACCTTGAGCTGGTACATCGTATTGATAAAGATACCTCAGGTCTATTAATGATTGCCAAAAAACGCTCTACCCTAAAAACTCTGCAAGAACATCTAAAAGTCAAAACCTTGCAAAAAACCTATTTATGTTTGGTAACAGGTTGGGTCAACACTGCCTCGCAAACTATTGATAAACCTTTACTAAAATATACCTTACCCAGTGGCGAACGTCGGGTAAAAGTCGATCAAAAATCAGATGAAAGCAAGCCAAGCCAAACCCAAATTACCGTGCTACAAAAACTTGAAGTTGAGGGTAAAAAAATTAGTCTAATAGAAGCAAAACCTTTGACAGGACGCACCCACCAAATTCGTGTACATTTGGCGAGTATTGGTCATCCATTATTGGGTGATGATAAGTACAACCCAGCCGTCTCAAAAACCGACAAATCCGCTGTTCGCCGCTTGTGCTTGCATGCTTATCAGCTAGAAATTCCTGATTATGACACCATCAAAACAGCGCTACCCGATGACATACAAAGTTTAATCACCCCACCTCAACAAAACGAGGCATAACTGGCAAACCATTTTTAACCCAATACCTCACATTTAACTAAAGATACCAATGATGAAAACCTTCAAAGACAAATCACTCATTATTTTTGATTGGGATGGCACGCTGATGGACTCAGTTGGCTTGATTGTTGCCGCTATGCGCCACGCTGCTGAGCAAAACGGCTTAACGGTGAGCGATGAGGCGACCAAATCCATCATTGGTATTGCACTAGTTGACGCATTTCCCCTGCTTTTCCCACATGACAGCGACAAGCATGGGGCAATCTTAGCCAGTTATTCAGATTATTACATCAAACATTGCGACAACGATAAATTATTTGATGGTATCAAAGAACTCATTAAATGCTTACACACGCAAGGCAAAATTTTGGCAGTAGCCACGGGCAAAAAACGTCAAGGACTTGCGCGCGTGTTGCCAAATTCGGGCATTGAGCCGTTTTTTACCATCTCTCGCTGTGCGGATGAAACCGCAGGCAAGCCCAATCCGCTGATGCTACAAACCATCTTAGCTGAAACAGGCAGAGCAGTAGAAGAAGCGGTCTTTATTGGCGATAGCATCCACGATATCCGCATGGCGAACAACATTCACATGGATAGTATTGCAGTGAGTTATGGCTGTGAGTCGGCAGAAGTTTTGCGTATGGAACACCCAAACGCCCTAGTAAGTTCAGTTACCGCACTAACCAAGCTATTGTTATCCGCTACGTAGCGAATCGAGACAAGCAGCACCAAGCGCCACCCAATACTACTTGGCAGTGTCGTGATTATTTTTGTTAAACCCAGTGACTTGGAGTAGAATAACGGCAACTTAAAATTTTAAAAAGCTGTTTACAATGAAAGAAGAACTTTTAATCAATATCAGCCCCACTGAAAGCCGAGTGGCGGTGCTTGAAGATGGTATTTTAAACGAAATATTTATTGAGCGGCACAGTAAACTTGGCTCAGTGGGCAACATTTATCTGGGCACCGTGGTGCGGGTATTACCTGGTATGCAAGCGGCGTTTATCGACATTGGTCAATCACGCACAGCATTTTTGCACGTCAATGACATGCAAGGCTCACGCCCAAAGCCCGCGCCCAAAAATCAAACCAGCAATCTACAAGACAAAACCCCCTCATTATTACAAAAAAACCAAACCGCCACGGACATCTCATTAGACACCGATAGCAAACTCAACGCGGTAGACAGCAATACCGCCACCTTGGCAATGACCACACCGTCCTATCAGCCCCCGCCAAGCGAGTTAATTGAAAATCGCCTTCATGAGGGGCAACGCATTTTGGTACAAGTCATCAAAGACCAACTAGGCAGTAAAGGCGCCAGACTCACCACCGATGTCTCCTTGCCCTCTCGCTACTTAGTTTATTTACCCTTTGGCGAGCACATTGGCATCTCGCAGCGCATCGATGGTGATGAGCGAGAACGCCTCAAAACCCAACTCACTGAGCTATTACACCAAGTGAGCCTACAAGGTGGGCTCATAGCCCGCACCGCCGCCGAAAACATTCCCCAACCCAAACTTGAAGAAGATATTTATTATCTACTACAACTTTGGCGAATGGTACAGGCACGGCAGCAACAAATACCCAGCAATCGGCGATTTGAACTAATCTATCAAGATTTATCGCTGCCGCTACGTGCCATTCGCGACCTTATTGGCGAACAAACAGAACGCGTCACCGTGGATAATGCACGCGTGTTTGAAGGCATTTGTCAATTTTCCAAAGAATTTGTCCCTGCCATTTACCCGCGCATTCAATTATATGAAGGTGAACAGGCACTATTTGACGTTCACCGCGTCGAAGATGACCTAAAAGACGCTATCAATCGTCGGGTCAATCTTAAATCAGGGGGCTATCTCATCATTGACCAAACCGAAGCCATGACCACCATTGACGTCAATACAGGCTCCTTTGTCGGTGGACGTTCGCTCGAAGACACCGTCTATAAAACCAATTTAGAGGCGACCCACGCCATCGCCCGTCAACTAAGGCTGCGCAATCTTGGCGGCATCATTATTTTGGACTTTATCGACATGCAAGAGCAAGCGCACCGTGATGAAGTTTTAGCAAGCCTGCAAGAACAGCTCAAACGCGACTATGCCAAAACCAACATCAGCGAAGTATCGGCATTAGGGCTTATTGAAATGACGCGAAAACGCACCCGCGAAAGCTTGCAACAACAGCTTTGTGAGCCGTGCCCAACCTGTGGTGGCAAAGGTTTTGTCAAAAGTGCTGAAACGGTCTGCCTAGAAATTTTTCGTGAACTCATGCGCTGCGCCCGAGTATACAACACCCC
>RRZT011450183.1_pt1 | contig 30539 bp, 25 predicted proteins | sample 2165551 | NCBI WGS metagenome assembly RRZT01 (sample SAMN10456910, study PRJNA506462) | wastewater metagenome | biome: wastewater; feature: sludge; material: wastewater sludge; isolation source: wastewater sludge with Escherichia coli K12::gfp cells carrying plasmid... | place: USA: Moscow, Idaho...
AGGCCAGCGTTACCACCGGCGAGGTGTACTCGACGTTCATCGCTAAGGACCGCCGTGGAGCCCTCATCGAAGATACCGTCCAGGTGAGCACGCACAGCACCAACCAGATCCGCGACGACATGCTGGCCATGAACGACGGCCGCACCGACGTCATCATCCATGAGATCGGCGGCACCGTCGGCGACATCGAGTCGCTGCCGTTCCTGGAGGCCGCCCGCCAGGTCCGCCGGGAAGTCGGCCGTGACAACGTGTTCTTCCTGCACGTTTCGCTGGTGCCTTACATCGGCCCTTCGGGGGAGCTCAAGACCAAGCCCACCCAGCACTCGGTCGCCGCGCTGCGCCAGGTGGGCATCACGCCCGACGCGATCGTGGCGCGCTGCGTGCGCGACGTGCCAGCGGGCATCAAGCGCAAGATCGCGCTGATGTGTGACGTCGACGAGGAAGCCGTCATCTCGTGCCCCGACGCCGGCTCGATCTACGAAATCCCGCGGGTGCTGTTCAACGAGGGTCTGGACGCCTACGTCGTTCGGCGCCTCGGCGTCAGCTTCCGCGACGTGAACTGGCGACGCTGGAACGATCTGCTCGACCGCGTCCATCACCCCAAGGAGGAGGTCACGGTCGCCCTGGTCGGCAAGTACATCGACCTGCCCGACGCCTATCTGTCGGTGTCGGAGGCGCTCCGGGCGGGCGGGTTTGCCAACTACGCCAAAGTCAACGTCGTGTGGGTCGCCTCCGATGAGTGCGCCACCCCGGAGGGCGCGGCGCGGCATCTGGCCGAGGTTGATGGCGTGCTGATCCCCGGAGGTTTCGGCATCCGTGGCGTCGAGGGGAAACTCGGTGCCCTCACCTACGCCCGCGAGAACCAGATCCCGACCCTAGGGCTGTGCCTGGGACTGCAGTGCATGGTGATGGAGGCGGCCCGCAACCTGGCCGGCCTGGAGGGTGCGGCCTCCACCGAGTTCGATCCTGACACCGAGTTCCCGGTGATCTCCACGATGGCCGAACAGCAGGCGTTCGTCGAAGGCGCAGGCGACCTGGGCGGCACCATGCGGCTGGGCGCCTATCCGGCCGTGTTGACCCCCGGCTCGCTCGTCGCATCCGCGTACGGCACGACGCGGGTCTCCGAGCGTCACCGGCACCGCTACGAGGTCAACAACGCCTACCGCGAGCAGATCGAGGCCGCCGGTCTGAAGGTGTCCGGGACGTCCCCCGACGGAAAGCTGGTGGAGTTCGTGGAGCTGGATTCCGCCCTGCACCCCTACTACGTCGCAACCCAAGCGCATCCCGAGTTCAAGTCGCGACCCACGAAGGCGCACCCGCTGTTCGCCGGGCTGATCGCGGCCGCGGTCGAGCGGCGGCGCAGCCAGCGGCTGTTCACCGAAGAGGCCGCGCATGCGTGAGCTGCCGGTGCTGGCTCCCGGTGACATCGCGGACGTGCCGCTGAGCTGGCCCATCGTGGAGCACCGGGTCGTGGGCCAGGGCAAGGTGAGCACGTTCGTCAGCGACACCGTCGCCACCCCGCAGGGGGAGTCGATGGTGCGCGACTACCTGCAGCACCCGGGAGCCGTCGGGATCATCGCCCTCGACGACCAGGAACGGGTCGTCGTGGTGCGGCAGTATCGCCACCCCGTCGGGTTCCGGCTGATCGAGCCGCCCGCCGGGCTGCTGGACGCAGCGGGAGAGACCTGGCTTGCGGCGGCCGAACGGGAACTGGCCGAAGAGGCGCTCCTCGCGGCCGGAGACTGGCGCGTCCTGACCGACTACCTGACCTCGCCTGGATGCCTGGCCGAGACGCTGCGGATCTTCCTGGCCCGTGACCTGCGCGACGCGCCGCGTCCCGACGGGTTCGAGCTGCACGGCGAGGAAGCCGACATGGACGTGTGCCTCGTGCCGCTGGAGGACCTCGTGACGGCCGTCCTCGCCGGGACGGTGCAGAACCCGACCCTGGTCGCGGGATCGCTGGCGGCGTATGCCGCGCTGCGGTCGGGGCGGGTGGACGAACTGCGCGCGGCGGACGCGCCGTGGTTGGCCCGTGAGGCGGCCGCGCAGCGGGCCGCCGACCTCGCGGCCCTCGACGCCTCGGCATGAGCCCGGGCGCGCGTCGGCGCGGCGGCGGAGCATGAGCTCGCTGGCCGGGGTCGTCGCGGCCTACCTGGATCATCTCGAAGCCGAGGTCGGTGCCTCCGCGCACACGGTCGCCGCCTACCGGCGCGATCTGGGCCGGTACGCGGGCTGGCTGGAGGCGCAGGGCGTGTCGTCCATCGCGGAGGTGGAGGCGGAGCATGTCGCCGCCTTCGCGGCCTGGCTGCGGTCCGGGGATGCGTCCCGTCCCGGTCTGGCGGCGTCCTCGGTGGCGCGTGGTGTCGCAGCCGTCCGCTCGCTGCATAGGTTTGCGGTGCGCGACGGCGACGCCTCCGGCGATCCTGCGGCGGAGATCGCCCCGCCCCGGCGAGCCAAGCGGCTGCCGAAGGCCCTGTCGCTGGATCAGGTGCAGGCGGTGCTGGCGGTTCCCGACCTGGACACGCCGATGGGGCTGCGCGATGCCGCACTGCTGGAGTTGCTGTACGGGACGGGCGCCCGGGTCTCGGAGTTACTGGCCCTCGATGTCGACGACGTCAGCGCCCAGCTCGAGGACCCGGACCTGGGGCTACGCCTGTTCGGCAAGGGACGCAAGGAGCGCATCGTTCCGCTGGGCAGCTACGCCCGGGCGGCGCTGGGTGCCTGGCTGGTGCGCGGCCGCCCGGCGATGATCGCCTCCGCCCGGCGCCCAGGTCCGGCGCTGCTGCTCAACGCGCGCGGAGCCCGGCTGAGCCGGCAGTCGGCCTACAACATCCTCGCGGCGGCGGGGGAGAGCGCCGGACTGGGGGTCGCGGTGAGCCCGCACACCCTGCGGCATTCCTTCGCCACGCACCTGCTCGATGGGGGTGCGGACGTGCGCGTCGTGCAGGAGTTGCTGGGGCACGCCTCCGTGGCGACCACGCAGCTCTACACGCTGGTGACCGCTGAGCACCTGCGCGAGGTGTTCGTGTCGGCGCATCCCCGGGCGCGATAGCGTCCGCGGGCGCGGACGGGCCAGGACTCAATCGAGGCAGAACTCGTTGCCCTCGGGGTCCTGCATGACGATGTGACCCTGACCGAGGCGGTCGGGTTCGTGGCGGCTCACGCGCGTGGCCCCAGCGTCCACCAGCGTCTGCGCGCGCTGTTCCAAAGCGGCCATCCGTTCCTCCCGGGGGATCCCCTCGGCGGCACGTAGATCCAGGTGGAGCCGGTTCTTGGCCGTCTTGTCCTCGGGGACCCGCTGGATGAACACCCGGGGCCCGTGGCCTGCGGGATCGCGGAGCGCGGAGGCACGGTTGCGGTCGCCTGCGGGGACGCCCCAGGCGTCCAGGGCCTCCTCCCAGGTCTGGAAACCCGCGGGGGGAGGCTCCAGCTCGTAACCGAGAGCGAGCGCCCAGAACTCCGCCAGGGCGGCCGGGTCGTGGGCATCGAAGGTGATCTGCACGGTGAAGGCCATGGGTCCAGGGTGCGGGGTGGACGCTGACAGAGCAACCCCCGCCACCGGTGGGGTCAGCGTGAGGTGACGACGCCGTCGGGATCGATGCGGTCCAAGATCGCGTCGCAGATGTCGCCGAGTTGCTGCAGTTGCTCGGGGGTGACGGCGTCGATGAGGGAGGCGCGCACCTGCGCCACGTGACCCGGCGCCGCCGCGACGAGGGCGTCGCGCCCGGTCGCGGTGAGGTGGACGTTCGTGGCTCGGCCGTCCTTCACGCAGGCCAGCCGCTCCACGAGCCCGCGCACGCTCATGCGGGTCACCACGTGCGACATGCGGGTGAGGGTGGCGTTCGAGCGGGCCGCAAGGGCGGACATGCGCAGCGTCGCCTCGGGCACCTCGGACAACATGGCCAGCACCTGATACTCCATGTGGGTCAGGTTCTCGTCGCGGCGCAGCTGACTGTCCAGCACACCGGGGAACACCTCGATGACGGCGCGGAACTTCAGCCACGCCTCAATCTCGCCGTCGTTCAACCACCGCACCTCAGCCATGGCACCATCCTACCAACAAACTTGAAAGGTCAAGTAGTTCGTCGAGCCGGGTGCCTCCACGATGTCATTTTGTCTCTATTTGAGGCGTAGGCTTCTCCCGATATCCAACCCGAGGAGGAACCCGTGAGCAAGAACCCCGTCCTGTTCGATGAGGAACCGGCGGCAGCGGGGGAACTGGGCCCCACGGGACGTCCCTGGCCGGACCTGGGGGAGCCGCGTCCGCCGCGCGAGGATCCCCGGAACGCGGTGATCATCGCGATGACCAACCAGAAGGGCGGCGTCGGCAAGACGACCACCACGATCAACCTGGGGGCGGCGTTGGCCGAACTCGGCCGCAAGGTACTGCTGGTCGACTTCGACCCGCAGGGCTCGGCGTCCGTCGGCCTGGGCGTCAACCCCCACAACCTCGACACCTCGATCTACAACCTGCTGCTCGGCCGCGGCGTGGCGATCGAGGAGGTGATCCTGCCCACCAACGTCGACGGTTTGGACCTGCTGCCCGCCAACATCGACCTCTCGGCAGCCGAGGTCCAACTCGTCTCCGAGGTGGCCCGGGAACAGACGCTGCGCCGCGTCCTGGCCCCCGTGAGGAGCCACTACGACGTCATCATCATCGACTGCGCCCCCAGCCTCGGCCTCCTGACCGTCAACGCCCTCACCGCCTCCGACTACGCCCTCATCCCCCTGGAGTGTGAGTTCTTCGCGCTGCGCGGCGTGGCGCTGCTCACCGACACCATCACCAAGGTGACCGAACGCCTGAACCCCGACCTCAAGGTGCTCGGCATCGTCGGCACCATGTACGACGGCCGGACGCTGCACAGCCGGGAGGTCCTCGAACGCGTTGTGGAGGCCTTCGGCAACACGGTGTTCCACACCGTCATCAAGCGCACGGTGAAGTTCCCCGAGACCACCGTGGCCGGCGAACCCATCACCACCTACGCCAGCTCCAGTCCCGGCGCCGAGGCTTACCGCAACCTGGCCAAGGAGGTGCTCCTGCGATGCCCCGACGTGTAGGACTGCCGGGGGCCTCCGAACTGTTCCGCCCCACCGACGTGGGTAGCGAGCAGCCCGCAGACGCCGCAGGCGAGCGCCCCGTGCGCAGGCGACGGACCGCAGCCCAGGCTGAGCCGTCCCCCCACGAGGAGCTCCGGGCCAGTGACGCACCCGCCGGGACGTCCGGCGCGGCTCCGCGTCGGCGCCGCGGCTCCGTGGAGCACAGCGGCCGCGTCCGGCACGAGGAAAAGATCACCGTGTACGTGAGCAGCGAGGAACTCCTCGCCCTGGAACGGCTCCGGCTCGACCTCCGGGCCGAGCATGGGCTGGCGGTGGACCGCGGGCGGATCGTGCGCGCGGCCATCGCCTCGGCGCTGGCGAGCATCGCGGCCGACCCGGAGGGCGCCGACGTCGTGCGCCGGCTCGCCGCCGAGTCGTGACCCCACCGGAGGCCGCCGCGGGCTTCACCGTCAAACTGACCAACTTCGAGGGGCCGTTCGACCTGCTGCTGCAGCTCATCTCCCGCCACAAACTCGACGTCACCGAAGTGGCGCTCTCCGCGGTCACCGACGAGTTCATCGCTCACCTCCGAGCGCTCGGATCGGACTGGGACCTGGATCAGACCAGCTCCTTCCTCGTGGTCGCCGCGACCTTGCTCGACCTCAAAGCCGCCCGGCTGCTGCCCGCCGGGGAGGTCGAGGACGCCGAGGACATCGCCATGCTCGAGGCGCGCGACCTGCTGTTCGCGCGGCTGCTGCAGTACCGGGCCTTCAAGCAGGTCTCCACACTGTTTCGCGGACGCCTGGAGGCGGAAGGACGCCGCCACCCCCGGCCGGGCGGGTTGGAGGAGGCCTACGCCACCTTGCTGCCCGAGGTGGTGCTCACCGTCGACGGGGAGCAACTCGCATGGCTGGCCGCCCGGGCCCTGCAACCCAAACCGGAGGACGCCATCTCGTTGGCGCACCTGCACGCCCCCGCGGTGAGCGTCCGCGAGCAGGCCCACCTCATCGTCACTCGAGTGCGTGAGGTGGGGAGCGTGACGTTCCGGGCGCTCGTCGCGGACGCGGGGGATCGCCTCGTGGTCGTCGCCCGGTTCCTCGCCCTGCTGGAACTTGCCCGGCAGCGCGCCGTCGCCTTCGATCAGCTCGCTCCCCTCGGCGAGCTCACCGTCCGCTGGACGGCTTCGGACGCCGCAGGGTATGAGGCATCCCACATCGATGAGTTCACCGGCGTCCCGCCCCAAGGAGAGCACCATGAGTGAGCGTCCCGACACCGTCATCACCGCGCCCGTGGAGGCGCTGTTGCTGATGGCCACCGAACCGCTGGGTGCTGCCGAACTCGCGCAGGCACTCGACGTGCCTGCCCCCGAGGTGTGGGCGGCGCTGGAGGAGCTCGCGCGGTTCTACGACGACACCGGCCGGGGTTTCGAACTGCGGCAGGTGGGTCACGGGTGGCGGCTGTACACCAGGACCGAGCACGCGGACCTGATCGCGCGCTGGGTCACAGAGGGGCAACAGGCCAAGTTGTCCCAGGCCGCCCTGGAAACCCTGGCCGTGGTCGCCTATCTGCAGCCGATCTCCCGCTCTCGCGTCTCGGGCATCCGCGGCGTGAACGTGGACGGCGTCATGCGCACCCTGGTCACCCGCGGGCTCCTCGAAGAAGCGGGACCCTCCCAGGAGACCGGCGCGATGCTGTTTCGCACCAGCCCGGTGTTCCTGGAGAAGATGGGGTTCAGCAGCCTCGACGAACTCCCCCCGATCGCCCCCTACCTGCCGGAGGCTTCCCTGCTCGAGGCCGAACTGGCCGGGCAGGCCGAAGCGATCCTGCAGGTGGACGACGAGGCGGGGACACCGACTCACGACGACGCGGCGAGGCCGCAGGGCAAGGAGGACGCATGAGCGACCACGAAGGCATCCGGCTCCAGAAGGTGCTCGCCCAGGCGGGGGTGGCATCCCGGCGAGCCGCCGAGCAGATGGTGGCTGAAGGCCGGATCGAGGTGAACGGGGAACTGGTCCTCGAACAGGGCCGCCGCGTCGATCCACGGCGTGACGTCATCCGCGTGGACGGCGCCCGGATCCCACCGCCGCGGGAGCACGCATACCTGGTGTTCAACAAGCCCCGGGGCGTCGTCTCCACGATGAGCGACCCGCAGGGCAGGCCCACGCTCAGCGACTACCTGGGGGCGCATTCCCGGCAGGGGCTGTTCCATGTGGGACGCCTCGACACCGACACCGACGGGATGATCCTGCTCACCAACGACGGCGACTTCGCCCAGGCGATGATGCACCCGAGCTTCGAACTGACCAAGACCTATGTGGCTGAGGTCGAGGGGGATCTCCACGAGGCCACCCTCAAGCGGCTCGCCGCGGGCATCCGCCTGGAGGACGGCCCCGTCAAACCCGACCGTATCCGCCTGGGGGCGAAGGCCCGGCACAAGACGATGGTGACCGTCGTCCTGCACGAGGGCCGCAACCGGATCGTGCGGCGCATGTTCGACGCCGTCGGACACCCGGTCACGGCGTTGTCGCGCACGCAGATCGGGCCGGTCCGCATGGGGCGGCTGCGGCCCGGCGAGCTGCGGGAGGTCACCTCCGCGGAACTGGGCGCCTTGCTGGACGCCGTCCGGTTGTAGCGACCGCGGGCGCCGGCCCACAGAAAGCCTCGGTAGAATGCCGAGGTGCAGAATTCCCTCAAAGCAGCCGCCTCGGTCGCGCTGGGCTTCGCGCTCGCGCTGACGCTCGCCGCCTGCGGCGGTTCGCCCGAACCGAGCGCGACGCCGACCGCCAGCGACACCGCGACAGCCTCCGCGACGCCGACCGAGACCGCCAGTGCCACCCCGATCACCCCCTCGTCCAGCCTGGACGGGATCACGGTGACGGGTGACCTGGGGAGCGCCCCCACCGTGACGGTGCCGTCGCCGTGGGCCATCGACGAGACGCGTCGGCAGGTGCTCACGCCCGGAGCGGGCCCGGAGGCGGTCGCCGACTCCTACGTCGAGGTGAACTACGTCGGCGTCAATGGGCGCACCGGCCAGGTGTTCGACTCCTCCTGGTCCAAGGGCACCCCGGCCGTGTTCTCGCTGTCGCAGGTCGTGGCCGGCTTCACCAAGGGCCTGACGGGCGCCAAGGCGGGGGAGCGCGTCCTGATCGCGATGCCGGGCAGCGACGGCTACGACTCATCCGGGGGGTCCTCAGCTGCAGGCATCGAGGTGGGCGACTCGCTCGTGTTCGTCGTCGACGTGGTCGCCGTGTCCATCGGACAGGCGACCGGCACCGTCAACCAGCCCAGTCTTCCCGTGACGGTCGGTGACGACGGGGGCAAGCCGACGGTGTCGATCCCCAGCGGGTCCACTCCGCCCAGCACCCTGATCGCCGAGAACCTGATCACCGGTGAGCAGCCGGCCGTCGCGGAGGGCGACGTCATGCTGGTGAAATTCCGGGGCTGGTCGTGGAAGACCGGCCAGATGATCGAGGACAGCTACGACGCCGCCGACGCGGCCCAGCTGTCCGAGATGATCCCCGGCTGGCGGACCGGGCTCGTGGGTCGCCCGATCGGTTCCCGCGTCATCATGATCATTCCGCCGGACCAGGCCTATCCCGACGGCAACGCGACCTCCCCGACCGTCGAGGCCGGGGACACGCTGGTCTACGTCGTCGACATCTTGTTCGCCACCGCCAACGGGTGATCGGCCTGCGTGTCCCGGGGGAAGCCGCGGGGCGCGCGCACCCAGGGCCACGCGCCCGGCAGCTAGGGTGGCGCCATGAACCTGGAGAAGGTGGTTTTCGGCTTCTTCGTGCTGCTCGCGGCCACGCTGAACTTCGGCTACGTCACCGGTGACATCGGCAACCCCGACCTGCACAATGTGGCCGAGTTGTACGCCGCCGTGGTCGTGAACATCGTCGCCACGATCTTGAAGTTCGGCGACCGGACGCAGATGGGGGCCATGCACCTGGCGACCAGTCTGGTCGCGACGATCCAGCTCATCGGTGCCGCCGTGGTGTGGATCTGGATCACCCAGATCGCTCCCCAGCCGCTGACGGCAGGCGCCATGTCCAGCGTGGTGTCGTTGGCGCTGGGAGCCCTGCTGGCCAACATCGTCTCGGTGGTGCTGATGGTCATCGAGACCGCAAACTTCCGTCACCACTGAGGCCGGGATGCGGCGCTCTCGACGCACACCCTCGGCACCGTGGCGGGGCAGCCCGCTGCGGCGCCGGTCCGTGCGCGTCCCCGACCCCGTCCAGCCCACCGACGCACTGTTCCTGGCGCTGCGCAGGCTCCGCGCACCCCTGATCACCGTCGTGGTCGTGTTCAGCGTGGGGGTCACCGGGCTGACGCTGATCCCGGGAACGGACCCACAGGGCCACGTCTGGCACCTGAGCGTCTTCGATGCGCTCTACCTGATGAGCTACACGGCGACCACCATCGGATTCGGCGAGATCCCCTATCCGTTGAGCTATCCGCAACGCGCCTGGGTCATCGTGTGCATCTTCGCCTCGGTCATGGGCTGGGCGTACTTCATCGGCATCATGCTGGCCCTGCTCCAGGATCGGGCCTTCCGGCTCGCCGTGGCCCGGCAGGCGTTCGTTCGCAAGGTCAAGGCGCTGCGCCGCCCGTTCCTCATCGTCGCCGGGTACGGCCAGATGGGCCGGATGGTCGCCGAGAAGCTGGACGCCCGCGGGCGCAGTTGCGTCATCCTGGACTCCGACCCGGCATCGCTGGACGCCCTCGCCGACGCGCAACTCTCCAGCGACATTCCCGCACTGGTCGCTGACGCGCGCGACCCCGCCTCCCTCGGCCTGGCCGGGCTCGGCAGCCCGTACTGCACGGGGGTTCTCGCGCTGACCCACGACGACGAGGTCAACCTCGCCATCGTGATGGCCGTCTCGCTGCTGCGTGAGGACGTTCCGGTCATCGCGTGCGCGAACGATCGGCTCACCGTCGGCGCCATGCGGGACTTCGGCGCAGAGGCCGTCGTCAACGCGTATGAGCGCTTCGGCAACTATCTCGTCATGCGGCTGCGGCACCCCGACACCTACCGGCTGGTGACCTGGCTGACCGCGATGAGCGGGGAGCCGCTGCCGCCCGACACCGAAGAACACGAGGACGGCCACTGGGTGATCGCCTCGAACGACGGCTTCGGCCGCGAGCTCGCCCAAGACCTCGAGGACGCCGGTCTCAACTGGTCGCTGGTGCGCCCGGAAGACGGTCCACCCGATGTGAGCGGTTCGGTGGGGTTCGTGGCCGGAAGCGACCAGGACGCGCTCAACCTGGCACTGGCCGGCCACGCCCGCCTGGAGAACCCCGACGTCTTCCTCGCGGTGCGGCAAAGCTCGCCGCGGGCGAAACCCCTTCTGGAGGCGCTGGCTCCGGACTCGGTGTTCATCCCCGCGCAGTTGTCGGTGTCGGAGGCGCTGTCGCGCGTCATCACCCCCGACTTCTGGGAGTTCGTCGCCTACCTGTGGACCCTCGACGACAAGGCTGCCGACGGCCTGGTCTCCAGGATCGTGCAGCGCATGGGCCGCGGTTCACCCGACAGCGACCGGTTCGTCATCGACACCGTCCAGGCGCCGGCGGTGGCGCGCTGGCTGAAGGCCGGCCACCGCGTCCACCTGGGCGACCTGTTCCGCCACCCCGACGACCGCACCCTGCAACTCCGCGCCCTGCCCGTCACGTTGATGCGGGACGGCACGCCGACGTTCGAGCCGCCCTCCGACACCCTGCTGCGCCTGGGGGACACGGTGGTGGTCATCGGTCAGACGGCGGCCTTCGCCACGATGAACCAAGGGCTGATCTACGACCATGTGGTCGCCTACCTCGCCACCGGCGTCCAGGTGCCCGCCACCTGGGTGGGCAGGCTCCTGGCGCGCGGGAGGCGGGCCGAGTTGCTGCGGGCCTGGGAGTCAGGACAGGACTGAATCCACGACCTGCTTGGCCTGGGCCTGCACCTCGGCGAGGTGGGCGTCGCCTTGGAACGACTCGGCGTAGATCTTGTAGACGTCCTCGGTCCCCGAGGGCCGGGCGGCGAACCAGGCGCTCTTCGTGACGACCTTCAGCCCGCCGATGGGCGCATCGTTGCCCGGGGCACGGGTGAGCTTGGCGAGGATCGGCTCCCCGGCCAGCTCGGTGGCGGTGACGTCACCGGGGGTGAGCGCACCGAGCTTCGCCTTCTGCTCCCGGTTCGCCGGGGCGTCGACCCGGGCGTACGAGGTCTGCCCGAACTCGTCGGCCAGCGCCGCGTAGTGCTGGCTGGGTGTCGTGCCGGTGACGGCGAGGATCTCCGAGGCGAGCAGGTCGAGCAGGATGCCGTCCTTGTCCGTCGTCCAGGTGCGGCCGTCCGACGTCAGGAAGGATGCCCCGGCGGACTCCTCACCGCCGAACCCGATCGATCCGTCGGAAAGCCCCGGGACGAACCACTTGAATCCGACGGGCACCTCCACGAGGGTGCGGCCCAGCTTGGTGGCCACCTTGTCGATCATGGAACTCGACACCAGGGTCTTGCCGATGCCCGCCTGCGGATTCCAGCCGGGACGATGCCCGTAGAGGTACTGGATGGCGACGGCGAGGTAGTGGTTGGGGTTCATCAGCCCGGCGTCGGGGGTGACGATGCCGTGGCGATCCGAGTCGGCATCGTTCCCGGTGGCCAGGTCGTAGGCGTCCCGGTTGCCGATCAGGGAGGCCATGGCATAGGGGGAGGAGCAGTCCATCCGGATCTTGCCGTCCCAGTCCAGGGTCATGAAGGGCCAGGCAGGGTCGACGGTGCGGTTCACCACCGTAATGCCCAGGTCGAAGCTGTCGGCCAGGTACTCCCAGTACTGCACCGAGGCGCCACCCATCGGGTCGGCGCCGATCGACAGCCCGGCATCGCGGATCGCATCCAGGTTGATCACCGACGACAGGTCCGCCACGTACGGCGTCCGGTAGTCGTGGCGGGTGATCTGGGCGGCGGCCCGCTCGTAGGGGGTGCGTGCGACCGAGCGCCAGGCGCCGAGGAGTTCGTTGGCCCGGGCGGCGATCACCTTCGTGGCATCGGAGTCGGCCGGACCACCGTGCGGAGGGTTGTACTTGAAACCGCCGTCGGTGGGCGGATTGTGTGACGGCGTCACCACGATGCCGTCGGCCCGCGGGCCGGAGTGATCGCGGTTGTAGACGATGATCGCGCGGGAGAGCGCCGGGGTGGGGGTGAACTCGTCCTCGCGTTCGGCGCGGACGTCGACCCCGCTGGCGTGGAGCACCTCCAGGGCCGTCTTCCACGCAGGCAGCGACAGGGCGTGCGTGTCCTTGCCGAGGAACAGGGGGCCGGTGATTCCCTGGGCCGCCCGGTACTCGACGATGGCCTGCGTCGTGGCGACGATGTGGGCTTCGTTGAACGCCGTCTTGAGGCTGGCGCCACGGTGCCCGGACGTGCCGAACACGACCTGCTGGTCGGGGTTGGCAGGGTCGGGGATGAGGTCGTAGTAGGCAGCAATGACCTGATCGACGTCGATCAGGTCCTCGGGCGTGGCGGGCTGTCCGGCGCGTGGGTGAACCATGGCCCCATCATGCCGCGCCCATCGCCCGGTTGCAGCCCCGTGCGCGGATCGTCTCGTCCGTGCGCCCGGCGGCGGGGCCGGGTGCCGGCGAGGCGGTGGAACAATGGGGGACATGTCTTCTATGCCGCTGCGTGGCGGAGCGATCGATCTCTCCGCACTCAAGCCCACCCCGCCCCCTCCTCCCGGTGCGTCGTGGGTCGTCGAAGCCGACGACCAGTCCTTCGAATCGGTGCTCGGCCTGTCGATGCAGCACCCGCTGGTGCTGGAGTTCTGGTCCTCGCGTGCCCCCGACCCGCAGTTCGCCGCGACGTTGACTGCGCTGGCCAACCAGGCTGCCGGCTCCTACCTGCTGGTGCGCATCGACGTGGACCGGGCCCCCACCATCGCCCAGGCGCTGCAGATCCAGAGCGTCCCGCTGGTGGTGGGCGTTCTGGGCGGGCAGCTGGCGCCGTTGTTCCAGGGCACCACGGACGCCGCGACCGCGAAGGCGGCGATCGATCAGCTTCTGCAGGTCGCGGCCACGAACGGGGTCACCGGCAAGGCGCAGCCCGTCGTCGACCCGAACGCCGCTCAGGCCGCCGGACCGGATCCGCGGTTCGATGCGGCCGACGCCGCGTTGGAGCGGGGTGACTTCGCCGCAGCGGTGGCCGAGTTCGACAAGCTGCTGGAGGCGAACCCGGCTGACACCGAGGCCGCGGCGGGGCGCGCCCAGGCCGCCCTCATGGTGCGGCTGGGCGGGGCGAACCCGGCCGAAGTGCAGGCGAAGGCCGACGCCGACCCTGCCGATGTGGACGCCCAACTCGCGATGGCCGACCTCGAACTCGCCTCCGGCAACGTCGCCCCGGCCTTCGCTCGGATCATCGAGGCGATCCGGTTGACGGCCGGCGACGACCGAGAGCGGGGCCGCAAGCGCCTGCTGGAGCTGTTCGAGACCGTTGGTGCAAGCGATCCGACGGTGCTGAAGGCCCGCCGCGACCTCACGTCCGCGCTGTTCTGAGGAGACGATGACGAAGCCGGAGACCCGGATCCAGGCCAAGGAAGAGGCGGCGCCCCCGGCGCCTGTGCTGCATGCGTCGCACTCGGACACCCTGGGCCAGGAGGTCGTCGATGGGGTGCTGCCGGCTGGGGCCGTCCTCACTCTGGAGTCCATCCAGGAGAGGTTCGCCGTCTCGCGCACGGTCGCCCGCGAAGTGGTTCACAGCCTTGAGTCGCTGAACATGGTGATCTCCAAGCGGCGGGTCGGGATGGTGGTGCTTCCGCAGCGGCACTGGAATCTGTTCGACCCCAATGTGATCCGCTGGCGGCTGCGTGGGCCCCAACGCGAACTCCAGGTGCGTTCGCTCGTCGAGTTGCGGATGGCCGTCGAGCCGATGGCCGCCGCCAGCGCGGCCAGACGGGCGTCACCGGAGGCGCGGCTTCGGTTGGTCGCGCTGGCTCAGAGCCTGGAGCCCCTGCTGCTGGCCGGTGACGACCAGGGCTTCCTCGAGGCCGACATCGAGTTCCATTCCCTTCTGCTCGAGTCGTCGGGCAACGAGATGTTCGGGGCCCTGACCACCGCCGTCGCGGCGATCCTCGCGGGCCGGATGGATCTGGGGATGGTTCCCGATGAGCCGGTGATCGCCGCGCTCAGCACACACGTCGCCCTCGCCGAGGCCATCATGCGTGACCAGCCGGCCCGCGCCGAGGCGGCGATGTCCGACCTGCTGGTGGAGTTGCGGACCTCGCTGCTGGAGGACGGTCCCTCCTCGGTGAGTTGAGCCGAGCAGGCGCCGGAGCGGAGTCTCCTAGGTGGCGCGGCGCTCGTCAGGCGGTGGCGACTAGAAAGTCACGCAGCGCGGCCACATAGCCGCCCCGGTCGTCTTTGCGGATGTCGTGCCCGACATCCGCGAAGTGCCGGTGGGTTCCTCGCGCGCCGAGTCGGCTCAGCGCTTCCTGCGCGGCGGCCGCGCCCACCACGGCTCCTCGGCTTGGCTCGGCCGTCAGCAACCAGGTGTCCATGCGCAGCTCTGCGCAGGTGGCGGGCGATGCGTGGGCCCCCCAGTCCTGTCGCCGCGTCAGGAACGCGAGGTCGACGTCCTGCTTGGCCCGCAGCCAGGGACCGAACTCGTCGTCGGCCCATCGGGGGTGATCGGCGCGGCCTCGCGCCAGGATCTGATCCGCAGTCCACGACGCCAACTGGCGTCCGCGTTCGAGGACGAAGCGGGGAGTCGCGCCCGAGGGCTCTATTGCGGCGGCCCACGCGGGGTCTTCGAGCCAGAGGGCGGCGACCAGATCGGGGCGCGTCAGTGCTACCTCGTGGGCGACGAGCCCGCCCAGGGAGTGTCCAGCGAGGCTCACCGGCTCGGTCCCGGCAGCCTCGAGGGCCCCGATGACGTGCTCGACCATCGCGTGCACCGTGAAGTCGCCCTCAGGCAGAGGCGTCTGGCCGTGTGCGTCCAGGTCGAACCCGATGACGCGGCAGCGTGGCTCCTGGTGGGCCAACTGCTGAACCACCCCCGTCCAGCACTCTGCCGAATCGAACACCCCGTGCAGCACAACGAGGGGGCGGCCGGGCCCCGGCCAGTCCAGGCCCGACAACGGGCCGAAGTGGCGTCGAACGGGAGCAGGCATCATCGTGGTTCTCCCTTATGGGCTATATGGTATAACCATATACACCATAACGTATAATCTTTGTACGTGTTACCGGGGCACCACCCCGCAGGCCGAAGGAGTCCGCACAACCATGGCTACGACACAGATCGTCATCGCTGCGGCGATCGGGATCGCGCTGATCGTCGCGCTGATCGTTTTCGCCAAGCTCAACCCATTCATCTCGCTGCTTGTCTCGTCCGGCGTCGTCGCGGCGGTCGCCGGGGTCGACCCATCCAAGCTGCTCAACAGCTTCACCGCCGGTTTCGGCAGCACCCTCGGCGGGGTCGGGGCCCTCATCGCGCTCGGCGCCATCATCGGGGCACTCCTGCTCAAAAGCGGAGGCGCCAACTCTTTGGTCGACCGGCTGCTCGCGACGAGCTCGGTCCGACTACTCCCGTGGGCGGTCGCGCTGGTCGCCGCCATCGTCGGTATCCCGATGTTCTTCGAGACCGGCGTCGTGCTTCTCATCCCGCTGGTCATGCTGATCGCGCGGCGGGCGAAGGTTCCCGTGCTGCTGGTGGGTATCCCCATGCTCGTCGGCCTGGGGCAGATGCATGCGCTCGTCCCCCCGCACCCGGGCCCGCTCGCGGTCATCGACGCGCTGGGCGCCGACCTCGGCACGACCATGTTCTTCGGCTTCGTGGTCGCGATCCCGATGATCGCGCTCGGTGCCCTCGTGGCACCGCTGTTCGCGCGCATGGTCCCCGTCATGGCCCCCGAGGACGACTCGTCCACGCAGGTGGGCTCCGCCGCCGCTCAGCAAGCCACCCGTCAGCCACGCTTCGGCTGGACGGTGGCCACCGTCGTCCTTCCGGTCGTGCTGATGCTCGGGCGGACCGTCGGTGAACTCACCCTCCCTCAGGACAGCGGCCTGCTCCAAGTGCTGATCTTCCTCGGCACCCCGATCGTCGCTCTGACCTTGACCGTTCTGCTGGCGATCGTCACCCTCGGCTTCGGAGCGGGTCTCACGATGGACGCCATCGGCACCATCGTCTCCGGGTCGTTCGGGTCCATCGCTGGCGTCTTGCTCATCGTCGGCGCCGGGGGCGGCTTCAAGCAGACCCTGGTCGACATCGGCGTCGGCAACGTCGTGGCCTCCGTGTCGACCTCGCTGGCGCTCAGCCCCATGCTGGTCGCCTGGGTGATCGCCGCCCTCATCCGCGCGGCGACCGGCTCGGCCACGGTGGCCGCCCTCACCGCGGCGGGGCTCGTCTCCCCGCTCGTGGCCGGGCTCGACACGCCTCACGCCGCCCTGCTCGTCCTCGCGGTCGGGCTCGGCTCGGGCTTCCTGTCCCATGTCAACGATGCCGGCTTCTGGATGGTGAAGGAGTTCTTCGGCTTGACCGTCGGACAGACGTTCAAGACCTGGAGCCTGCTGACGGTGATCCTGCCGGTCGTGGGTCTTGGCCTGGTCGGCATCCTCTGGGTGGCGACGTAGGCGACCCGGTGCGCCGCCCCGGGCCAGCGGCCCAGGCGGCGCACCACTCCCGGGCTCTACCCCGTGTTTCGCAGCCCGGCGGCGACGCCGTTGACGGTGACCAGCAAGGCCCGCTGCAGCGCGTCGGGGATGGCCTCTCCCGCGGCGTCCAGTGCCCGGACGCGGCGCAGCAACTCCACCTGCAGGTAGCTGATCGGATCCAGGTACTGGTCGCGTACCGCAAGCGTCCGCTGCAGCCGCGGCTGGGCGTCCAAGAGGCGGGCCTCCCCGGTGAGCCGGGTCAACTCGGAGACGGTCAGATCGTGCTCGGCCTTGATCGTCTCGAAGACGTGCTGCAGTTCCTGGGGCACCAGGGACGCCACGTAGTGGGCGGCGATCTCCAGGTCGGTCTTGGCGAGTGTCATGGCCACGTTGGAGGCCACGGTCGCGAAGAAGTTCCACTGCTGCAGCATCTGGGCCAGATCCTCGGCGTGACCGGCCTCCCGGGCGGCCTTCAGGCCGGAGCCGACGCCGAACCAGCCGGGGATGATCTGACGCGACTGCGTCCAGCCGAACACCCACGGAATGGCGCGCAGCCCCTCGATGCCGTTGCCGGAGTCGGGGCGCTTGCTGGGACGCGAGCCGATGTGCAGGGCGCCCAACTGCTCCACGGGAGTGGAGGCCACGAAGTAGCGCGGCAGGTCGGGGGTGGTGACGAGCCGGTCGTAGGCGGCGAAGGCGGCGTCCGAGGCGACCTGCATGACGCCGTCCCAGCGGCTCAGCACCTCGGCGGGCTGGCGGGGCTCCTGGTGGAGCGCCGTCGCCGACAGCACGGCCGAGAGCGACAAGGCCAGGTTGTCGCGCGCCAGGGCGGGCAGCGAGTACTTGTCGGAGATGACCTCGCCCTGCTCGGTGAACTTGATCGTCCCGTCCAGGACGCCGCCCGGCTGGGCCAAGATGGCGTCGTAGGTGGGGCCGCCGCCGCGGCCGTGGAAGAGCCGCAGACGGACGCCGTGACGTCGCGTCACATCGCGCAGCCGTCGTTGGGTCTGATGTATCTCCCACTGGCTGGTCAGCACGCCGGCCTGCTTGTTGGAGTCCGAGTAGCCGAGCATGACCTCGAGCCGGTCCCCGCGCAGGGCGACCAGGCGGCGGAACGACGGGTCGCTCAGGAGGCCGTCGATCAACTCCGCGCTGTGGCGCAGTTCCTCGATGGTCTCCAGCAGGGCCACGATCCCGAGGTCGGCGTGGGCGCCGGAGCCGTCGGCCCCGCCGTGCAGGTCGATCAGCCCGGCCTCGCGGGCGAGGATCGCGGCGGCGAGGATGTCATCGACGCCCCGGGTCATGGACACGATGTAGGTCTCGATGACCTCCCGTCCGTAGCGCCCCTGGGCCTCGCCGATGGCGGCGAACACCTCGAAGGTCTTGCGGGCGGCCCCGACGAGGGGGGAGCGGCGCCCGGCGAGGGGGCGGCGTGAGGCCAGTTCCCGGGACAGGGTCTCGCGCCGCTCGTCGCGGGTGAGGTCGGCGTAGGGGCGATCCAGGACGCCGAGGCGGTCCAGCAGGGCGCCGACCGCCTCATGATGGGCGTCGGAGTGCTCGCGGACGTCCAGGGTGGCCAGGTGTAGCCCGCTCGCGGCCAACTCCTGGATCGCGGCACGGACGCGGCCGTGTGCGGCCAGCGCGCCGTGATGTGCGGCCAGCGAGTCGGCGACGAGCACCAGATCGGCCAGCAGGTCGGCGGTGTCGGCGTAGTCCAGGCCGGGCTCGTGCCGGGCGCCCATGCGATTGCGCTGACGGGTGTTGACCAGCTTGACCCGGACGCAGCTGAGCTTGAGCCGGTAGGGCTCCTCGGCGTTGATCGAGAGCAGCCGCTCGTCGAGGTCGAGCCGGTCGAGATCCGCGGCCAGGGACGCTGCCAGTTCTGGTGAGACGGACGCCAACCGGTCGGAGATGGACAGCGAGGTGATCAGCCGTGTGACCACGGCGAGGGCGTGCGTGACGGCGTGCTCGTGCTGCAACTGCAGCACCTCCCGGGTCACGGCGGGGGTGACGAAGGGGTTCCCATCCCGGTCGCCGCCGATCCAGGTGCCCAGGCGCACCGGGGTCGCCAGCGCATCCGGCTGGACACCGTGCTCGGCGCACAACGCGTTCAGATCGCCCAGCACGCCCGGCAGCGCATCGGCGACGATCGCGTCCAGGTAGAACAGGGCGTTGCGGGCCTCGTCCACCGGGGTAGGGGAGGCCAGTCGGAGCTCGTCGGTCTGCCACAGCAGGTCGATGGTCTCGGCAAGCCGGCGGTCCTGACGATGGCGGGCGACGCTGCCGTCCGGGGTGGTGGCGGCCAGTTCGTCGGCGATGTCGCGTAGTTTCAGCAGGACGGAGCGTCGTGATGCCTCGGTGGGATGCGCGGTGAACACCGGACGCAGGTCGGTGGCGGCGATGGTTGCGGCCAGGAGTTCGGGGCCGCCCTCGGCGACGATGGCCGCGACCGCGCTTTCCAACCAGCCCTCCTGGGTGCCGGACGCCTCGATGGCACGCACCCGGTGGACCTGCTCTGCGGTGTTGGCGAGTTGGAAGTAGGAGGCGAACGCTCGCACCAGGGCGGTCGCGTCGGCCAGGTCGAGCTCGCGCAGCGTCTCCCGGGCCAGCGCGGCCGCATCCGGTGAGGACTGCGATCGGGCCTGCTTGATCTGGACGCGCACGTCCTCGACCAGTTCCAGGAGCCGGGGGCCACCCTGCCGCACGAGGCTCTCGCCCAGCAGGGTGGAGACCCGGCGCACGTCGGCGCGGAGTTCGGGGTGAATGGTGGCGCTGCCCTCAGGTGTGGTCACCGCGCAAGCCTGCCAGGCGTTCGGGGTGGGCGGCCAGACGTCCGCCTGCTGGGGTGAGCGTCGGTCGAGGGGAGGGAACCTCGATGCCGGTGAATCGTGCCGTGAACAGAAGCCTCGTCGCGGGGGCTTGACAGGCTCTGACCAGTTCCTTAACCTATTTTGTGAACCGACTTTCTGGAACTTCTCGGAGGGCGAGGATGCCCCCGGTTCCGGACCCACAGTGATGTGGTCGCTTAGGAGAGAACATGGCTCAGGATCGCTTCTCGCTCGCAGGCAAGAACGCCGTCGTCACCGGCGGCGCCCAGGGCATCGGCAAGGTCGTCGCCCATGCGCTGGCCGAGCAAGGCGCCAACATCGCGCTCATCGACCTGAACGATGCCAGCGCGCTCGCCGCCGAGATCGCCGCCGCCCACGGGGTCCGCGCCACCGCGCTGACCTGCAACGTCACCGACCCCGCCCAGGTCGCCGACGCCATCGCGGGCGCCGCAGCCGAGCTTGGCCCGCTCGACCTGCTGTTCAACAACGCCGGCATCGTCCTGCACAAGGCGGCGCTCGAGTGCACCCCCGAGGACTTCACCAACGTCGTCAACGTCAACCTGAACGGCATCTTCTTCGTGGCCCAGGCGTTCGCCCGCCACCTCGTCGCCCAGGGACGCCCCGGGAACATCGTCAACACCGCGTCCATGTCGGGCACCATCGTCAACATCCCCCAGAAGCAGGCCTCCTACAACGCCTCCAAGGCGGGCGTGGAGCACCTCACCAAGTCGTTGGCCGTCGAATGGGCCGACCTGGGGATCCGGGTGAACTCCATCAGCCCCGGATACATCGCGACCGAAATGACCGGCACCGTCCGCGAAGACTGGCGCCAGGCGTGGGTCGGCATGATCCCGTTCGGCCGCATGGGCACCCCCGAGGAACTCGCCGGGGCGGTCATCTACCTGCTCTCCGACGCCGCCAGCTACACCTCCGGCGCGAACGTCATCATCGACGGCTGCTTCACGGTCGTCTAGTCCCCATCTCCGGCGCGGTCACCCGACCGAGTGAACCCGAATCCGCCATGCGACGAGGCGTGGCGGGTGCGCCGGTCCAGCACGTCACGGTCACCCACGAAAGTCAGGAAGGTCACACCATGAGCAAAAGGCTCGGCATCGCTGCCTCCATACTCGCCATCGCCGTCTCCCTCGCCGCCTGCACGACCGGAGGCACCCCCGCCACCGGCTCCGGATCAGGCTCCAAGGAGATCTACTACTCCACCAAGAACTCCACCGAACCGGTCCACGTCGCCATGGCCAACGGTGTCGTCAACGCAGCCACCCTGCTCGGCTACGAGGGCAAGGTCACCGTCGCCGAGGCCGACGCCGCCAAGCAGAACGACCAGCTCAACAACCTGGTCCAGAACATCCAGCCGGCCGCGCTGGTCGTCAACCCTTACGACAGCGACTCGGTCGCCGACGTGCTGGGACGCGCCAAGCAGGCCAACATCCCGGTCGCCGTGATCGACAACAAGGCCAACAACGCCCAGGTCGACGTCTCAGTGCTGTTCGACAGCGTCAAGTCCGGGCAGATCGCCGGAGAGAAGGCCGTCGAACTGCTGAAGGAGAAGAACGGCTCCGAGACCGGCGTCGTCGTCAACCTCTACGGCGAAGTCGTCTCCCAGGTCTTCAAGGAGCGCTCGCAAGGCTTCGAGGAGGTCATCAAGCGCTACCCGAACATCGAACTGGTCTCCGTGCTGGGTGCTCCCCAGGCCGACAAGGCCACCAGCGCGCTGAACAACGTCATCGCCGACCTGAAGTCCTCCGGCAAGAAGGTCGATGTGGTCAACACGCCCACTGACACCGCCACCCTGGGCGTCATCGAGTCGCTGAAGACCAACGGAATGTGGCACAAGGTCGGCCAGCCCGACCACGTCGCCGTCATCTCCCACGACGGACTCGGTGACATCCTCACCCAGGTCAAGGACGGCTACATCGACGCCGAGGTCGTGATCGACGTGTTCGGTGTCGGCGGCATCGCCACCGAAGTGCTCAAGGCCTACCCGATGGACGGTAAGGCGGTCCCCACCTCCGGCACCTTCACCCCGCAGGGCAAGTACCTCAACACCTCGGTCACCTTCACCCAGGGCGACTCCGGCCCCACGATCATGCTCGACCCGGTGCTGGTCACCGCGGCCGATGCGGACAACCCGCTGATCTGGGGCAACGCCTAACCGCACGCCATCGGCCGGCGCTGGCCCCCGCGGTCAGCGCCGGCCCTTCCGTCAGGGGCCATCGACATGAGCCAACCACTCCTCCTTGTCACCAACGTTTCCAAGATCTTCGGCGCGACCCGCGCCCTGTCCGGGGCCAACCTGGAGATCGCACCCGGTGAGATCCATTCGCTGCTCGGCCGCAACGGCGCGGGCAAGTCGACCCTGGTCAACATCATCGCCGGGGTCTACCCGCAGACCGAGGGCGAGGTGCTGTTCGAAGGCCAGGACCTTCGCAAGCTCGACATCTTCGCCCGGCAGCAACTCGGCATCCGGCTCGTGCCCCAGCACGAGAACTCGTTCCCCGACCTGACGGTCGCCGAGAACATCTTCGCCGGGGACCTGCCCAAGAAGAACGGGCTGGTCGACTGGGCGACCATCAACGAGGTCGCCGCCCAAGAACTCGCCGCCTACGGGGTCGACGCCGACCCTCGCGGCCTCGTGCGTCACCTCAGCTCCATCGACGCCCGCAAGCTCAACATCATCCGCTCGATGCACAGCGGCGCCAAGCTGATCATCTTGGATGAGCCGACCACCGCGCTCACCACCCGGGAGCGGGAGGAACTGTTCACCTTCGTCCGCGACCTCAAGGCGAGGGGGACGGCCTTCATCTTCATCTCCCACTACCTCGGCGAGGTCCTGGAACTCTCCGACTCCATCTCCGTCCTGCGCGACGGCCTGATGTACCCGGTGGAGGACCGCGCCTCGGCTACCCAAGAGCATCTCGCAGAACTCGTGGCGGGCGGCCAGGTGGAGCTGACCCGCAGGCATACCGAGCGTCCCGACCCCGATGACGTCCTGGTGTCCGTGCGCGGGCTCTCCAGCGCAGGCGTCGAGGACGTCGACCTCGACATCCGCAGTGGCGAGGTGCTCGGCGTCATCGGGTTCCCCGGATCGGGGGCGCGTGAGTTCTGCCGGGCGTTGTTCGGCGTCACGCGCGCCACCCAGGGCACCGTCGACCTGTCTGGGCGGAGGCTGCGCCTCACGTCGCCTCGGCAGGCGCTGCGCGACGGGATCGCCTACATCTCATTCGACCGGCACCGCGAGGGGATCATGCCCCTCATGGATGTCAACGAGAACATCGGCATCAGCAGCCACGCGGGTGCGCTGCGCCTGGCGTGGGGATTCCTTGACCTGAAGCGGCAACGGCAGCGCTCCCAGCACTACCGCGACGAACTCAAGATCAAGAGCAACACGATCTTCGACCCGATGGACAGCCTCTCCGGTGGCAACCAGCAGAAGGTGCTCGTGAGTCGGCTGCTCAGCACAGAGCCGTCGCTGCTGATCCTGGACGAACCCACCGTCGGCATCGACATCCTCAGCCGCGAGGAGATCATCTCCAAGGTGCTGGAACTCACCCGCAAGGGAATGGGCGCCGTCTACCTGACCAACGACTACGAGGAACTCCTGCGGGTGGCCGACCGGCTGGTCTTCTTCGACGAAGGCCGCGTCGCCGCGGTCGTGGACAACGACAACCTCACCATCGAACAACTCACCGGAATCCGGGACAGCAACAAGGAGGCGGCATCATCATGACCGCGGTTTCTTCGGGGAGGAAGATCCTCGACTTCAGCATGAACAATGCCGTGTGGATCCTGCTGATCCTCGCCATCGGCATCATGGGGCTCTTTCGGCCCTCCTTCTTCTCGGTGGGCATCCTGTCCAACATCCTCGTGCAGGCCACCGTCTTGGGCCTGTTGGCGATCGCCATCTCCATGGTGATCCTGCTGGGCGACATCAACCTCTCGACGGTCGGCACGGCCGGATTCTCGGCGCTCACCGGCGTCATCGCAATGAAGTCCGGGCTGCCGGTGCCGCTGTCGATCCTGGTGATCCTCATCATGGGCTCGATCATCGGCCTGGTGAACGGCCTCATCGTGACGAAGTTGCGGGCCAATGCGCTGATCACCACCCTGGCGATGAACATGGTGCTCCAGGGGGCACTGCTCGCCATCACCGGCGGCTCCAGCCTGTCCAACCTGCCGGACTCGTTCAAGTTCGTCAGCCAAGGCCGGATCCTCGGCTTCCCGGCGCTGCCCCTGGTCCTGCTGGTGGTGTTCTTCGTGTTCCACATCGTCTGGACCCGGACCGAGTTCGGCCGTGACCTGTTCGCGGTCGGCGGCAACCCGCGTGCCGCCTACATCGCCGGGATCAAGGTCGATCGCGTCAAGATCTGGGCCTACGTCATCTCCGGTCTGCTGTCCGGACTGGCCGGCTGGCTGCTGGCCGGCTACATGGGCGCGGTCACGTCCTCCTTCGGCACCACCTACGAGATGCAGGTCATCGCGGCGGCGGTCATCGGCGGCGTCAGCCTCACCGGCGGCCGAGGCAGCATCCTCGGCGTCCTGGCGGGCACCCTGCTGCTGACGGTCATCCAGGTCGGCCTGGCGATCCTCGGCATCCAGCAGACGCTGATCACGCTGGCCGGTGGCCTGATGATCTTCGCGGCCGTGCTGATTGACGCGCTGCGTAACCTGTACGGAGCCCGCACGACATGATGCGTATGCAGGCGCCCCCGTACTAGGGCGAGGAAGCCCCGTCGAGTAGGAGGAATGCATGGGCAGCGGAGTCACGCGCAGCACGACGCGCGCCATCTACGACTTCATCTGGCGCCATGAACCCGCGACCAAGAACGAAATCGCGGCGGCGCTGGGAATCAGCCTTCCCACCGTGTCGAAGTATTTGACCTACTTCGACCAGGAAGGGCTGATCGAAGTCGGCAGCAAACTCTCCTCGGGTGTGCGCGGCGGTCGGATCCCCGTCGGCTACGTCTGCCGGGACAACGGCCGGTTCGCGATCGGACTCGACGTGACGGCCGAGCGCACCCGCTGCGTGGTGCTCAACGTCCGGGGCGAGGTGCTGGCCAACCGGCGGACGCCGCGGGCCTACAGCCGCGACGACGACTACTTCCGGTTCCTCGGGGAGGAGGTGGCCGCCGTGGTGGAGGAGTCCGGCATCGACGAGCGACGCATCCTCGGCGTGTCCATCGGGGTGCCGGGCCTGATCGACGAGGCGTCCGGGGTGCTTTATTTCGGACGCGTCATCGACAACCTGGGCCTCAGCGTGGCCGACTTCGGCCGCTACATCCCCTACCCGTCGCGTCTGGTGCACGACTCGGAGGCTGCAGGATTCGCGGAGTTCTGGGAGCGTCCCACCGACACGAACGCCTACTACATCAGCCTCGGCAAGAGCGTGGGCGGCTCGTTCCACCAGCGAGCCGCCTCGCACCGCGGCGAACGCGGCCTCACCAGCGAGGTGGGCCACATGCGGATCCACCCGAACGGGCGGCTGTGCTACTGCGGCCGCCGGGGTTGCATGGATCCGTACTGCAACTCGCGCGTCCTGGCCGCGTCCGGGGACGGCTCGGTCACGGCCTTCTTCGACCGGCTCCGCTCGGGGGACGCCGACGCCGCCGACGCCTGGGATTCCTACACCACCGACCTGGCCGTCGTGATCCACAACGTCCGGGTCATGTTCGGTTCGCGCATCATCCTGGGAGGCGATGTGGGGGCCAAGTGCGGTCCCGATCTCGGCCCGCTGTGGGACAAGGTCGACGAACTGAGCTTCCTGCCCAGCGACTCGCGCAGCTTCCTGCGGGCCTGCACCGTCACCGAATATCCGATCGCGCTGGGCTCGGCCCTGTACGTGGTCGACCAGTTCCGCAACGACCCGGACCGGTTCGCCCTTCCGCGGTCGCGCGCTCGCGGCGCCTGACGCGCCATCACAGAAAGGAGAGCACCGCCATGGAGACCGTGCTCGGTATCGATGTGGGGACCTCCAGCACCAAGGGCGTGCTGACGACACTGACGGGGGAGGTGCTGGCGTCCGGGGTGCGGGAGCACCAGGTCGCGCGCCCGCGCACTGGCCACGTCGAGATGGATCCGGACGTGTGGTGGGAGGAGTTCGCCTCGCTGAGCCGGGAACTCACCCAGGCTCACCCCGCCGCCCAGGTGAAGGCCGTCGGCGTGTCCGGCATGGGTCCCTGCCTGGCCCTGGTGGACGGCGAGTACCGTCCCGTGCGACCGGCGATCCTCTACGGCGTGGACACCCGGGCCACAGACGAGATCGAGGAGTGGAAGGCACGTCTGGGCGGCGATGACGCTCTGCTCCAGCGCTGCGGGTCGACCCTGACGACGCAGGCCGTCGGGCCGAAGGTGGCCTGGGTGGCCCGGCACGAGCCGGACGTCTACGCCCGGGCGCGCCGCTTCTTCATGCCCGCCAGTTGGCTGGCCTTCCACCTGACCGGGGAGTATGTCCTCGATCACCAGTCGGCCTCCCAGTCGACGCCTTTGTACGACATCGAGGCCCGCCAGTGGTACCGCCCGTGGGCCGACCAGATCGCCCCGGGCCTCGAATTGCCGACCCTGAAGTGGGCCGGCGAGGTCGCGGGCCAGGTTACGGCGGAGGCATCCGCGGCGACGGGGCTGCCGGTCGGCGTCCCGGTGACCGTCGGCACGATCGATGCCTGGTCGGAGGCGCTGTCGGTGGACGCCCACAACCCCGGCGATCTCATGCTGATGTACGGCACCACCTTGTTCTTCATCAACACCGTCACCGAGCCGGTGCGCGACGTCTCACTGTGGGGCACCGTCGGCGCCCTGGAGGGTACCCGCAACGTGGCGGGCGGGATGGCGACCTCGGGCGCGATCACCGGGTGGCTCCGCGAGCTGTTCGGGTCGCCTGAGTTCGCCGTCCTGGTGGAGGAGGCGGACGCGGCGGGCGTCGGCGCGCACGGCCTCGTCATGCTGCCGTACTTCGCCGGCGAGCGGACGCCGCTGATGGATCCGGACGCTCGGGGCGTCATCGCAGGGTTGTCGTTGCGTCACACCCGCGGTGACCTCTATCGGGCCGCCTTGGAAGCGACTGGTTTCGCCGTGCGTCACAACATCGAGACCATCGAGGAGGCCGGGGGATCCATCGAGCGGATCGTGGCGGTCGGTGGTGGCACCAAGTCGGACGTGTGGGCGCAGATCGTCACCGACATCACCGGTCGACCTCAGGTGATCCCGCGGGAGAGCATCGGCGCCAGCTACGGCATTGCCTGGCTGGCCACCCAGCTCGTCACGCCGATCCCAGCCGCGGAGTGGAACCCGCCGGTGCGGGTCATCGAGCCTCGACCCGAGAACGCGCAGGCGTACGAGGAGCTCTACGAGCTGTTCCGCTCGCTGTACCCGGCGACCGCTCCGATCGCCCACGCCCTGGCGGCCCGCCAGCAGGACTGATCACCTGGCGCCGGGCGGGAACCAGCGATCCCGCCCGGCTGTCGGCGCCACGCCGGAGTGCTGGACGCGCCGGCCATGCCAGCCGGACTGACGTGACCCGCGTCAGTCCTGGCGCTCACCGGCCTCGGTGTAGAGCGTGACCCCCTCCTGGGACGCCGCCATCGCCGAGGCGAGCCGGGCCGCCCCGAACGTGGTCATGTGGGTCCGGGCCTCGGCCAGATCCAGCCAGTGCAGGGCCAGGATCTCCTGGCCGTCGGGGGCCATCGCGGCCTTCTGCTCGGCGGTGATCGTGGCCGTCGCGAACACCAGTTCGACGGCGTCCTCCCACCCCTTGTAGGGACGCAGCCAGTCGACCACCAGCACGCCTGTGACGGCGGGGGAGACGCCCATCTCCTCCCACATCTCCCGGGTGCACGCGTCCCGCGGCGCCTCGCCCGGCTCAACTAACCCCCCGGGGAATTCCCAGTCGCCCTTGAACGAGGTTTCGCACAGCAGGATCAGCCCCGCGGCGTCGCGCACCAGGGCGTGGGCGATGAGCCGCTTGCGGGGGGTGATGGAGTTCATCACATACGTCGAGGCGCCAGGCCCCACCGGATCCCCGGCGAGCCGACCATAGACCAGCTCATCCACCCAGCCGTGATCGGTCGGGCGCGCCTGACGCAGGCGGCCTTCCAACTGAAACCCGCGCCGGTGGAGGGCCCTGCGGCCCTCCTGGTCATCAGCCGCGACGCGTTCCTCCTGACGCCGCGGCTCGTGCTGGTCCACCTAGGCCGTCGGCTCGGCCTCGGGGACGTCGACGGCCCGACGCGGAGCGGGGGCGTCCCCGTCGTAGCGCAGGATCACCGCACCCAGCGGGGGCACCTGCACGGTGGCGCGGGCCCCGAACTCACCCCACGTGCCCTCGACGGCCTCGACCTCGCCGAAGTTCCCGATCCCCGACCCGTCGTAGATGGTCGCATCCGTGTTGATGATCTCGCTCCAGCGACCCGCCCGAGGCAGACCGATCTCGTAGTCATACCAGGGTTCGGAGCTGAAGTTCACGATCACCGCGAGCTGCTGGCCGTCCGCGTCGCTGCGCACCCAGGCGTAGGTGTTGTGTCCGGCATCGTCGGCGTTGATCCACTCGAAGCCCGCCGGGTCGGCGTCCAGCTGCCACAGCGCCGGATGGCTCCGGTAGACCGCGTTCAGATCCTTGATGAGGCGCTGCAGGCCGTGGTGCCCCCACAGGTCGGAGACCCACCACTCCAGGCTCACCGCCTCGTTGAACTCGGACCGCTGCCCGAACTCCTGCCCCATGAACAGCAACTGCTTGCCCGGGAACGCCCACATGAACGCGTAGAAGGCGCGCAGCGTTGCGAACTGGCGCCACGCGTCCTGGGGGATCTTGTTGATCATCGAACCCTTGCCATGAACGACCTCGTCGTGGCTGATGGGGAGGATGAAGTTCTCCGAGTACTGGTACACCATCGCGAAGGTCATCTCGTGGTGATGCCACTGCCGGTAGATCGGCTCCAGCCCCAGGTAGCGCAGGGAGTCGTTCATCCAGCCCATGTTCCACTTGAAGCCGAAGCCCAGTCCGCCCAGGTTGGTGGGCTGGGTCACCCCGCCGAACGAGGTGGACTCCTCCGCGATCATCGCCACGCCCGGAACGCGCTCGTAGAGGTGCCGGTTGACGTAGCGCAGGAAGTCGATGGCCTCCAGGTTGTGGTTGCCGCCGAACTCGTTGGGGATCCACTCGCCCTCATTGCGGCTGTAGTCCAGGTAGAGCATGGACGCCACCGCGTCGACCCGCAGGCCGTCGATGTGGAACTCGGTGGCCCAGTACAGGGCGTTGGAGACCAGGAACGACTTCACCTCGCTGCGGCCGTAGTTGAAGATGTAGGTGCCCCAGTCCTTGTGTTCGCCCTGCCGCGGATCGGCGTGCTCGTACAGGGCGGTGCCGTCGAATCGGCCCAGCGCCCACTCGTCCTTGGGGAAGTGCCCGGGCACCCAGTCGAGGATGACGCCGATGCCCGCCTGGTGCAGCCGATCCACCAGGTAGCGGAACTCGTCGGGCTTGCCCAAGCGGCTCTGCGGCGCGAAGTAGTTGGTGACCTGGTAGCCCCAGCTCGGCTCGTACGGATGCTCCGAGACCGGCAGGAACTCGACGTGGGTGAACCCCTGCCACGTCACGTACTCGACCAGCTCCTCGGCGAGCTCCAGGTAGGTCTTGCCCTTGCGCCAGGCGCCCAGGTGCACCTCATAGATGCTCATCGGCTCGACCTGCATGTTCTTGCTGGCGCGGGCCGCCATCCACTCCGCGTCGTCCCAGCCGAACTGGCTGGTGTACACGATGGAGGAGTTGGCCGGTGCCTGCTCGGCGAAGAAGGCCATCGGATCGACCTTCTCGTGCCACACCCCGTCTGCGCCCAGGATGTTGAACTTGTACAGCGTCCCGTCCCCGATGCCCTCCACGAACGTCGCCCACACGCCCGTCCCGGGAATGCGGGTCAAGGGGTCCCCGGTCCACCAGTTGAAGTCGGCGTTGATCCGCACGTCGGTCGCGTTCGGCGCCCACACGGCGAACCGCGTTCCGGTCAGGTCGCCGCGCTCCTCGTCGTGCACCGTGACGACGTGGGCACCCAGGCGCTTCCAGACCTCGGTGTCGCCACCGTTGTGGAAGCCTTCCAGATCCCAGCCGTGCAGACCGCCGTGCGGGTCGTGAGACATGGTCACTCCATTCAGTTGGGGCCGTGCGGGGGCGACGCCCCCGCTGACGGACTCAATGGCCCGTAGCGGGATGTCGACCCATTCGGGCCGGTTGCGCACTTCGTACACCACTTCATAGATGGCCTTGTCGACGACGTAGCCGGCCAGCAGATCCGCAGGGGGCTGGGAGCCACCACAGTAGCCCTCCACGAACGCGTCGCGGGCCGCATCAGCCCAGCTCGTCGCGGCCGCAGACGCCGGGTTCGCGTGGGCCGAGCGGGCGTAGTCGAACGAGCGGAGCATCCCGGCGACGTCGCGCCACGGGGAGTCGAACGCGCGGCGTTCTGCGGCCGTCTTGGCGGGCTCGCCTTCGAAGTCGATGAGGGTCCAGCCGGCGGGGGAGGACAGGGTCTGGCCCAGGTGGAAGTCGCCGTGGACACGCTGCACCGGAACCCGCCGACCGTGCAGCGCGGCGAACGCCGCGGCCAGACCCGCCGCATGCGGGCGCAACTGCGGCGCCGCCGCCATCGACGCCTGGAGCCGGCCGAGCATCGCGTCGGCCAGGTCGTCGCCGTCTGCGGTGCGGGTGCCGAAGGACTCGGCCAGGCGTGCGTGCACCTGCGCGAGGGTCGTACCGAGCGCGCGGGCCGGGGCGGTGAAGTCCTCCTCGGCGGCGCAGGCCGCGCAGGCCAGTTCCCAGCCGTCGGTCGCGCCAAGGACACGTTCGATGATCATGCCCAGGTCGGTGGCCTCCCCGACGGGCCAGGGTCCGCTGAGGCGAGACAGCAACGCGGGCGTCCGGAACCCGTCGAGCGACACCAACACCTCGGCGTCCAGGTTGGGGCCGGGTTCGACGCGGCGAAAGACCTTGTAGAGAGCCGTGGTCCCCAGCGTGAGTGTGGTGTTCGACTGCTCACCCGGCCACACGCCCACGGG
>RRZT010355855.1_pt1 | contig 30531 bp, 21 predicted proteins | sample 2165551 | NCBI WGS metagenome assembly RRZT01 (sample SAMN10456910, study PRJNA506462) | wastewater metagenome | biome: wastewater; feature: sludge; material: wastewater sludge; isolation source: wastewater sludge with Escherichia coli K12::gfp cells carrying plasmid... | place: USA: Moscow, Idaho...
AAATTTTTGAACCATTCAATACACATATTCTGGCAGGGCATAGTCACACACAATGGCACACGCAAGTAAAGCCTAATATAATGGAGCACGTTCATGCAGCAGCCTCCGGAGCATGGTGGAAAGGGCAAATCTGTACGGATGGTTCGCCACAGGCATACACAGTTTACGAAGTTAACGGCGATAGTGTAAACTGGTATTTTAAGGGAGTCAACTTAAATAAATCAGAACAGTTTAAAGTGTACAAAACGGGAGCTGATAGTCTTTTACCGGATTGTTTCCTGGCAAATGTATACAATTTCGATTCAGATTGGAAGGTTTATTGGTACGAAGGTGATAATCTACAGGGAGAAATGGAACGTTATTGGGGGAAGGACCCAGATGCTTTTATGTTATATAGACCGGGGGTAGCCAGAAAAAACTCGTGGATAAACGCAAGCGAAACAAATCATTTATTTAAAGCAGTTCCCCATATTAAAAACTCGAAAATTAGGGTAGAAGTGATAGATCGCTTTGGGAATAAGTATTCTAAAGCATTGGAATAGAGTGTGTAAAAGGACAATATTCAATAGCCAATCATTAAAAAAAGTTGCCGGAGAATTCCGACAGCTTTTTTTTTGTTACAGAATAATTTATTCTACCGTAATCTCTCTTTAATAATACTAAAACATAAATTCAATAAAATCGTTATATTTGAAATTTATGACTGATAATTTATTACTTTTGCATGCAATTTTTTGAACATACGATGACCGGGAAAACATATAAATATCTCAATAATATAAACTCTCCTGTTGATTTAAAGACTATTCCAAAAGAAGAATTGACAATTGTATGTAATGAATTACGACAATTTATTATTGACGAAGTATCTAAAAATCCAGGACACCTGGGTTCTAATTTAGGTTCTGTGGAATTGTCGGTGGCATTACATTATGTTTATAATACTCCTTACGACCGTATAGTGTGGGATGTGGGACATCAGGCGTATGGCCATAAAATACTTACGGGACGACGTGACCAGTTTCATACTAACCGAAAGTTTAAGGGCCTTTGCGGATTTCCGAATCCGTCAGAAAGTGAATACGACGCTTTTGGGGTAGGCCATTCCTCCACGGCAATTTCGGCTGCTTTAGGTATGTCGGTGGCTGCAATTAAAAACAATGAATTGGATCGTCAGGTTGTTGCTGTTGTGGGTGATGGTGCTATGACGGGTGGTTTGGCTTTTGAGGGGCTTAACAATACATCCATGATGGAGAACAATATGCTGATTATTCTGAACGATAATCAGATGGCTATTGACCCGATACGTGGTGGATTTACACAATACCTAATCGATATTACTACCTCGCAAACATACAACCGTATACGTTTTAAGGCGTACAAAGCCATAAAGCGTTTGGGTTTAATAAGCGAAAAGGGTAGAAACAGAATAATTACATTTAATAATACGGTTAAAGCAGCACTTACCAAGCAGAATAATATTTTTGAAGGGCTTAATATTCGTTATTTTGGACCTGTCGATGGGCATGATGTTGAGTCGTTGGTGAAAATTTTATCGGATATAAAGCACTTTAAAGGCCCCAAGGTACTTCATTGTATTACAAAAAAAGGGAAGGGATATGAACCTGCTGAAAAATCGGTAACTGAATGGCATGCTCCGGGTAAATTCTGTGTCGAAACCGGTGAACGAAGCAAAGCGCCTCAGGTTGAACCTCAGCCTCCGCTTTTTCAGGATGTATTTGGCGAAACATTATTGGAGCTTGCCCGCAACGATGAAAGAATTATGGCAATCACACCGGCTATGCCATCGGGATGTTCAATGACGATTATGCAAAAGGTAATGCCCGACAGGGTTTTTGATGTCGGAATAGCTGAAGGACATGCTGTTACATTCTCGGCCGGTATGGTTAAGGATGGGTTAATCCCGTTTTGTAATATCTATTCTTCGTTTATGCAGCGGGCCTATGATAATGTAATACACGATGTGGCGCTACAAAAGTTGCCGGTAATATTTTGTTTGGATAGAGCCGGAATAGTTGGTGCCGATGGTGCCACGCATCACGGAGTGTTCGATTTGGCTTACATGCGATGTATACCTAACATGGTTATTGCAGCTCCTCGTAACGAGCATGAGCTTCGGAATTTAATGAAAACCGCTTTGGAGTATCGTAAAGGTCCTTTTGTGATTCGATATCCGCGTGGTAACGGTTATAATGTTAACTGGCGTAATGAAATGCATTCTTTGCCAATTGCCAAAGGCGAAAAACTGAAAGATGGCAAACATACTGCAATTTTAACAATCGGTAATATGGCCAATTCGGCACTGAAGGCCATTGAGATTTTTGAAAAAAAATACGATATGCCAATTGCATTGTATGATATGCGTTATTTGAAACCTCTCGACGAAGAAATGCTTGAACAGGTGGCACAATTGTATGATAATATCATTACAATAGAAGATGGCGTAATTAATGGCGGTTTTGGAAGCGCTGTTCTGGAATTTTTTGCAGATAATGGTTACAAAAATAATATTAAACGTCTGGGTATAAAGGATGAGTTTGTAGAACATGGAACTCCTGATGAATTATACGAAATGCTTGGTTTACATCCCGAAGGTATTGCTCGTGAAATAGCAAAATTCACTATTGGAGTAAAGGAATTAAATCATCAGAATTAATTTTTTAAGGTTTTTTTTTGTGCCAAATGGCACAAAAATATACTATATTGTACTGCCATTGTTGTTTAATAATGCATCTTTCAAAAAGAAAATAAAGTAAAATGAAAATTATTATTGCTGGTGCCGGCGAAGTCGGTACGCATCTTGCCAAATTATTAGCCAGAGAGAATTTTGATATTCTTCTGCTTGATGAAGACCCCAATAAGTTGCGCGATTTGGAAGCGGCTCACGATTTGATTACGCTTGCAGGTTCACCAACCTCAATTACCGACCTGCAGGAGGCGGGTGTAGGCTCTGTTGATTTGTTTGTGGCAGTTACTCCGCTGGAGAGTGTGAATATGACAGCTTGTATGTTGGCTTCGAACCTTGGAGCAAAACGGACACTTGCCCGTATTAATAATTACGAGTACTTAATGCCCAAAAACAAAGAGTTTTTTGAAAAACTGGGTGTGAATTATTTGATTTATCCTGAAGTGCTTGCTGCTACAGAAATTGTAGAGTCTTTAAGTACCAATTGGTTACGTCAAAATATGAGCTTTTGTAACGATGCACTTGTGTTAGTGGGTATAAAAGTGCGTGGTAATGCTCAAATTCTCAATAAAAAATTCAATTCAGGTTATTTCGATCAGGAAAACTATCGTGTGGTAGCTATTAAGCGGGGTAATAAAACCATTATACCGGTTGGTAGCGATTTGATACTTGAAAATGATATAGTGTATTTTATTACTACCGACGACGAATTGGAGCATGTACGTAAACAGGCCGGAAAAGCTGATTATACTATCAAAAATGTGATGATTTTAGGTGGTTCTAAAATTGCCCAGAAGGCATTGATGGAAATTCCATCACACATGTCAACTAAAGTTATTGAAAGCAACCGACAAAAGAGTTACTCATTGGCCGAAAAATTTAATAACTCACTAATAATTTGTTGCGACGGCAAAAATATTGATGCGTTGAAAGAAGAGGGCATTGAAGAAATGGATGCGTTTGTGGCTGTAACCGAAAATTCGGAAGCCAATATTCTGGCATGTTTAGCAGCCAAACGATTAGGTGTGCGTAAAACAATAGCCGAAGTGGAAAATATCGATTATATTTCACTGGCCGAGAGTATGGATATTGGTACTGTAATCAATAAAAAAATGATTGCGGCAAGTTATATCTATCAACTAACACTTGATGCCGATGTGTTGAATGTACGTACATTGACATCGGCTGATGCCGAAGTTGTGGAGTTTGTGGCGAAGGAAGGATCGAAAATTACAAAATCGAAAATAAAAGATTTACGACTGCCTGAGCAGGTGAATTTAGGAGGATATGTGCGGAATGGTAAAGGTTATATAATAAACGGAAATTCAGTAATACAGGCCGATGATCATGTGATAGTTTTTTGCGTTTCGTCAGCAATCCGAAAAGTAGAGAAATTTTTTAATTAAAAAAATCCCCGAAAGTTATGATTGACTTTCGGGGATTTGTATTATTATCGTTTAGGGTAACCTCCTTTACCGCGTTTTCTGTCGCCTCTGTCAGTGCTGCTACTCTTGCGTGCAGGCCTGTCGTCGCTTGAACGCGAGCGCCACGGTTTCTCTTCGTTGGACGATGTCGGTTTGCGGTAACTGCTACCGCTTCCATTGCTACGATTGCCGCGGTCGCCATCTTTGCGGGTATCATTGTTGCCAGAACGTGAGCGATATTCCGGTTTCCGACTACCTTCCATTTTGCTTCCTTTTGCTTCCGAAACTATATAGTCGCTTTCACCAGCAAATGATGCCATTACTTTGTCAGCCTGATCGGTAAAGACATCGAAGAATGTAAATTTGTTGGTTACTTCAATTGAACCAATACTTATTGATTTATCGCCTGTAACGTCGTTTATTATGCCCAGGAAGCGTTTAGGGTCAATGCCCTCGCGGTCGCCTATGTTGATTTTTAAGCGAATTCGTTTTCCGCCTCTCGGACCTCTGTCGCCACGTTCACTATTGCGGCGGTCATCGCCTTCGCCTCGCGAAAAACTTTTTTCGTGGTAGTTCAGGTCTTCAGCATCTTTGTAATAATCCAAAAATCGATTGAATTCCAATGATACAAATCGTTTGATGATTTCTTCTTTTGGCAATTCTTCCAATTGTTGCATAATTTGTGGAATGTAAGGAGCTATTTGCTCTTCGTTTACATCTACATTTTGCATTTTATCAATCATGTAAAAAAGTTGCTTTTTACAAACTTCAAGTCCGTTAGGGATTTGTTGTAGTTCAAAGTTCTTTTTCAACATGCGCTCAATATCTTTGATTTTAAATTTTTCTTTCGAGTGAATGATAGATACTGAAACTCCTTTTTTGTTTGCACGGCCTGTACGACCGCTACGATGGGTGTAAACCTCTACATCGTCAGGTAGATTGTAGTTGATAACGTGAGTTAAATCACTTACATCCAGTCCGCGTGCAGCTACGTCGGTAGCCACCAAAAGTTGGATATTGCGTATGCGGAATTTCTGCATTACAGTATCGCGTTGAGCCTGCGATAAATCGCCATGCAGCGCGTCGGCGCTATAGCCATCGTGCATCAAATGGTCGGCTACTTCTTTTGTTTCCTGACGTGTACGGCAAAAAACAATACCATAAATATCCGGATTTAAATCGACGATACGTTTCAAAACCAAATACCGTTGTTTTGCTTGCGACACATAATAGATGTGTTCTACATTTTCTGAACCGGCATTTTTACTCCCAATAGTAATCTCTTCGTGCGCTTTCATGTAGCGTTTTGCTATCATGGCTATTTCTTTTGGCATAGTAGCCGAAAACAGCATGGTGCGTCGTGTCGACGGAGTTTTTTCAAGTATTGTTTCAATATCTTCTTTGAAGCCCATGTTAAGCATTTCGTCTGCTTCATCCAGTACAAGATAGTCTACAGCCCCCAATTCTATTTTGCCGCGCTCTATAAGGTCGATTAACCGACCCGGAGTAGCTACCACAATTTGAGGGGTTTGGTCCAGTTGTTTTAGCTGTATACGAATGTCTTCGCCACCATAAACAGCCACAACACGCAGGCCGCGCAGATTTTTTGAATAATTCTTCAAATCGTTCGAAATCTGGATACACAATTCACGTGTAGGAGCAAGTACAAGCGCCTGAATTTTCTTTTGTGTAGGATCAATCAAGTGTAAAACGGGTAGTCCGAATCCCGCTGTTTTTCCGGTTCCTGTTTGTGCAAGTGCCACCAGGTCAGCTGTTTGTTCCAGCATGAAAGGGATGGTTTTTTCCTGTACCGGCATAGGAAACTCATAGCCAAGCTCTTCGATGGCCGATAGAATATCGGCCTTCAAATTTAATTCTTTAAAAGTCATTTTTTTTGTTTTAATACACGTTTTCAGGGCGAATATCCGGCGATAAATTAAATTCGTTTTTTTGTAAAAACTTGACCCCAACTGAAAGCTATCTGCAGATTAAAGCAGTGTAATTCGGACAGTTACCCACAACGCGTGGTTATTATATTTTCGAGTGCAAAGGTAGTGAAAACATTTGATATATAAAAGCCTGATTTTCTGTTTTTAATTAGTAGTTTTTTCTATGATAAAAAGTTTTGTATTTTACAAATTATGCTAACTTTGCCTGCACCTAAAATTGCATTTTTATAATCAAATCTAATAGAATCACAATGACTGACACAAAACGCGTTTACACCTTCGGTAACGGACAGGCCGAAGGTAAAGCAGGAATGAAAAACCTGCTGGGAGGAAAAGGGGCCAACCTGGCCGAAATGAATCTTATTGGAGTTCCCGTACCTCCCGGCTTTACTATTACTACTGATGTGTGTTCTGAGTATTACACATTGGGCAGAGATAAAGTGGTGGAGTTGCTTAAGCCTGAAGTAGAAAAGGCTATGGCGGGTGTTGAACAGTTGATGAAATCGCAATTTGGCGATATTGAAAATCCTTTATTGGTTTCGGTTCGTTCGGGTGCCCGTGCTTCAATGCCGGGGATGATGGATACTATTTTAAATTTGGGGCTCAATGATGCTGTAGTTGAAGGTATGATTCGTAAAACAGGTAATGCCCGTTTTGCGTGGGACTCGTACCGTCGTTTTGTACAAATGTATGGCGATGTGGTTTTGGGCATGAAGCCTGCAAATAAAAATGATATTGATCCTTTCGAAGAAATTATTGAGCATATTAAAGAAGAAAAAGGGGTGAAGCTCGATACAGAGCTAAATGTAGATGACTTGAAAGAACTGGTTGCCAAATTTAAAGCAGCAGTTAAAAAACAAACCGGCAGAGATTTTCCTGATTCAGCTTACGAACAGCTATGGGGAGCAATCTGTGCCGTTTTTGATTCCTGGATGAACGATCGTGCCATTCTTTACCGGAAAATGGAAGGCATTCCTGCCGAGTGGGGCACTGCTGTTAATGTGCAGGCTATGGTGTTTGGAAATATGGGTAATACTTCAGCTACAGGTGTTTGTTTTAGTCGCGATGCAGCTACCGGCGAGGATATTTTTGTAGGCGAATACCTGATAAATGCACAGGGCGAAGATGTGGTAGCCGGTATACGTACTCCTCAGCAAATTACAAAGGAAGGTTCGCAGCGTTGGGCAGTTTTGGCCGAAGTGAGCGAGGCCGACAGATTAGCACATTATCCATCGATGGAAGAGTCGATGCCCGAAATATTTAAGGAGCTGGATACGCTTCAAACAAAACTCGAAAACCATTACAAGGATATGCAGGATATGGAATTTACCGTTCAGGAAGGTAAACTCTGGTTTTTGCAAACCCGTAATGGAAAACGAACCGGAGCTGCTATGGTTAAAATTGCCATGGATTTATTCCGTCAGGGCATGATTGATGAAAAAACAGCTATTTTACGTGTCGACCCATTAAAACTCGATGAATTGCTTCATCCGGTTTTTGATAAAGCGGCTTTAAAATCGGCAAAATTAATTGCCAAAGGTTTGGCGGCTTCGCCGGGCGCTGCTACCGGTCGCGTGGTATTTAATGCCGACGATGCTGCCGAATGGGCATCGGGAGGCGAAAAAGTTATTATGGTACGTGTTGAAACCTCGCCCGAGGATTTAGCTGGTATGGCAGCTGCTCAGGGAATACTTACTGCACGTGGTGGAATGACATCGCATGCTGCTGTAGTGGCCCGTGGTATGGGTAAATGCTGTGTGTCGGGTGCCGGAGCTCTTAAAATTGATTATTCTGCCAAATTAATGGAAGTGGATGGCCTGGTGGTGAAGGAAGGCGATTATATATCGCTGAATGGCTCAACCGGCGATATATTTTTGGGTAAAGTGGCGACTTCGGAAGCTGAACTGGATTCCGATTTTGCCGAATTAATGGTATTGGCCGATAAATATTCACGCATGTCGGTGCGTACGAATGCCGATACACCTCACGATGCCCGCGTAGCCCGTAAATTCGGTGCAACAGGCATCGGCTTATGTAGAACCGAGCACATGTTCTTTGAAGGTGAAAAAATTAAAGCCATGCGCGAAATGATTTTAGCTGAAAATGAAGAAGGTCGCAGAGTTGCATTGGCAAAGATTTTACCTTATCAGCAAGAGGACTTTGAAGGTATTTTTGAAGCAATGGATGGATGCCCGGTTACTGTACGTTTGCTCGATCCGCCTTTGCATGAGTTTGTACCTCACGATGAAAAAGGTCAACGTGAAATGGCCGAAGCTATGGGTGTTTCACTTAAAACCATCAAACAACGCGTTGACTCATTGCACGAACAAAATCCGATGCTTGGACATCGTGGTTGCCGTTTGGGTAATACTTATCCTGAAATTACCGAGATGCAAACCAAAGCTATTCTGGGAGCTGCATTAAAACTGAAGAAAAAAGGTATTGTGGCTTTGCCTGAAATTATGGTGCCATTGGTGGGTATAAAATATGAATACAACGAACAGGAAAGAATCATTCGTTCTACTGCTACAAAATTGTTCGAAGAGGTGGGTGATTCAATTGATTTCAAGGTTGGTACTATGATTGAAATTCCCCGAGCAGCTCTTACTGCCGATAAAATCGCGGCAAAAGCTGAGTTTTTCTCATTTGGTACAAACGACTTAACTCAAATGACATTTGGTTACTCACGCGATGATATTGCTTCATTCCTTCCCATCTATCTTGAAAAGAAAATACTTAAAAATGATCCATTCCAGGTTTTAGACCAGAATGGAGTGGGGCAGTTAGTTCAAATGGCTACAGAAAAAGGGCGTGAGGTGAATCCAAATCTGAAAGTAGGTATTTGTGGTGAACATGGAGGCGAACCATCGTCGGTTGAATTCTGTCACAGAGTAGGTTTGAACTATGTAAGTTGCTCGCCTTTCAGAGTTCCGATAGCTCGTTTGGCTGCCACTCAAGCAACTTTGCGATAAAAGATTTATTTCAGGTAAATAATCATTACCCTGCAGAACCAAGTGTTTTGCAGGGTTTTTTTGTGTGATTGGTTTGTAATTGGCAGTATATCAGATATTTATTTTGAATAACAAATTTTATAAAATAATTTCCAGTGGAAAATACTGATTATGGAAATTTTTCCGTAATTTTGTGCTCTCAAATATGGAAATTTTTCCGTATTAAAGCATAGGTATAAATTGATAGTGATAAAATAATGAAACATGTAATTGTAGGCGGAGTTGCGGGAGGTGCAACGGCCGCTGCCCGAATTCGTCGTGCCGACGAGCAGGCCGAAATCATTCTATTTGAACGAGGTAACGATATTTCGTATGCCAATTGTGGTTTACCTTATTACATTGGTGGGGTAATAGACGAGCGCGACAAATTGTTTTTGCAAACCCCGGAGTCGTTTGGTAAGCGATTTAACGTGGATGTTCGTGTGCGTACCGAGGTTATTGCCTTACATCCTGAACGTAAAGAAGTGTCGTACAGAAATGCAAAAAACGAAGTTTTTATTGAATCGTATGATAAACTGTTGTTGTCGCCCGGTGCATCGCCGGTAAAACCTGCTTTAAAAGGCATAGAATCCGAAGGGATTTTTACCCTGCGAAATGTAGCCGATACAGATGCAATTAAAAAATTCACAAATACGCACAAAGTAAATCATGCAGTAGTAATAGGAGCCGGTTTTATTGGTCTCGAAATGGCTGAGAATCTGCATCACCTTGGCTCAGAGGTATCCATTGTCGAAATGGCACCACAGGTAATGACTCCAATTGATTTTCCGATGGCAGCTATGGTGCATCAGCATTTAAATCAGAAAGGGGTAAATTTATACCTTAGCGAAACTGTTACAGGTTTTGAGCGGAAAGGAAATGGTCTGGAGGTGTTTTTCAAAAGCGGAAAAAGTTTACAAGCCGATTTGGTTATACTTTCCATTGGTGTGCGCCCTGAAACAACTCTTGCCAAAGCGGCCGCAATAAAAACCGGCGAAGCAGGTGGAATTTGGGTGGATGAGTATTTGCAAACATCTGTGAAAGACATTTATGCTGTTGGCGATGCCATTGAGTTTAAACATCCGCTTACCGGCCAATCGTGGTTAAACTATCTGGCAGTACCTGCCAACCGACAGGGCCGAATAGTTGCCGATAATATGGTTTTTGGAAATAAAACAACTTACGAAGGAGCAATCGGTACTTCAATAGCGAAAGTTTTCGATTTAACTGTAGCTGCAACGGGGATTAACGAGACTCTTTTGAATCGCCAATCCATCGCATTTAAGTCGTCTACTACACATTCGGGCTCTAATGCCGGTTACTACCCCGGTGCTATGCCTATGACGATTAAAATTAATTTTGATCCGGAAAATGGTTTGTTGCTGGGTGCTCAGATTGTGGGATATACAGGTGTGGATAAGCGCATTGATCAGATAGCTTTGCTGATGAAACATAAAAAAAGTATTTATGATCTTATTCAGCTTGAACATGCCTATGCACCACCATTTGCTTCGGCTAAGGACCCTATAGCAATTGCCGGCTACGTGGCTCAAAATATTATATCGGCTAAAATGCCGGTAATTTATTGGCAGGATGTGTTGAAGGCTGATGCAACATCGGTTTTTTTACTAGATGTACGTACTGAAGAGGAATATGGTTTGGGCACAATACCGGGTGCCTTTAATATCCCATTGGACGATTTAAGAGATAGATTAAGCGAAATTCCGACAGACAAAACTATTGTGGTATTCTGTGCTATTGGTTTGCGTGGATACCTTGCTCTGAACATTTTATTGCAACGTGGATTTTCAAAGGCGGTAAATTTGTCGGGTGGTAAAAAAACATACGATGCCGCTACTTATATTATTGAAAACAATTTGCTTTTGGGAACACAGGAAAAGCGAACTCAGGAATTGGACCTGGACATACAAAGTCCGAAACCGGTTAAGAAATTCCTGAAGGTTGATGCCTGTGGACTACAATGTCCCGGTCCGATTCTGAAAATGAAAAAGACGATTGATGATTTACAGGATGGCGATAGGGTAGAGGTTGTAGCAACTGATGCCGGTTTTACGCGCGACGCACAGGCCTGGTGTAATATCACCGGTAACCGATTAATTACCAAAGCATCGGAAGCCGGAAAGTATACTGTGGTTATTGAAAAAGCAATAAAAGAACAAGTCGTAGATATTCATGGTAATCAGCCCCTTAATGTGGCCAAAGGGAAAACCCTGATTGTGTTTAGCGACGATTTGGATAAAGCACTGGCTTCATTTGTACTGGCCAACGGCGCTGCGGCCACTGGTCAGAAAGTTTCTATGTTTTTCACTTTTTGGGGGTTAAATACCATCAAAAAAGCAAACAAACCAACTGTTCAGAAAGATATTTTTGGTAAAATGTTTAGTTGGATGTTGCCCTCAGACTCAAAAAAACTATCTTTGTCGAAAATGAATATGTTGGGCATGGGTAGCTTAATGATGCGTTTTATCATGAAAAAGCGCGGAATTGATTCGCTAGAATTATTGCGTCAGCAAGCCATTGAAAATGGTGTCGAGTTTATTGCTTGTCAGATGTCGATGGATGTGATGGGCGTGAGTCGCGAGGAATTGCTTGACAATGTTAATATTGGTGGGGTGGCTGCTTATATGGAACGTGCCGAAGAATCGAATGTAAATTTATTTATCTAACTGATGAATCCACTTTGTAAGGTCAGAGATATTCAACGAGCGCTTGAATTGTTCGAACATGAATTTGAACATTTAAATGGAATTTCACTCAAGGAGGGAATGGTTTTATGCTGTTTGTCCGAAGGAAATTGTACTGCCAGCGAGTTGGCTGCAAAAATTGATTTGACCTGTTCCAACTGTTCAAAAGTAATCAGTTCCGTTGAGCGTAAAGGCTATATTATCCGGAATTTAGGCGAAACAGATAAGCGAAATATGTTTTTTACATTGAGCGATATAGGTAATTCGAAACTTGCTGAAATTAAACAGCGCATCCCCGACATACCAGAGCTGTTAAAATAAAACTGAAACGGGCAACTGCTTTTTCGCTGTTGCCCGTTTTTTTATTTATACCAGATTCTCAATCTGTACCATTTCGTTTACATCTTTGTGGTAATCAACACTGCTGAACCCGAATCCGAATAAATGACGGAATTCCCGTCCGTAACCATTCAGGTCGCCTATTTGATGCAGGCTTTCGGTAGTAGCTTCGGCCCATAGTTTTGCTATATCCTGTTGCACATCTTCGCGCATTTCCCAGTCGTCAATACGTATGCGTCCCTTTTCGTCCGTCGGTACTTCGCCTCCTTTGAATAATTTGGTGGCATAAAGTCGCTGAATTTGTTCAATGCATCCTTCATGAATCTTTTTTTCTTTCATTATTTTAAATAAAAGACTGATGTACAGAGGAATAATCGGAATAGCTGAACTTGCTTGCGTTACCAGTGCTTTATTTACCGAAACATAAGCTTTCCCTTTGATATCCGCTAAAAGAGCATCCAGTTCACCGGCCGTTTTTTCTAAATGGTCTTTGGCCTGACCTATGGTGCCTTTACGGTAAATAGGTTCGGTTACTTTAGGCCCGATGTATGAATAAGCCATGGTAATTACCCCTTCGGCTAATACACCGGCTGATTTCATTGCTTCAAGCCACATTGCCCAGTCTTCGCCGCCCATCACAGCCACTGTATTGGCAATATCCTCGTCGGTGGCTGGCTCAATACTTACGTCGGAAACATGTCCGCTGTGAAAATCAACAGTTTTGTTGGAATAGGGCTGGCCTATTGGTTTCAATGTAGAACGGTGAGTAATACCTGTACGTGGATTGGTACGAACAGGTGATGCCAGACTATAAACAATCATATCAACCTGACCAAGGTCCGATTTAATGATTTCGATGGTTTTTTGTTTAATTTCGTCGGAAAATGCGTCGCCATTTATGTTTTTTGCATACAAACCTTCGGCCAAAGCTGCTTTTGTAAATGCTGCGGTATTGTACCAACCCGGCGATGCGGTTTTTTCTGGTTGCGGTTCTTTTTCGAAAAATACACCAAGCGTGGCTGCACCATTTGCGAAAGCACTTGTTATGCGCGATGCTAATCCAAATCCGGTAGATGCACCAATTACAAGTACACGTTTAGGTCCTTCAATTTTCCCTTTTTTCTTAACGTAGGTTATTTGTTTTTGTACGTTGTACTCACATCCCACCGGATGCGCGGTTAGGCTGATAAAGCCTCTCATTTTTGATTTTACGATCATTATCTTACAACTTATTTGTATTTTTATACCTTATATATCCAAACTATATGCTAAGATATACATTTTTTTTTGACATATCTCGAAAAAATAGCTCAAAAGAACAAAAAATGTGCAATATTTTAATAATGAGCTATCTTAATATGACAATTAGAAGTATTTTCAGGATACAAACATTTTATCGTATAATTATGTTCGGATATTTATACATTTGAAAAAATTTAGTTGTTCTTAAACTTCAGAATAGAGGCGAAATCGGCTTCTACGGACAGCTTTAATGGTGCGTCAGGTGATAGCATAATGGTTTTTGGCGTTCGATTCGGATACAACAAATCCTCCACTTCGACTTCAGAGTTTTCCGTTAAGCTGAAATATGCAAAGAGTTCGGCAGGTAATTTTAGCTGAATTTGGCTATCATGTTTTTCAAAATTCACGATTATAAGAATGTATTCGTTTTCTGCTTTACGCATAAAAGCATAATGGCGATGCGTATTGAAACCGGGATTGTTGAAGTTGCAATACTCAAGGTCGAAAAAGTCACCATCGGATATTGCTTTTTCGTTTACACAAATATTCAGTAGTTTTTTGTAAAAGTCACGAGTCTTTTTTTCATCAGTTGTGAGGTGTTTTGTACCAAATTCCCCCTTGTTAAACCATCGTTGAACAGTATCTACTGCCCAATAGTCGAATATTGTAGTTCTGCCATCGCACCCGCTGAATCCTTCGGAGTCCATACCCCGCTCACCTAATTCCTGACCCGAGTAAATCATTACCGGGGCTTTTGATAGTGTGGCACTTACTACCATGGCCGGAAAAGCAGTGGCAGCATTCCCACAAAAAAAGTCGGAGGCAATGCGTTGTTCGTCGTGGTTTTCGAGGAAGTTCAGCATATGCTCTTTAATGTCGTTTAGTGCTTGCCAACATTGCGTAATATCGCTTGCAGCATGGTTTTGAGTCAGTATGTCACGAAGTTTATCATAAAGACCTACCTTATCGTACAAATAATCGAAGCCACCAAAATGAATATAGTTCCGGTATTCAGCCGGATTGTACACCTCGGCAATAAAAATGAGCGAACTAAATTCGGATTTTAGTTTTGAAATAGCCCAATGCCAGAATTCTACAGGTACCATTTCGGCCATATCGCAGCGAAACCCATCTACGTTTTTTGCGGCCCAAAACCGTAGTATTTCATACATTTTAAGCCATGTATCCGGTAGTGGGTCGAACTGTTTCTGTCCTCCTTCTGCATAATTAACGCCATAATTCAACTTAATAGTTTCGTACCAGTCGTTTATACCCGGCGAAGCGGTGAATTGATCGTTACCGGTTGCTTTTGCCGGATATTCATGGTAATTTTTTTTATCAAAATGAGGATTAAATTCCTGGTTGGGGCAATAATAAAAATTGTTCAGAGGCGAAAAAGCCCAATCTGGATTGTCGTTTTCGCCCAAATCAATAACACCATCAGGTTTTGCATCCGATTTGTACTGTCGTGCCACATGGTTGGGTATAAAATCCATTATTAACTTCAAACCTGCTTTGTGGGTACGTGTAACCAGATTTTCGAATTCAATCATTCTATCGTTCACATTAACAGCAATATCCGGGTCAATATCGTAATAATCTTTTACAGCATAGGGTGAGCCTGCAATTCCCTTCACAATGGCCGGATTATCATTCAAAATTCCTGCTGCGCTGTAATCGGTTTGAGTGGCATGTTCTAAAAGGCCTGTGTACCAAATGTGTGTAAAACCCATTTTTCGTATTTCCGATAATGCTTTGGAAGTAAAATCGTTCATTTTTCCACATCCGTTCTCGTAAATAGTACCATTCGGCTTGCAGTTGGTTTGTGTGTTACCAAAATGGCGAACTAAAACCTGATATATGTTTATTTTGCTCATTCTTAGTTATTTATTGGGGTAGTTATTGTTGGGTAATGTTATTATTTTACTCGTGTCCGAAATTTTAGCGCGGATTCGTTTTATTTTTGATGATTGATTGCGAACCGATATACGAATTTCGTCTACGTAGACAGTTGAATTTCCGGGTACAACTATGCCGATGTATTGCCCAAAACTATGTGTGATACTTTCGGTGCAATACATAAATTCATTGTTCAGGAAATAATAAAGTATATCGTTTAGTTGCATGATTTTAAGGTGGTTAAATGTGTTTCTGATGATTTCGGGCTTATCCAGTTCGCAGTAAAAACCATAGGCTGACGAATTCCCCGGATACATTTTCTTTTCGTTACTTATCTTAAAATATTCAATAGTATCAGCAATATTGGTGCTGGTAGAAGTGGCTAAGCCAAACTGATCTGATGCAAGCGCAGAATTCCCACTGATATATGCTTCGAAAGCAAAATCCTGAGCAGTATTGAATAGGCTGGATTGCAATGAAAGTAGAAACACTCTGGGAGATGAATAGGCTGATGTAAATTTTAACTGACCACTTTCTCGGCTTATTGAGTAACTTGCTTTTGTTATCAATTCCCAACCTGTATCTTCAATATTACCCGTGTTGAAGTCAAAACTTATCAATGTCTGCATGCCGGTTGTATCGGCAGTTAATGTTGTCGACATAAATGCAGGAGCTTTCGTACTTTCGTTAAAAAGTTCGGAAATATAATAATCGCGGCGTACTCCATTGTAATTCAAATTCCAGGAATGGCCGTTTATTTTTGTTCCACCACACATAATCGATTTCCATTCGCCGTTTTCCAAAAAATCGTTTGTATGACTCCGTTTTAAAAAGCCATGGCCAAGTTCATGAAAAATAAGATTTTCTCGCATTAAGTCGGTCGACGCATAATATTTTGTCCGGTTCCAGAAATTGCTGTCAATTTTTATTCTGATAGGCTTTTCGTAATAACAAATGCCGGCGATATCATCATCCAGGTTGGCAAATGTCATTATTAAACCTTCTTTTTCAATGTCGATATTTCTGCCATATTTCGATGCCTGTATTTCGAAACGATGAATATATTCCGAAAACTCACTATCAACTCTATATTCGTGCATATTTTCGCATGCAGTTAACAGAATGATAACCAGTAAAAGAATGACTGTGCGGAAATACATAATTGAAATAATTACAAAAATTATGAGAACAAAAATAAACAAAATTGACTATTAATCGTTATTTCGATAAACAGAACAAAAACTTAACATTAAAATAAAATTAAAAAATGGCAACAGTAACATTTAAAGGAAGCCCCGTAGCAACAAATGGAAATTTACCTGAAGTAGGTACAAGTGCACCCGATTTCAAATTAGTAGGTGCAGGATTGAACGAAATTTCATTAGCAGATTTCAAAGGAAAAAAAGTATTATTGAACATCTTCCCAAGTATTGATACCGGAGTATGTGCAGCATCAGTTCGCAACTTTAATAAATGGGCTGCTGCTCAGGAAAACACAGTAGTAGTATGTGTATCGAAAGATTTACCATTTGCTGCAAGTCGTTTTTGTGGTGCTGAAGGTATTGAGAACGTAGTAACAGCTTCAGATTTCCGTTACAATAGTTTTGCAACTGATTACGGAGTGTTGATGACAGATGGTCCATTGGCAGGATTGATGGCTCGCTCGGTAGTAGCTATCGACGAAAATGGTGTGGTTACATACAATCAGTTGGTTCCTGAAATTGTAGAAGAGCCAAGTTACGAAGTAAAATTCTAGAAAATAAATAATAAATGCATGGCGCTTCGTAGCGCTATGTTGTTTACGTGTGAAGGTATCCTCCTCTTACTCAACTGAGTAGCGGGAGGATACTGTTTTGTAGTGCCAAGTGAAGTTTTTTTTATAATTTTGAACGCTCGTTTATCGCTTATTTTAAGTTTTTTATTTTCAAATTTCATATGAAAAAACTTCATTTATTTCTGGGATTAGTTCTGTTCTTATTTATTAATGCCTGTGGTAATAAACCTGCCGGCGAAAGCAACGCTACGACAAAAGTTGTTACCAAAAGAGTAGAGCTCGAACGTGGTTGGATTTATCGCGATACCACGGAATATAGTATAAAATATCCGGCCGACTGGAAGTTTCAATCTACCGGACAAATCGGAATACAGTTTATTGTAACATCAATGCCAACATGCGAGACGGATAGTTTTCGTGAAAACATAAATCTGGTAGTTGAAGATTTATTGGGCACTGATTTAACCCTTGATAAGTATGCTTCAATGTCGGAAGAACAAATCAAGGAGCTGGTTTACAACGTGAAAATTTTGAAAAGTGAGCGTGTTAAGACTGAAAGTGATGAGTATCAGTGTATTGTTTACGAAGGTGAGCAAGGGAAAAATAAACTGACTTTTGAACAGTATTACCGTGTAAGTAATATGAAGGCTTATGTACTTACTTTTACTGCCGGAAGAAATGAATATGCTGATTACAGAGAGATAGCCGAAAAAATTATGAATAGTTTTCAGATTAAATAAAATGGAAAATATAACATTTAAACATATAACTCCCATACAGCTTCGGTTCAACGATTTTGATGCCTTGGGACATGTAAATAACTCAGTGTACCTTTCGTTTTTCGATTTAGGTAAAACCAGTTATTTTATGCAGGTTCTGCCAGATGTACAATTGAATCGTGAGGTGGGAATTGTGATTGCCGATATTCATGTCAGCTTTTTATTACCTGTTTATCCCGGCGAAAATGTGGCTGTAGAAACAGCTGTGGTTGAAGTGGGAAACAAGAGCTTTAAACTTTATCAGCAGTTAATTGATTTGGATACAAATGAAGTGAAATGTATTTGTAAAACTGTGATGGTTTGTTTTGATGCAAAAACAAAATCGACACGACAAATTTCACCCGAATGGCGCAAAGCCATAGCCGATTTTGAAGAGAATCCCATTTTATTGTAATCAGGTATGTTTCAGTTGACTGTTACGGAGCCAATATTGGCGGCCTGTCCGCAGCTACATATTGGTTTGATTGCTTGTGATGTAGTTAATTCACCTTCGTCCGATTTGTTGTGGGATGAAATTAATGAGGCTGTTGTGCATTTTAAATCGACAGTGCAACTTGACCGGATAAATAAAATCCCATCAATTGCAGCAACCCGTAGTATTTACAAGGCGCTCGGTAAAGATCCCAATCGTTATCGTCCATCGGCGGAGGCTTTGTGTCGACGTATTTTACGTGATATGGATTTGTATCGAATCAATACTCTTGTTGATTTAATTAATTTGGTTTCAATAAAAACCGGTTATTCAATTGGAGGATTTGATGCAAAAAAAATACAGGGCAATGTCGTTCTTGGAGTGGGCGAAGCCGGTGAGGAATTTGATGCCATTGGCCGGGGACTGCTAAATATTGAAGGATTACCTGTTTATCGCGACTCAATTGGCGGTATTGGTACACCTACCAGCGATAACGAACGGACGAAAATTAATAATGAAACAAACAGTTTTTTGATGATTATTAATGCCTATTCGGGAGCGGATGGCCTTCAGGAAACCATTGACTTTAGTACGGAACTTCTTACAAAATATTGCAATGCCAGTGCAATCGAAGTTGAAATTATAAAGCCATTTGCCTTGTAATCCTTCTTCAAAATGATTATCTTTGCGGGTTATTATTTTCGAACAAAAACCTGTAAAGATTTTGGCAACAAACACTATAAATTCCCCCGAAACAGATGAGCTTATTGAGGTGACCGGCGCCCGTGTGCACAACCTCAAAAATATCGATGTAAATATTCCCCGAAATTCACTTACTGTTATTACCGGATTAAGTGGTAGCGGTAAATCGTCGCTGGCATTCGATACTATTTTTGCTGAAGGACAACGACGCTATATCGAAACATTTTCGGCCTATGCACGTAGTTTTCTGGGCAATATGGAGCGCCCTGATGTGGATAAAATTACCGGATTAAGTCCTGTAATTTCTATTGAACAGAAAACAACCAACAAAAATCCACGTTCTACAGTAGGTACTACTACCGAAATATATGATTTTCTGCGCTTATTGTTTGCTCGTGCAGGCGAGGCCTATTCGTATAACACTGGTGAAAAAATGGTGAAATACTCCGAGGACCAGATTGTGGATTTGGTGCTGAAAAACTATTCGGGGAAACCCACCTATTTGTTAGCCCCACTGGTTCGTGGTCGTAAAGGGCACTACAAAGAACTTTTTGAACAAATACGTAAAAAAGGATACCTGAATGTGCGTGTGGATGGCGAAATGCGTGAAATTACTCATGGTTTAAAGGTAGACAGGTATAAAATTCATCACATTGAAGTAGTGGTGGATAAACTGGTGGTAAGCGAAAAAGATCGCCAGCGACTAAAACAATCCATGCAGAAGGCTATGCAGCAGGGAAATGGCATTGTAATGCTACTTGAAAAAGATAACGACGAAGCTCGGTATTTCAGTAAAATGCTTATGTGTCCCACTTCAGGCATCTCATATGATGAACCTGCGCCACATAATTTTTCGTTTAATTCGCCACATGGTGCTTGTCCGAAATGTAAAGGCCTGGGTATGGTCAATCAGATTGATATGGACAAAATTATTCCCGACCGTACTTTGAGTATTTTTAACGGAGCTATTGCTCCACTCGGTAAGCATAAAAGTTCCACCATTTTCTGGCAAATTGAAGCTATTCTACAAAAATATGACTGTACGCTGAAAACTGCTGTATCTGATATTCCCGATGAAGCTATTGACGAAATAATGAATGGTACCGAAGAAAGGCTTCAGATTAAAAATCATGCCATTGGAACCAATTATTTTCTGAGTTATGATGGGATTTTGAAGTATATTGAAATGCAATCGGAAAACTCAGCTTCGGCAACTGAGCAAAAATGGGCTAATCAGTATTCGCGCGAAATAAAGTGCCCTGAATGTGAAGGTGCCCGTTTACGAAAAGAATCTTTGTTTTTCCGTATTCACGATAAAAACATAGCTCAGCTTTCGGTCATGGATATTGGCGAGTTAAATGAATGGTTGCATAATGTAACGATTTATCTGTCGGATAAGCAATTGACCATTGCAACTGAAATTTTAAAAGAAATTCGTAGCCGGCTACAGTTTTTACTGGATGTGGGATTGAATTATTTGTCGCTGAACCGTAGCTCACATTCCTTGTCGGGTGGCGAAAGTCAGCGCATACGTTTGGCTACTCAAATAGGCTCGCAGCTGGTAAATGTGTTGTATATTCTGGATGAACCAAGTATTGGTCTGCATCAGCGTGACAATGAGCGTTTGATACGTTCGCTGAAACAGTTGCGCGATACCGGAAACTCAGTGGTGGTGGTAGAGCACGATAAAGATATGATGCTGGCTGCCGATTATGTAATTGATATGGGCCCGCATGCAGGCCGACATGGAGGCGAAGTTGTATTCTCCGGAACACCGGCACAAATGTTGCAAACCAATACAATGACTTCGGCTTATTTAAATGGCACTAAGTCCATCGAAATCCCTGAAAAACTTCGTGACGGAAACGGTAAAATGCTGGTATTGAAAGGTGCAAAGGGGAATAATCTGAAAAATATAGATGTGACTTTTCCCTTAGGCAAAATGATTTGTATAACCGGCGTATCTGGGAGTGGAAAATCAACTCTTATAAATGAAACATTGCAGCCCATATTGAGTCAGAAGTTTTATCGCTCATTAAAAGACCCACTCGAATACGACAGCATTGAAGGACTTGAACATATTGATAAGGTTGTTGAGGTGGATCAATCGCCTATCGGGCGTACGCCACGTTCAAATCCGGCCACCTACACAGGTGTGTTTTCGGACATACGGAACGTATTTGTGACCTTACCCGAAGCTAAAATCAGGGGCTATAAACCCGGAAGATTTTCGTTTAATACGGCCGGTGGACGGTGCGAAACCTGTGGTGGAAATGGTTACAAAACCATAGAAATGAATTTTCTACCGGATGTATATGTGCCCTGCGAAACCTGTAGCGGTAAACGATACAACAAAGAGACACTCGAAGTTCGGTTTAAAGGTAAATCCATTGCCGATGTGCTTGATATGACCATTAATCAGGCCGTTGAGTTTTTTGAGAATCAACCATCCATACTCAATAAAATAAAAACCTTACAGGATGTTGGTTTGGGTTATATTAAACTCGGGCAGTCGAGTACTACACTTTCGGGTGGCGAAAGCCAAAGGGTAAAACTGGCCACCGAACTCGCCAAACGCGATACAGGTAAAACAATTTATATCCTTGATGAGCCAACCACAGGTTTACATTTTGAAGATATCAGAGTGTTGTTAGGTGTGTTAAACCGTTTGGTAGACAGGGGAAATACTGTAATTATCATTGAGCATAATCTGGATGTTATAAAAGTGGCCGATCATATAATTGATATTGGCCCTGAAGGAGGAGCTGCAGGTGGTCAGGTGATTGTTTTTGGTACTCCTGCACAAGTAGCTGCGCATCCCGATAGTCAAACCGGTCGATTTCTAATTCATGAATTAAAATAGTTGGTATTTTGCACAAATGTTGTATCTTTGTGCCGAAATTTAACCTGAATAAAAGAACCTGTCTGTAGGCGGGTTCTTTTATTCGTTTATGGCCCTATAAATTTTGTCTCAAAACCATTTAAATATACATTTTTTATTATGACTGGATTAAAAATCGGAAATCTGACGGCTCGTGTACCCATTATACAGGGTGGTATGGGTGTTGGCATTTCTCTATCAGGCCTGGCTTCGGCTGTGGCCAACGAAGGTGGAGTGGGGGTGATTTCGTGCGCTGGATTGGGGTTGATTTACAAAGAAAAGGCACGTAGCTATATGGATTCGTGCATTGTAGGCTTAAAAGAGGAAATAGCAAAGGCGCGCGCAAAAACTTCGGGTATTATCGGGGTAAACATTATGATGGCGCTCACAAATTTTACCGATATGGTAAAAACGTCGATAGCTGAAAAAGCCGATGTGATTTTTGCCGGAGCGGGATTGCCGCTTGATTTGCCAAAATACCGCACTGAGGGTTGTACCACAAAGCTGGTACCTATTGTGTCGTCGGCTCGTGCAGCTAAAATTATTTGCGAAAAATGGAAAAGTTTATACGACTATTTACCCGATATGATTGTGGTAGAAGGTCCGAAAGCTGGTGGTCATTTAGGTTTTAAAACCAACCAGATTGCCGATCCCACTTTTGCTATTGAAGAATTAATACCTCAGGTTGTAAAAGAGGTGGCTGTTTTCGAAGAAAAGTATAACCAGGAAATTCCTGTTGTGGCAGCTGGTGGAATTTATAGCGGTGAAGATATGTACCGGATTATGGAACTTGGCGCCAAAGGCGTACAGGTTGCCAGTAGGTTTGTGACTACCGAAGAGTGCGACGCGGATGTGAAATTCAAAAACTCATACGTAAATGCTGAAAACGACAACGTTGAGATTATTCAAAGTCCGGTGGGTATGCCGGGTCGCGCATTAAATGGCACGTTTCTGGAAAGAGTGAAAGCTGGTTTAACCCGTCCTAAAACCTGTCCGTACAATTGTTTACATACCTGCGATTATAAAGTAGCTCCCTACTGTATAGTGGTTTCGTTGTACAATGCATACAAAGGGCGTATGGACAAAGGATATGCTTTTGCAGGTAGCAATGCATATTTATCGAATCGCATCAATACTGTAAAAGAAGTAATTGACGATATGATGTTGCGTTACGACGAGGCAAAAAAGAAAGCATTGGCTCGTTTTGGTAAATAGTAATCTGTCATATATAAAAGAAAACCGGAGTACTTCTGTATTTCGGTTTTTTTATATCAGTGAAATAAATCTTATTTTTTCGACCGCTGTTCGAACAACTGTTTCACTGAAAGTTCTGTATTCCCGAATTTGGATAGACCAGCCTTACCGGTATGTAATCTTTGTGAACCATATATGCCTGTATGGCCGCTAAAGTAATAAGCTATAAATGTAGCCAATGCGAAATACAACACATGTTCACCTCCGAATAATTCAACTCCCATAAGAGTGCAGGCCAATGGGGTGTTGGTGGCGCCGGCAAAAACAGCTATAAATCCCATTGCAGCAAACAAATCGACGGGCGAACCGGTAAGCATTGCAAAACTATTACCCAAAGTAGCTCCAATAAAAAACAAGGGTGTTACTTCACCTCCTTTAAATCCGGTACTAAGTGTAATTACCGTAAACGCAATTTTCCAGAGCCAACTAAATGGTTCAGCACCTCCCGCTTTAAATGCATTCACAATACTAACGCCAGTTCCATCGGCTGTAGTTACTCCCAAACCCAAATAATCGTCTGTGCCAATTATATACAATAAAGCTATTAAGATTACTCCACCGATGAAAGGTATTAACAAAGGATACTTAATATGCGTTTGTAGTACTTTCTTTAAATAATGCGATGATTCCGAAAATAATCGGCTTGCAAGCCCAAAAGCAATTGCAGCGGGAATTGTCCATGCTAATAACCGAAAATCAATACCATTCACTGAATGAAAGGAAATACTGTAATGAGTATGACCTATGCCGTAGGCTCTGCATACCATATCGGCCATAACCGATGCCAGTAAAACGGGTAGGAGAGCATCGTATTTCATTCGGCCTATGGCAATAACTTCTAATGCAAAAACAGCACCTGCTACAGGTGTACCAAAAACGGCACCAAATCCGGCAGCAATACCGGTCATCAACAAAATTCGTAAATCGTCGCCTTTTAGTTTCATTTTTTTGCCGAAAAAATGGGCTATCGAGCCTCCAATTTGTACGGCCGTACCTTCACGTCCGGCTGAGCCTCCAAACAAATGAGTTGCCACAGTGCCAAACAATACAAAATACGACATCCGAAATGGAATACCACCTCCGGGTTTATGTATTTCGTCCATTATCAGGTTGTTGCCGGCATCGGAATTTTTACCAAATTTTTTATACAGAAACACAATTACTACCCCGGCAAATGGTAGCAAATAGACAAGCCATTGTTGTTGCCAGCGCAGTACAGTAGCTTTATCAAGTAACCATAAAAACAGCGCAACAAGCGACCCAGCCGTAAATGCAACCGGAATAGTGAAGACAAACCACTTCAGGAGATACCGAAGTAGTTTTATGGTGTCAATCTCTTTCCAGTTTTTTGTTATCATGGATGTTGTTGTATTGTTTGTTTGGTTGAAAGCATTTGTTGTTATTCAACCCAGAGTACAAGTCCCTTCAAATATTCTCCTTCAGGATGATATATATTGATAGGATGATCGGCCGGCTGCGATAATTGGTGCAAAATACGCACATTTCTACCTGTTTCGGCTGCAGCACTGAATACGGCTAATCTGAATTGTTCCTTGCTTACTACCTGCGAACAGGAGAAAGTAAATAATATTCCACCGGGTTTAATTTTCTCGAATCCCTTTTGATTCAATCGTTTATACCCCTTTAACGCATTGCGCAATGCATCGCGGTGTTTGGCAAATGCCGGTGGATCCAGAATTATTACATCGTACTGTTGGTCGTTGGCATTCATGTGTTTAAATGCGTCTTCGGCAAACGAACAGTGTCGGTCATCGTTTCCGAAATTCAGTTCAATATTCTTATTTGTAAGTTCAATCGCTTTTGCAGAGCTATCAACAGAATGCACCATTGTAGCACCACCACGCATAGCATACACCGAGAATCCACCGGTGTAGCAGAACATATTGAGTACCGATTTGCCGGCGGAATACCGTTCAAGTAAGGCTCTGTTTTCACGTTGATCCACAAAAAAACCGGTTTTCTGTCCGCGAAGCCAATCAACGCTGAACTTTAGTCCATTTTCAACGCCTACGTATTTTTGTGCGTCAGTACCAATTAAATAACCATCCTCGGGGTTTACAGCTGCTTTAAATGGCAATGTGGTTTCCGATTTGTAAAATACGTTTTTTATATCGGGTACGTTGTTTACAATTGCCTCTGCCAGTTCCATTCGTGTTTGATGTATACCGATGGAGTGTGCCTGCATTACAGCAGTGTCGTCATACACATCTACAATAAGTCCGGGAATAGTATCACCTTCGCCATGAATTAAGCGATAGGTATTGTTTTGTTCCGATATTAATCCTAATCCGGCACGTACTTCGTAGGCTTTTCGAATTTTATCCCCCCAAAAACTGCTATTTATATCCAGATCGATAAAGCTGATTACTCGTACGGCTATACTTCCAATTTGAAAATGACCGATAGCAAGAAAATTCAGGTTATTATCTACCACCCTTACTAAATCTCCTTCTGCAGGTTTTCCTTCGAAACGTTGTATGGCGCCTGAGAATACCCAGGGGTGAAATCGGCGTAAACTTTCTTCTTTTTTTGGTTTTAATATTACAGTGGTCATGTATAAAGTTAGAAATTAGAAGTTAGAAATTAGAAGTTAGAAATTAGAAGACGGAAATGTAAAACCGGAATAGAAAACAAATTTGAGTAAGATACCTACTCACTTATTTCTCCATTCTGTTGCTGATGACGAAGAAGTGCTGCTTGCTGTTGCGCAACCTGTTCGGCATAGGCGTCGGCAAGTAATTTTTCGAGGGTTTTCCTGGGTAATTTTTCCTCATACGTTAGTTGCATATAAATTATTAAAGAGGCCCATGCGTCGGTTGCTGCATAGAGTTGCTGCATGCCGGTTAGCTCGGGGCTCTCCCAGTTTGTGAGCTGCTGCGACTTTGATATTTTACGATTAAAAATAATTGCAAATATTTTTTGTAAACCCAGTTCAAGGATGCCGTATTCCTTAGCGATTGCCTGAATATCAACATGATTTGCGGGTTTAAACTTGTGTAGTTTTTGTAAGCCGGCAAAGTCGTCGCGTAATGCGAGGCCTATTTTCAATATTTTTTCGTCGGAAAGCAGCATGGCCAGTTCCTGGGTAAAGCCGGTTTTATTTAGTCTGAACAGATAACATCGTTCAAGGTTTGAAATTTGTAACAGCGATATTTTGTGACGCACGCCACGGGTAAACGAGGGTCGGGTTTCGGTGTCAAGTCCTAAAAAGTTACTTTGACGTAAGTCGGCTACAGCCGCCGGAATTTGGGTTACATCGTCAATTAGTATAATCTCACCATCAAACGATACTACCGGAAGCTGATTTAGCTCTTCTTTGCTTATTTTGGATCTAAACATGCGAAAACCCTGATTATTTGTTTTTAATTAGAACATTTGTTGCTGATTGTCATCTTCTTCGTCATCGTGTAAAAAACTCAGGAACGAATTCCTGTCAATTTTTGTTTTTGTTCTGTCTACATCCTCTTCATCGGGCTCAAATCTTTCGCTATACCTGATGGAATGCAAGGCCTTTAATGCATTCAGGTTTTTTTGTCCCCAATGTTGTCCGAATGCCTCCAGGCAAACCACCAAAGCATCGTTCATCACATCGGTATCCATGGTTTGATAGTTGGCAGCAAAGTCTTTAATTTCCTGATATACATCCGCTAAATCTTCAGAAATAAAGGCTGCAATAGGAGTGTCGCTTATGGCCATATCCGGATGAAAAACTTCCAGATAAGAGTCGTCAGCGCCTAAAATCAATTCAACCTGCTCTTTTACATACAAATAATCTTCTTCGGATACAAAGCGTTCAGCTCCATCTTCAAAAATGGCTTCCGGTATTTGTAGTGCAATTGCTTTCTGATAAAGTAGAGGTAGCAATTTTACCGAACGTTGAATAAACTCAGTCCGTTCAAGGTTTGAAGCTTGTTCCAATAATAAGCATGTTTCGGCTACAACCGTTACAAATTCGATAACCTGAGGTGAATATACTACGTGGTCGGGAAGTTTATTTGTTTGCATTTGTATGTCTGTTTTGCCATGCAAAAATAAGAAAAAAACAGCACATTCTCAGCGTTTTTTAGATAGACTACAACTGATTTTCCTGAAAACAAAACGGACAGATGATTTGTAATGCATCATCTGTCCGTTTTAATTTTTATTTTAAATGGTCATTTATTTAACTATCAGTTGTTTCACAGCTATTTTGTTTTGAGTTTGAACTTTTACTAAATACAAACCGTGTAAGCCGGTTACATCCAATTCAAATTTGTTTTCGCCTACCTTAAGTTGAACCTGGTTGTTAATTAGTATTCTACCTGTTAGGTCGCTGACGCAGATAGTTGTAGCTTCGTTACTGTTTGATTTGAGATAAATAAAACCTTTGCCTTGCATAGGTGTTGGGTACATGGCAAAATTAAACAATTGCACATCAACATTATTAATTCCGGTGGTATTGCCCTGCTGAATAGTTTGTGTCGACTCATTAATTGTAAAGTCAGCATTGCTTACACTTCCACCATCCGGTAGTGATGTGCTGAATACACTTTGCATTTCAAATCCGGTACGTTCCACTTTTACGGTATAATTCCCCTGAGGTAAGCCGCTAAAGCTGTAATTTCCGGATGCATCGGGACAAGTAGTAGCAATTAACTGGTTGTTGCTGTCGAAAAGTAAAACCCTTGTATTGCAATCGTCTAATGTTGCCGATTTTACTTTTCTACGAACACTGTTAGGTTTATTAGCGCCGGTTACGTTTACTTTACCGGAAATTACGCCTGTACCATTAAAATCGAATGATGTTTTTTGAGCCATCAGGATATTTATCATAGGCTCGTCGGCATGTTTCAATGTAAGCGGAACTACTTTATTCCACTCTGTGTTCCCGTCGTGATAAGTGTCTACAAATTGGTTTACACCCTGGAAACTATAGCTTACAAAATGAGCTTTCATTATATAATTTCCAACCGGAATACTATCAAAAATCACTAATTGAGGCATAGGTTTGGTAAGGAATAAGCTATATTTTCCTTCGGTGTCAGCTTTGTAAAGCTGCGCTTCTACGTCATTTGTACCCCACATTCCTCCTTGTAGATATACAGCTGACAGTTTTGCCATTTTGAATACCACAATTACGGTGTCAATTACTGCTTCGCAATTATTATCAATCCATATTCTGTACATTCCTCCTTTTGTAACTTTAATTGTAGGTAGCGTAGTAGCATATGCATCATGCTCATATCTCCATGCATAAGTGTATGCTTTAATTGTATCTACTGATAAAGTAATCGTTTCGCCAATGTTAGCATAAATTGTGTCGGGCAGGTTTACAGCTAGTTTATCGGGGGTTGTAATTTTTATTGTATCGGCAACTGAGCCTATGGTATTTTTAGCAGTTACAATATACTCACCTGCTTTTTTAGCCCAAATTTTACGGGTAGTTTCTCCGGTGCTCCAAGTATATTTTGCACCAGCAAAATAACCCGGATCGAGTAAAACAGAGTCGGTTGCACACATATTTATATCACGACCTAAATCCACAAATGGTTTTTTTGTATCAGTAATTTCAAGATTGATGTAATGTAAGCTGTTTTCAGAACCTGCAAATACGATAGAATCAAGTAGTCCGTTTCCTGTATGAGTATAATTTATATAACCACTACCGCTAAAACTTAAATTACCATATACATTTGTTTCAATACCCCCTGAGTAGGCGTTAACAGTCATTGGACCATAATTTGTACAATGCATCAACAATTGCTTTATCGGGTATTCGAAATCCCTGAAATCAAGTTTGAACTTGACCATACCGTTCAATGATAAACCTGGTTTACCTAAAAAGTTATTAAAGTAGGAGTTTTTAAAAATTTCCGTATAATATTCTTTGATTTCTTCTTTGCTTAAAGTGGGTGTTTGGTGTTCAATAGTGCTACTCCCGGTTCTTTCGAATTTCAATCCAAAATAATTGCCGGCAATTACAAGATTAGAGAATGATGTGCTGTATGAACCTTGATACACATTAGTTGTGGTGTCTGCCCATCTGATAGTGTCAATATTAAAATCAACCGAACTTGAAAAATCAATTTTAAATATACTTTTTGTTGTATTTGTGTTGAAAACTATTTGTTGCTCTGAAGCAGGCCAGCTGCTACCGAAATAGTTGGTTACAAACCCTGCTGGTATGGATAAGGTGTATTGTATACCGTTGTCCAGATAATCTGATAAATTAATAGCTAATACAGAATCGTTCTCCTGTGCAATATCACTTACAGTATAATCGTTAACGGTTTTTGTCATACGCATCAGCTTTAAACCTTTGTTTACAAAAACACCGCTGTTAAATTTTAACGCACCATTTTTATTCAATGATACATTAATGGCATTGTTTTCCGGATATGAACTGAGCATTGATAGTGCCGGCATAGCAGCTACTTCACTGATATCATAGATTGTACCGAATTTTTTCCAGTTATTGGCTTGCCCATAATCTCCCTTTTTGCCGGTTGGAACGATTAATATAGCCGATTCCAGACTTACTGCCGAAAATGAATCGTCTGATAGATATACCGGACTAGAACTGTTAACCCATACTGTTTTTAAATTCATACACATTGAAAAAGCGCCTGAGCCAATATTATTTACTGTTGATGGGATAGTAACAACTTTTAGCTTTTCGCAACTATAAAATGCCTTTGAACTCAATGTGGTTACACTGCCCGGTATATCATATTTTCCAGTAACAGACGCCGGACAGCAAATTAAAATGCTCATATCTTTATTAAACAATACGCCATTTTGCGAAGCGTAATTCGGATTATTGTTGCTGACAATAATTTCAGCCCCAGTGGTGCTGAACGCTTCATTTCCTATGCTGGTAACCGACTCAGGAATAGTTACCGATGTTAATGCGGAAGTATACATAAAAGCCCCAAAACCGATATTGGTGAGCTGTCCGGGTAAATTAACCGATGTAAGTTTGTCGCAAAATGCAAATGCATACTCTCCAATCGAAGTAATTCCCGATGGCAAAATCACGCTGCTAAGGTCATAGCTGTCTCTGAATGCATTATCGGCAATAGAAGTTACTGAGTAAGTTTTGCTTGCGTATGTTACCTCTGAGGGTATTGTCATCGCTCCCGTGTACTTGTCGCTTCTACTTAGTTCAACAGTTGAACTTCCTGTAGTAGTGTACTTTAAACCATTTACCTCAAAAGTAAGGGAGCTAATGGCGTACAAATGCATTACTGCAAAAAGAAATAATAAAGTAAAAATTTTTGTTTTCATATTATTACAATTATAATTAGTGTCTATAGTTATTCGGAAAACCAATTCATAATAAGCCGATTACAAAAATATACAATATTTTCATCCTTTAGCATTTATTCCGGTATTTGTAGCGCTTTTTCTTACAAGTAGCACTGAAATCTTTATATTCGTAATCAATTTATAAAATGCAGAAAAAACCTGTAAA
>RRZT012969760.1_pt1 | contig 30478 bp, 21 predicted proteins | sample 2165551 | NCBI WGS metagenome assembly RRZT01 (sample SAMN10456910, study PRJNA506462) | wastewater metagenome | biome: wastewater; feature: sludge; material: wastewater sludge; isolation source: wastewater sludge with Escherichia coli K12::gfp cells carrying plasmid... | place: USA: Moscow, Idaho...
ACGGTAAACCTTTCCGGGTTAACGTTAAATATGACAGGGAACAATATATTAGGATTTTATCTGGATGGAAATACGAATTTCAGCGGTTCGGGGAATATAAATATTTCGGGAAATAATATAGCAGTATTTAATATATTATCAAACGGGACATTTAACCAGAACTTTAATATAGCATCAACGGCAGGTTCTACATATACAATAGGAAATGTAAAGAATGGTACATTCCATTATAACGGAACTGCTAATCTGGCAGGAAACGGAAGCCTTATAAACGGGAAAGATTCTGCTGTACTGCTTGATACAGGATCAACACTGGTATCATCAGGGGATAATACAATAGGAGCAGTACTTGAAGGACAGTATAATTCTACTCTTCCCGGAGGATTTACAGCAGGAATAGATGCTGAAAACAGAGGTACAATGGCATTTGGAAACAGCTCGGCAGGTCTTTACGGAAGTAATGGAACAAGACTGAAAAATATTGGTTCGATATCTTTGGGAGACGGCTCTATGGGTCTTCATACTAACGGCAGCGGATCATACGCCTTAAATGACGGAAGTATAGCTATGGGAAGTCTTTCTGTAGGAATTTACGGACAAAACAGCTCTAATCTTGAAAATCTGTCAAATGGTGTAATTACAGGAAACGGAAGAGAAACTGTAGGAATCTATGGTGAAGGTTCGGCACCGCTTGTAATAGCAAATGACGGAAGAATAGAATTGAACGGGGATAAGTCAATAGGAATTTATTCAAAGGCAAACGGCGGAACATCTATAACAAATAACGGAACGGTAATAATAGGAAATTCATCTGATAATAATAATCCCGGAGTAGGTATTTACAGTGAAAATTCAGCAGATACAATAGTAAATAACGGAGCTGTATCAGCAGGAAACTCATCTGTGGGTATATATATAAACGGCGGAATTTTAAATCAGAATAATACAGTAAATATAGGAAACAACGGAACAGGTATATATGCAGCAGGCGGAACAGTGAATCTGAATGCCGGTTCATCATTAAATATATCAAATGATCAATCAGTGGGTGTTTATGCACTAAATGGAACAAATATATTAAATGACGGTACAACAGTACTAGGAAATAACAGCTTCGGATATGTACTCAGATCAGGTTCTGCACTCTTGAATAATGCTGATGTAACAGCAGGTGGCGGAAGCATTATTGTCTTTGGAGACGGAGCAGGAAGCATAACGAATAACGGAGCGGTAACACTTGGCGGATCAAGCGGAGTGGCATTCTATACTGTAAACGGCGGAAATATACAAAATACAGGAGATATTACTGGAACAGCCGGAACAGCAAATGTAGGTATTTATAATGAAAACGGGATCATAAATAATACAGGAAAAATACGTGTGGGAGATTCTGTAATCAGAGATTTTGAGGACTCTTCAAAAAACAGCTATGCAATAGGAATATACGGAGACAGAACAGGTATTACAAATACGGGAGATATAGAACTCGGATACTACGGAGTGGGAATTTACAGTAAAGATAACAAAGAATCTGGATTACCGACTGTAAATTCAGGAAAAATAACATCAAGCTCTGAGGGGGCTATCGGTATTTTTGTGGAAAACGGAGTTCTTCAGAATTCAGGAGATATAGAACTTTCAGGTAATAATTCAATAGGAATTTATGCAAATAAAAAAGCAGAAATCAATAATACAGGAACTATAACAATGAATGGTAATGATTCAACAGCAATTTATATGAATATATTATCAACATTAAATAATACAGGAACTATTAACATAAACGGGAATGACAGTGAAGGAATCATAATGAAGGGCGGTTCGCAGATTCTCAATCAGGGAACGATAAATATCGGAGCCGGAGCGAGCGGTTCAATCATGGTTTCATACGGGGAAACAAGTTATCCCGTACCAAGTATTATAAATGCCGGAGTTATAAATGTATCTGAAAACTTTGAGTTAAAGGGAATAGATATATCAATAAAGGTAAATCCGGATACTATATCAGAAGCTACAGTATCTGAGGATCTGGGAGCAGCATTTGTATCAGATGCAGTACAGTTCAATGCACCGTCGTTTAATACAACAGAACCTATAGGAATTCTGGGAGGATTTGCAGAGGGAACACATGCAGAAGTTTACAAATTCAAAGATGTATTTAATCCGATGACAACAGGCGGAGGACCGGATTCTGGACTGGTAAAAGTCAGAAGTAAATCGCTGACATGGTCTGCAACTCCTGTGCTAAATGAAAGAGGAAGTGTAGATATATGGATGCAGAAAATACCATACGATAACTTTACAAGCGGATTATGGTATCAGGATTTCGGACTTGCACTTGACACAAAATATGTAGGTTCAAAAGGAAACATGGGACGTATATTTGATAAAATAGATCTTATAGAAACAGAAATGGATTTCAGAAAGACTATGTCAAGTCTTGCCGGAGATGTATATTCTAATATGAATCAGAGAGAAGAAACAATAGCAGACATATTTGAAGACTCGCTGGGAATACTTCAGAATTCCAAAAATAATACTAAAGAAAATGTAAAAGTAAATATAATAGCCGGAAAAGGGAAATTAAAAGAAGAAACTGAAGGAGTTCAGGGATTTGATTATACATCGACAGGAGTACAGCTGTTAAGAGAAGTGGAAAGAACTTACAAACATACATTCGGATATTCAGCGGGATATCTTCATACAGGGTTTGAATTTGCAGACAGTAATGACAGTGAGGAAAAGGTAGATACTTTACAGCTGGGATTACATAATAAATACAGTACGAATAACTGGGTATTAAGAAATGATCTTACAGGAAGAGTAAGCTTCCATAACATGGAAAGAAATATAGACTGGACACATTCGGGAAGATCTGAAATGACGGCAAAATATGAAAGCTACAGCCTGACAAGCAACAATATACTGGGGAAAGAGCTGGAGCTGGGAAAAAGAGCAAGTATAATGCCTTATGGAGGAGTAAAGGTAATGTACGGTATAAGACCGACATTTAGTGAGAAAGGTCTTGAAGCACTGGAAGTAGACGGTAATGATGCATGGAGTGTAAAACCAAAAGCCGGAGTAGAGCTGAAAGGGGAGTATCCTTTGAACAGCAGAGAAAGCTGGAAGCTGAAAGGAGCGCTTGATTTATCATATGAATATGAACTTGCTGACTTTAATGAAAGAGAATATGCAAGACTTACAGCAGTAGAAGATAATTATCACAGACTGGCAAAACCGGAAGATGAAAAAGGAGCTTTCAAAACAAAAGCAACTCTGGGAGTAGAAATAGAAGACAGATACGGGATATTCCTAACTGGGGAATATAAAACAGGAGATGTAGGAAAAGATGACTACAGAGCGGGTATTAATCTGAAAGCAGTGTTTTAGTAAATAGAATAAAAACAGGGACTGTTGTATTATTATGTACAGCAGTTCCTTTTTGAGAAAAAAATATTTTTATCTGTGAAATCCCAGAAAGGTATGTTTTTTATATAAACAGAGCTGCTGATAAAATAGTTTTTTAATGCTTAAGATAATAAAAATATAAAATAAACATGGAAATAAATAAAAAAATATAGTATAATAGATGGTAAATGATAAATTTTTATGAAATGCATATCAGGTGTTTTGTCCGAGTTGTGTTTATATAACTAGGAGCTTTTAATGTCAGAACACTTGTACCTCAGACTTATTTTCATTTTTAAAATATTAAATAAGACAAAGCACTAGATCGACATCGGGCAGTTACATGAATACAAATAAAAAATAATATATCTAAAATATTTTTATATTCCTTGACAAAGCTATGTTTTTTTATTATAATGTCTTGTGAATTATATAAAAATATTTAAAAGATGTTGATTTATATATATGTTTTATAGGAAGGAGAAGATTAAGAATGGCAGTACCTAAGAAGAGAACTTCTAAAGCTAAAAGAAATATGAGAAGATCACATGATGCGATTTCTACACCTAATATTATAATAGAGGCTGACGGAACAGTTAGAAGACCTCACAGAGTTAATCTTGAGACTGGTGTATACAAGGGTAAACAAGTAATTGAAATCCAAGATGATACTGAGTAAAATATTGAAAATACACGAGGCAAGATATTAATCTTGCTTTTTTAAATATATGAATGTATAATAAAAAACAAGTGTTATGCTTTGTTTTTTAATTATTTAAAGAACACATGAAGCAGGAGCCGGTATTTTGTTTGATTTTGAAAAGTGTATAACAATATTGGAGCACTTGGATCTGTATAATCAATAACCAATGTTGTGCATAAAAAAAAATTAGTAGGTGATAATATTGAAAATAGGTATATTAGGAATAGGGTCTTATCTGCCCGAAAGAATACTGACAAATAAAGAGATGGAATCTATCGTAGATACTACAGATGAATGGATTACTTCAAGAACCGGAATAAGAGAGAGAAGAATAGCCGCAGACGACGAAGCGACTTCTGATCTGTCATATAAGGCAGCATTAAAAGCAATAGAAGATGCAGGAATTGATAAGGATGAAATAGAGCTTGTAATAGTAGCTACTACGACACCTGATTACTCAATGCCTTCTACAGCTGCAATAGTTCAGGATAAAATAGGGATAAGAAAAGCTGCCGCCTTTGATATGGAAGCGGCATGTACCGGATTCGTATATGCGTTAACTACAGGATACAGCTTTATCAAAGCCGGAATTTATAAAAAAGTACTTGTAATTGGAGCAGATGTTTTTTCAAGAATATTGGACTGGGAAGACAGAGGTACTTGCATCTTATTCGGAGACGGGGCAGGAGCAGCAGTACTCGGTGAAGTGGAAACAGGCGGGTATCTTGGCGGAGATCTTCAGGCTGACGGAGCAGGGGCACAGGAACTGATAGTTCCTTCAAGCGGTTCGAGAAAGCCTTTTAGAGAAGAAGTACTTACCAGCAGAGATCAATTTGTAAAAATGAACGGAAGAGAAATTTTTAAATTCGCAGTAAGAGCTTTTCCTGAAACTACAGCAGTTTCTTTGGAAAAAGCCGGTTTGAAAATAGAAGATATAGATTTATTTATACCACATCAGGCAAATATAAGAATTATAGAATCTATAGCAAAAAGATTTAAGCAGCCTATGGAAAAATTCTATGTTAATCTGGATAAATACGGTAATACTTCAGCAGCTACAATACCAATTGCTATTGATGAAGCAAGAAATGAAGGGAAAATCAAAAAAGGAGACAGACTTCTTCTTGTAGGATTTGGAGGCGGACTGACTTACGGTTCGTGTATCTTAGAATGGTCTAAGTAATATTTTGCAGATTTGGAAAATTAGTTAATTCATATTATGGTAGGAAATTTTATCATAAAAATCTGACTGATGTTTAGACATATGAATAATATGAAATAACATTCAGCATGAATTTTTAGGAGGAAAGTATGGGAAAGAAAATTTTTTTTGGAATAGGTTTGATACTATTAGGAATACTGTATGGATTACAAGCGTTTGGTATGATAAACGGAGAGACAGTTAAGTATATACTTAATTATCAGATAATACTTATTTTGGTTGGGATGTTTGTAGGTATAGCCAAAAAGAAAACATCTGGTTGGATAATAACAGGCGTAGGAGTATATCTTTATATAAAAGAATTTTTTGAAGGATTTACTAATATAGGAATTACTGCTGGATTACTCATAATAGGAACTGCTATTACAGTTTCCGGAATAATAGACAGAAAAAACAGGAACGAAAAAGCAAATGAAAATGTGAATATCAATATAAAAAGCGCTAAAGTAAACAATGATGCGGAAGATATCGAGGACATTGACAATACCAAGGAGGAAACATGGGAAAAATAGCATTTGTATATCCGGGTCAGGGTTCGCAGCAAGTAGGGATGGGACTGGATCTTTATGAAAATGCAGAGATAAAAAAAAGCATGGATAATATTTTTGATTCAATTGATAATAAAGATTTGAAAGAAGTCATGTTTAACGGACCTGAGGAAGAATTGAAAAATACCAGAAATGCCCAGCCGGCAATAGCATTGTTATCTGTGATTCTTACAAAGCTGATTAAAGAAAAAGGAATAACTCCTGATTATGTGGCAGGCCACAGTCTGGGTGAGTATACAGCATTGTATGGAAACGGAATTCTTAATGAAATTGATATAATGAAGCTGATCTCTAAAAGAGGAGAAATAATGTCCGTTTCGGGAATAGAAGGAACTATGGCTGCTATTTTGGGGCTGGAAGCTGCTGAAGTAGAAAAAATCTGCAGTGAAATAGACGGAGTTATAGAAGCAGTGAATTATAATGATCCTAAACAAACAGTAGTAGCTGGGGATAAGAGCATAATAGTGGCAAATCTGGAGACCTTTAAGCAGAAAGGTGCCAGAAGAGCAATTCTTCTTGCTGTATCAGGACCATTTCACAGTTCTCTAATGAAACCTGTAGCAGAAAAAATAAAAGCTGAATTTTCGAAATTTGAGTGGAATACTCCTAAGTGTCCTCTTATTGCTAATACAACAGCAGCTGAGCTTGACAATACAGAAAATATACAGAATGAATTATTTAATCAAACTTTCGGACCTGTAAAATGGGTGGATACAATAAACAAACTTGCTGAAAACGGAGTAGATAAAATATATGAGATCGGACCGGGAAGTGTATTAAAAGGGATGATCAAAAAAATAAACGGCAATATAGAAGTAATTAATATTTCAAAACTGGAAGATTTGGAAAATTTATAATAAATAGGTAACTGCATAAAGCACAATATTGTTTTATGCAGTTTTTTTTATAATTTTTTGAAGATTATAATTTTTTTAAATATGATATAGAATAAATTTAAATATATGGTTTTATTTAAAAAAAATTACGATGATTAGAATCAAAAGTAAGAGTATATTATATAGAGGATTTTTATTTTTATCTATAAAAATCCAAAGAAATTATTTGTAAAAATAAAGTGGAATATATACTTTTAAATATATTTCATAAAATAAAAAATAGATAAATAATAAAAAAGTTTGACATATTATAGATAAAATGATATTATGTCTATAATAAGAAAGAAGGTGAAGAAATGAAGGAAGAAGTTTTCTGGAATTCGGATATAAAAGATATAAAAAAAGGATATATTGACAGCGGTGAACACTTTGAATGTCTTCTCTGCGGAATGAATACTGAAAAAGGAGTAATATATAAAAGAGAAAATACACTTCTGGATGCTGAAAAAGAGATGAAGTCTCATATATCAGAGACTCATGTTTCAGTTTTTGATTATCTTATCAATTTAAATAAAAAGTTGACCGGGATATCTGAACAGCAAAAAAAACTTTTAAAATTATTTTATCAGGGAAAAAGTGATAAAGAAGTACAGGAAGAAACAGAAACAGGAAGCATGTCAACTATAAGAAACCATAGATTTATGTTAAAGGAAAAAGAAAGACAGGCAAAGGTATTCTTATCGGTAATGGAGCTCTTGAGAGAAAGAGATAAAAATGCCGCCGAATTTATTGAACTGCACAAGACGGCAAGATTTATAGATGACAGATACAATATTACACTGTCGGAAAATCAAAAGATGCTGGAAAAATTCTTTGAATTCGAGGACGGAAAAGCAGTAAAGCTAAAAAGATTTCCCGGAAGAGAAAAACAAAAAGTGGTGGTAATAAGAGAAATTTCCAAAAGTATAGAATCAGGAAAAAAATATTCTGAAAAAGAAATAAACAGTGTGATAAAAAACTTTTTTGATGACTATGTAACATTAAGAAGATACCTTATAGAATACGGTTTTCTTGACAGAAAAAAAGATGGAAGCGAATATTGGTTGAAATAAATATGTAGAAATGATATAATCTTTCAGTACAAATTTTAATGTACCAAAAAAGTCACTTTATGTGTCAGGAAATTATAATTTCGGAATAAGATTTGGAAATATGCGGATGAAGGCAGTTTTATCCTGTAACACCATATATTTTTTATATATTATCCGGATAAATATCTCTTGATTTATTAAAATGACTTTGCTATAATGCTATCATGGAGGTGGATTGTATGTTAGATAAAATAAAAACAATAGTTGCAGAACAATTAGGTGTTGATGAAAGCCAAGTAACAGAGGATGCATCTTTTATAGATGATTTAGGTGCGGATTCATTAGATACAGTAGAATTGATTATGGCTTTTGAAGAAGCATTTGACGTGGAAATTCCTGATGAAGATGCACAAAAAATTAAAACTGTAAAAGATGTAATTGATTATATTGAAGCAAAATAATATAGTTATCTAAAAGTAGAGGGGAAGAATAAACCCCTTTTTTTAATAATTGTACATTTGGTATTTTTTAAAAATGGAATTTGTTGGTGAAAAATATGCCGTTATGTATTTTAAATTTACAAGAGTTTAATAAACATAGTGGCTGCAGGTTATTTTTAGAATAATGATATTATAAAAAGATTATTTTATTTGAAAAAAAACCCAAAATAAAGTAAAATATAGTGAAATATAATTTTTGGTGAGGTGAAAAATGAGAAGAGTAGTTATTACCGGAGTTGGGCTAATAACAGCTTTGGGAACTGGTACGGAAAAAACATGGAAATCTTTGTTGGACGGTGACTGCGGAATTAACACAATAGAATCTTTTGACACTAGTGATCAGTCTGTTCATATAGCAGGAGAAGTGCGTGATTTCAATCCGGAAGATTACATACAGAAAAAGGAATTAAAAAAATTGGGAAGATTTTCTCAATTCGCAATTGCAGCTTCTAAAATGGCACTTGATGATGCAAAACTGGATATAAACGAGTCAAACGCAACAAGAGTTGGTGTTATTATAGGTTCCGGTATTGGAGCTCTTGAAGTTATAGAAACTGAAATCGGAAAAATGATAGAAAAAGGACCGAAAAGAATCTCTCCTTTCTATATTCCGGCAGTTATTACAAATATGGCGTCAGGAAATGTATCAATATATACAGGAGCAAAAGGACCTAATAAGGCAATAGTAACAGCATGTGCATCTGGAACACATTCTATAGGAGACGCTTTCCAGACAATTTTACTCGGTAAAGCAGATGCTATAATTGCCGGAGGGTCGGAAGCTACAATAACAAGAAGTGGAATCGGAGGATTTGCCAGTATAAAAGCATTATCAAATAATCCAGATCCTAAAAAGGCTTCAAGACCGTTTTCTGCTGACAGAGATGGTTTTGTTATGGGAGAAGGAGCCGGTATATTAATAGTAGAAGAGCTTGAGCATGCATTAAAAAGAGGTGCTAAAATATATGCAGAGATCGTAGGCTATGGAGAAACAGGTGATGCGTATCATATGACAGCACCTGAGGAAAGCGGAAACGGAGCAGCACGTGCAATGCAGATGGCTATGGAGCAGGGGAATATCAACCCAAATGAAGTAGACTATATAAATGCACACGGGACATCAACACCGCTGAATGATAAAATAGAAACTCGTGCTATAAAAACAGTATTTGGAGATCATGCTAAAGAGCTTGCAGTAAGTTCTACAAAAGGAGCCGTTGGTCATCTTTTAGGCGGAGCAGGCGGAGTAGAAGCCGGATTTTTAGCACTTGCAATTCATGAAGGAGTAATGCCTCCCACAGTGAATTATGATAATCCGGATCCTGACTGTGATTTATATTATGTACCGAATAAATCAGAAAAGAAAGAGATAAGATACGGACTGTCAAATACGCTTGGATTTGGCGGACATAATGCAGTAGTAGCATTTAAAAAATATGAAAAATAAAGAGCAATAGAAGTAAGTTTTTTAGAGAACCGAAATATTTTATTTCCGGTGTGAGGTCACTTTTTAGATCTGGCAGAAGATATCTGGGTTTAACATATAAGGTTCTCTGATAAAACTGTTTTTTTATTAATAAACAACACAGGAGGTGTAATAAAATGGATGATTCAAAATTAAGAGAGCTGATGGAGAAAATCGGATATGAATTTGATGATATTAAGCTTTTGAAAGAAGCATTAATCCATCGTTCTTATGCAAACGAGCATGGTGAAATAGAAAATATAAATAATGAAAGGCTTGAATTTCTGGGAGATGCAGTACTGGATCTGATATCGACGGAATATATATATACAAAAGAAAAGGATGATAATGAAGGTGATCTTGCCAAGCTAAAGAGCAGAATAATCAGTGAGCCGATATTTTCTGCCGTTTCAAAGGAAATAGCCCTGGGAGAATATCTTTTTTTAAGCAACGGTGAGGAAATAACCGGAGGACGTGACAGAAAATCTATACTCGGAGATGCTTTTGAAGCATTAATAGGTGCTATATTTATGGATTCGGGATTTGATGAGGCTAAAAGGATAGCACTCAAATATCTGAAAGATAAAATAGACAATATAGATGATCTTGAAGAACTGAAAGACTATAAAACACTCCTGCAGGAGCTTTTCCAAAGTAAATTTCACATTATACCCAATTACGAAATTCTATCGGAAAAAGGGCCGGATCATAATAAAAAATTTGAAATAGCAGTAAAATTAAAAGAAGAAATAGTGGGCATAGGAACAGGAACAAGCAAAAAAGAAGCAGAAAAAAATGCCGCGAGAGAAGCTTATTTTTTATTTAAAAAATAATTTATACCTTTATCTGTGTGTATGTTCAGATATAGAGTTAAGGGCATAAAACCAAATAAGGAGATTTCCATGAAAAAGATAGCAGTATACCCTGGGAGTTTTGATCCGATTACAAAAGGTCATACAGACATAATAAAGAGAAGTGCCGGATTGTTTGATGAATTAAAAATAGGAATCTTGATTAATTCGTCTAAAAAAAATTGGTTTACAATAGAGGAAAGAATAGAATTGGTAAAAAGAATATTAAAAGCCGAAAATATAGAAGCCGAGGTATTGAGTTTTAAGGGGCTGACAGTAGATTTTATGGCAGAACAGAATGCCAATATACTGGTAAGAGGATTAAGAGCAGTTTCTGATTACGAATATGAACTGCAGTTTACTCTGACAAATACTATATTGGCAAAGCAACCATTTGAAACTTTATTTTTTACGGCACCGAGAGAATATCTCTATTTGAGTTCCAGTCTGGTAAAAGAGGTAGCTCTGAATAACGGAAAACTGGATAGATTCTTACCTGAAAATATAATAAAGGATATAGAGGAGAGAGCCGAAAGAATTAGAAAAGGATAGGATATGGCGTCAAAATCAGGATATATTTGTTCCGAATGTGGATATACAAGTAAAAAATGGCTGGGAAAGTGCCCTAATTGTGAGTCATGGGGTACTTTTGAAGAAGAAGTGGATATAAAGAAAACACTTTCAAAGATCTCGGCGGAAGATGTGGAGATAGTGAAGCTCGAAGAAATAGAACTGGGAAAGGAATTTCGTATGGTAACGAAATTCAGCGAGTTCGACAGAGTTTTGGGCGGTGGTCTGGTTAAAGGAGAAGTAGTACTTATAAGCGGAAATCCCGGAATAGGGAAGTCCACTTTTTTGCTGCAATTAATTGATGAATATTCCAAAACCGGAAATGTCTTTTATATATCCGGTGAAGAATCACTAAGACAGATAAAACAACGCGCGGACAGACTCGGGGTAAAGAGTAAGAGCCTGTATCTCGCCAATGAAACAAATCTGGAAAAGATAGAATCAATAATTTTAAAAGATAATCCTAAGATAGTTGTGATAGACTCTATTCAGACACTATATTCAGAGAATGTAAATTCAATACCGGGAAGTATGACACAAATCAGAGAAACAACACTGAAGATAATAGAGATGGCCAAGAGCAGGGAGATATCTTTTTTTATAGTAGGACATATAACTAAAGACGGAAAGGTAGCCGGACCTAAGATGCTGGAGCATATGGTAGATGCGGTTATTCAGATAGAAGGCGAGGAAAACAGCTTTTACAGAATTATAAGAACTCTAAAGAACAGATTCGGCTCTACGAATGAAATATCGATCTTTGACATGAAAGAGGACGGGATAAGCGAGATAACAAATCCGTCGGAATTTTTTATAGGAGAAAGAGAAGAAAAAAATGTCGGGAGTATAATAACACCTATATTGGAAGGAAGCAGGGTATTTTTATTTGAAGTACAGTCACTGCTTACCAATACTACATTCGGTCTTCCGCGGAGAATAATCGAAGGCTATGATAAAAACAGAGTGGAAATATTAGGTGCTGTTTTGAGTAAGTTTCTGAAACTGGATCTGAGTTCAAAGGATATTTTTATAAATATTCCCGGAGGACTTACCCTAAAAGACAGAAGCTCTGATCTGGCAGTGATTTTTTCGCTGATTTCTTCTATAAATGCCCTTGCCGTAAGCCAGAAAATAGCAGCTGTGGGCGAATTAGGGCTGAGAGGTGAGATAAGAAGGGTTGCATTTATAAAAAACAGAATAAAAGAGCTGGAAAGACTGGGCTTTAAAGGTGTCTATCTTCCTACGGCAAATAAAAAAGATTTAGAATCAGAAGATTTTAAGATAAAACTTATTTACCTGAAGAATATTGAGGAGTTGATAGAAAGGGTGAAAAAATAATGACAAGAAAAGAAATATTGACCGGAATATTTTCCTTAGTCGCACCTGGGACATTATTAAGAGACGCTTTAGGCAGAATACAGGAAGCAGGATTGGGAGCGCTGATAGTAATAGGAGACGAAGAAAGTCTGAAATATATGATAGACGGAGGATTTAATTTAAATGTAGATTTTACTCCCCAAAAATTATATGAACTTTCTAAAATGGACGGAGCATTAATGGTATCCGAAAACCTGAGAAAAATTTCGTATGCCAATATTCAGCTTCAGCCAAAGGCTACCATACATACAGATGAAAGCGGAACAAGACACAGAACAGCGGACAGAGTAGCAAAGCAGACGGGTAATCTTGTGCTGGCGGTATCTGAAAGAAGAAATAAAATAACTATATATAAGGGAAGCTTTAGGTATGAGATTCTGGATATGAAGGATATACTGGCAAAAACAAGTCAGGCATTGATGGCTCTTGAAAAATATGCGACAGCAATACACCATCATTTAACTAATCTTACAATACTTGAATTTGACAATATGGTTACTGTTAACGAAGTGGTGGAGGGAATAAAAAAATACGGTCTTTTATATAGAATAACCGACGAGCTGGATGAGTATATACTGGAGCTTGGAAGTGAAGGACGTCTGATAGTACTCCAGTATGAGGAGCTTATGCAGGGGATCAAGGAAGATCTTTATGATCTTATAAGAGATTATAATAACAGTGAAGAGACTGTGGATAAAATATTCAGCGATATCAGAAAGCTAAATAAGGAAGAATTGCTGGAACTTGGGAAAATTGCCCATATAATGGGATTCGGAAAGGCATACAGCAATTTTGACAAGAGAATAACACCAAGAGGGTACAGAATACTAAGTGAAATTAAGAGAATAACTAAAAAAGATATAGAATTATTAATAAAGGCTTTTAATGATTTGCCGGAGATTCTGGATGCAACATCGGAAGATATAGCAAAAATAAAAGGAATAAGCAAATTCAAGGCAAGTTCCATTGTAAGAGGACTAAAGAGACTGAGAAATACACTAATAATGGAAAGATAGTTTAGGAGGAAAAAGTGGATAATAAAGTAGTAGTCGGCGGGCAGGCAGTAATAGAAGGAGTTATGATGAGAGGGCCTAAAGCAATAGCAACCGCTGTAAGAAGAAAAGACGGAACAATAGTATACAGAAAAAAAACACTTGACGAAAAAAAGAATAAATGGTTTAAAATGCCTTTTATAAGAGGTGTTCTGGCATTATTTGACGCAATGGTTATAGGGACAAAAGAACTTATTTTTGCTTCAAATCAGGCTGGGGAAGAAGAAGAGCAGCTAAGTGACAAAGAGGTAATGGGAACAGTTTCTATGTCTCTTATTATAGGAATAGGAGTATTTATGGTTATTCCGTCACTTGTAGGCGGACTTGTATTTAAAGATAACAAATTAATGGCTAATATTATAGAGGCTGCGATAAGACTGATAATGTTTCTCGGATATATCTGGGGAATTTCATTCTTTAAGGATGTAAGAAGAGTTTTTGAATATCACGGAGCCGAGCATAAATCAATCTATAATTATGAAATGGAGAAAGCTCTGGAAGTGGAAAATGCTAAGACATGCACAAGATTTCATCCCAGATGCGGTACAAGTTTTCTGCTTTTAGTTATGTTTATAAGTATACTTGTATTTTCAATTGTAGATTTTATATTTCCTGTACCAGATAATAAATTTCTTCTGATTGTTTATAAAATATTTACAAGAATCCCTTTTGTGCCGGTAGTAGCCGGAATTTCATTTGAGATTCAAAGATGGACAAGCTATCATCTGAATAATATAATCGGAAAAATGATAGCAGGACCCGGGCTTCTTCTGCAGAAAATTACTACAAAAGAACCTGATGAAAGTCAGCTTGAGGTAGCACTTGTGGCTTTGAAGGTAGCTTTAGGCCAGGAAGTAACTAATGCTGTGGAAGTGGAAAATTAAATCCGTCCGCAGTATTGAGGAGAACATATGAAGAAGAGAAGTTTGTATTTATGTCTTTTAGCAGGGATTATATTAACGTTTACAGGATATGCGGTCTTAAAGACTGCTTTGCATCATAATTATAAGATAAACAAATATGATGAAACAGAAAATATGGAGTATATAGTACTGTTTCACGGAATATACGGAACAGAAAAGGATATGAAGCCGATAGCAGAAATGCTTGGAAATAAAAATTATAACATAATAAGTATACAATACCCGACAAACAGTGACAGTGTGGAAATGATATCGGAAAAATATATAAAACCTGTTATAGACGGGCTGGATAATGATAAAAAGGTTCATTTCGTGGTACACTCCATGGGAAGTGGAATATTAAGATATTATTTGAAAAATAATAATATGGATAATCTCGGGAAAGTGGTATTTATTTCGCCGCCGAGTCATGGAAGTGCACTTGCAGATCATTTTATATCAAAGATGCTGAAAGATCCGCTGGGAGAGGCAGTTCTTCAGTTCAGTATAAAAGAAGACAGTTTTGTGAATAAACTGGGGAATCCTGATTATTCATGCTATGTATTGATTGGAAATAAATCAAATAATCCGCTGTATTCTGTCATAATACCGGGAAAGGATGACGGAATGGTACCGCTTGACGGTTCAAAGCTGGATTCATGTGCTTACAAAGTCGTAGACAAAGCATCTCATACATCAATACTTAAAGATGAAAGAACATTTAATGAAATAGAAAATTATCTGAAAAATTAATAATATAAATACTGAAAGTACTTTTTCACGGAAAATATTCCATACTGAAAAAGTATTTTTTTGTATAAAAATAAGTCGTTATTTTTGCAGAATTACAGTAATTGACAGATTTTCGGATAATACATATAGAAAAATTCTGGAAATATTCAAAATATATATCATTCGACTTATTTATTGACAAGATAGATAACAATATGTTATATTTATGGAATAAAAGTAAAAGGCTTTTGCCAGTATCCAAGATTAGGTATTTTTTTCGGGAAAATTCCTATGAGCATATTGTAAACTAAGTTTAGTTTACTCATTGAGACTGGTTAAATCAGTCTTTTTTTATAAAATTATATATAGGAGAGGGTAGCACATGACTGGTAAAACCAGAATTTTGATAAAAATGCTGATATTTATAATATTATTAGTATTGATATTTAGAACAATTGATTTGAGCTTCCTGAAAAAAAGCGACTGCATCTTTTTGCTTCAGGGATTATGGGTAACTGTACAGATAACTTTTTGCGGGGTACTTCTCGGAGTAGTACTGGGAACTCTGCTTGCATTTTTGAGGTATCTGAATAATCCTGTTGTTGATACGATTATAGAAGAATATGTGGATATACTGCGTGGAATACCAGTAACAATCCAGCTTTTGATATTTGCTTATTTTATTTTGAGCGGAGTTGTTCAGTCAAAATTTTTGATTGCAGTAATAGGTTTTGGTATAAACAGCTCGGCATATGTTTCGGAGATAATCAGATCAGGAATAGAGAGTCTGGACAAGGGACAGATGGAAGCTGCAAGAGCTTTGGGCATGCCTTATTCCATGTCGATGTTTGAGATAATAATCCCGCAGGCAGTAAGGAATATACTTCCGGCATTAATAAACGAATTTATAGCTTTATTCAAGGAAACATCAGTGGTAGGACTGGTACTTATAAATATGTATGATCTGACTTTTGCAAGTAAGGCTCTGCAGAGTAAATATTATAAACCTGAACCGTATATTCTCGCAGGAATAATATATTACATATGTGTAAAATTATTTTCAATTTTTGCAGGGACTCTGGAAAGGAAGTTGAAAAAATGATAGAAGTAAAAGGTTTGTATAAAAATTTTGGAAATCTGGAAGTATTGAAGGATATAAATAAAACAATAAATAAAGGAGAGGTAGTGGCCATTATAGGTCCCAGCGGAAGCGGGAAATCTACTCTTCTAAGATGCATAAATCTCCTGGAAACACCAAGTAAGGGTGAAATACTGATTGAAGGAGAAAATATACTTTCTTCAAAAACAAATGTAAATAAAATAAGACAGAAAGTAGGAATGGTTTTTCAGCATTTTAATCTTTTTCCTCATAAAACGGTATTGCAGAATCTTACTATGGCACCTGTAAAACTGAAAAAAATGTCAAAAGCTGAAGCTGAGAAAACGGCAATTGATCTTCTAAGAAAAGTAGGGCTTGAGGAGAAAAAGGATGTTTATCCGAATACGCTGTCAGGAGGACAGAAACAAAGGGTGGCAATAGCAAGGGCACTTGCTATGAATCCGGAAGTAATATTATTTGATGAGCCGACATCTGCACTGGATCCCGAGATGATAGGAGAGGTTCTGGATGTAATAAAAAAACTTGCTCATGAAGGAATGACAATGCTTTTGGTAACACATGAGATGGGATTTGCCAGAAATGTGGCAAAAAGAGTAATATTTATGGATGAAGGAAGAATCGTAGAAGACGAGGATCCAGAAAAAATATTTACAAATCCAGGGCATGAAAGAACAAAAGAATTTTTGAACAAAGTATTAAATCATTAAAAAAATATAATATAAAATTTTGAGAGGAGAAACAAATGAAAAAAACATTATTTTTATTAAGTCTTATGCTTTTATTTGTATTAAGCTGCGGTTCAAAGAATGAGACGGCTGCTGCAGACGGCGGAGAAAAACCGGCAGAAGGACAGGAAAAGGTACTGCGTGTAGGTACTAATCCGGAATTTAAGCCGTTTGAATATGTAGGTGAAGGCGGGAAGACAGAAGGTTTTGATATAGACCTTATGAATATGATCGGTGAAGAGCTTGGTTATAAAATCGAATGGAAAACAATGGCATTTGACGGACTTATTCCTGCATTAAAAAATAACGAGATAGATGCAATAATAGCAGGTATGAGCGTTACTGAGGAAAGAAAAGCAGCTGTGGATTTTAGTGATGAATATTATATCTCAAAATTTGCATATGTGAGATTAAAAGGTGATACATCATTAAACAGCATTGATGACATGAAAGATAAAAGACTCGGAGCACAGCTGGGGACTATTCAGGAACAGGAAGCTAAGAAAATAAGTGAAAAAACAGTTGTTAACGAGGCTATTACATCATTAATCCTTGAATTAAAAAATAAGAATCTTGATGCCCTTGTACTTGAAGACGTAGTAGCAAGTGCTTATGTAAGTGAAAATCCTGAATTGGAGATTTTTGCCACAAAAGATATGACAGATAACGGCGGAACAGCTATAGCTTTTGATAAAGGGAAAAATCCTGAATTAATTAAGCAGGTAAATGAAACTATAATAAAATTAAAAGAAAACGGAAAATATGACGAATTACTAAAAAAATATAATTTGAAATAGTTTTTTTTAGATAAGAAGAGCCCTAAAAATTTTTTAGGGCTTTTTATAATTTATAAAAGTTTTTAGAACTCTTTACAATTAGAATAAAGAAAATTTCTTACAGTCATAAAATTACTGCTGTCAGATTTTTTATATTCCTTGATATATTCGCTGATCAGTTTATTTTTTTTAGCACTGCGTGTATAGAAGCTGCATTGTTTTATTGATTTATTTCTCAAGACCGGCAGAATATCTTCCGGTTCAAACTTAGACGGACAGCAGGAAAAAGAAACGCTTTCCAGATTTTTTACATATTCAAGCTGGGAAAGATCATTAAGAGATTTCATGTCGTCAAATAAAATATGCTTTAAGTTACCATGTGCCGAAAGATCAGGTATATGATCAATATGTCTCAGGCAGGAAAGCTCTGCAGCAATGAGATTTGGCAGATTAGCAAGCAGTTTTATATCTGTAAATTTAGTAATCCTGAATATTTGCAGTGCGTTGATACTTGTATTGCCATATAAGTCTGAAAAATTTTCGGTATTACCCCAATGAATTTTCAAGGATTTCAGAGCTTTGATATTATTCAGGAATGCCGCGCTTTTGAGCGTGATGCCTTTTAGCAGGAGGCTTTCAAGCAAAGGAAGATTTTCGACAGACTCAATATTTTTTTTACAGCCGGAAAGATATAAAATTTTTAATTGTTTAAATCTGTTTAATAAGGAAATATCAAAAGAATTTTTCTTTGTTTCCAGCGAAAACTGCTCCAGCTTGTCAGAAAGCTCTGTTATAAAACTAAAATTATCCAGTAAATAAATATTTAGGCGCAGACTTTTTAAATTTTTCAGATAGCTTAACGAGGAAATATTATCTGTATTTTCTGTATAATCAATACTAAGCTTTTCAAGGTTTGACAAATATTTCAGGAAGGATAAATCCAGACTTTTTTTACTGTAGCTATACAAGCGAAAGCCAGTTTCTGGAAATCTGGAAAAATAATTATCATTCAGAGCTATAAGTGTCTCACGGGAAGGTATGTCATTAGTCTGGATTCTGTCAAAAACGCCCATCTGTATGATTTCATCAAGCTCTTTATCGGTGATTTTTTCCTTTAGATCAATAAAATTTATCTTATCTCCTGATGCAGTATAAGATATTGAATATCCCATAAATTAATTTTTCCTTTCTTAAATATGATAAAAGTCAAATATAGAATCAATAGAAATAAAACATAGTATCATCAATAAATATCTGATATTTTTAAATTTATTATATCAGGAAAGTCAAGTGAAATAAAGCAGTAATATTTTTATAATAAAGAAATTGAAAATTTATGATATAATAAACTAATTAAGTATTGTCAGTTTTATTAGCTATAAACTGGACACTGCACTGTTTAAATTATAATAAAATAAATTTTTTAAGCAAATATATATAAAGGAGATAAAAATGGAGAAACCTGTAATAACAAAGATAGTAGGAGCAATAACGCTTTTACAGCTGGGAATGAGTATATTTATAGGTCTGGTCGGCGGCTTCAGCGAAGAAAATACCGGGGAAATAAACGGGGGTTATATGGTTTATGCATTAATTTTAATTTCCATGATAATCATGATTACAGCCTCTGTATTATTGATAAGAGGAAATAAATACAGCAGAATACTGTATCTTATAGGAACCATTACAACTCTTGCGGGAAATATAATAGTGGCAGGTATCGTCTGCGGACTTCAGTCTTCATTTATACCGTTATTATTTACAGTTTTGCTGTATGTGAAGAAATCAGCAAGAGAATATTTCAGAGAGATAAAATAAATATTTTGCAGTTAGTGTAACACACGGCAGCAAGCTAATTGTTTATTTGTAAAAATGCCTGATTTATGATATAATTTTTAGGTTAAAAATAATGAAAATGAAGGAGCAGGTAATGTTTCAGAAATTAGATGATGTAGTAAAAAAACACGAGGAACTTACGCAGTTATTAATGGATCCTGTGGTAACAAGCGATCCTAAAAAAATAATGGAATATAACAAAGCACTAAACAGTATAAATGATGTGGTGGAAAAGTATAAATACTATAAGGATAAAAAAGAAGAACTGACTTCATTAAAAGAAGATCTGAAAAATGAAAAAGACAACGAAATGAAGGAAATGATTCTGGAAGAAATAAAAAATGTGGAAGAAGAGATACCTAATATAGAAGAGGAATTGAAAATACTTCTGTTACCTCAGGATCCTAATGATGAGAAAAACGTAATTATGGAAATAAGAGCCGGAGCAGGAGGAGATGAGGCAGCATTATTTGCTTACGATGTCTTTAGAATGTTTTCACGATATGCAGAAAGAAATAAATGGAAAGTGGAAGTAATAGACAGAAATGATATAGGAGTGGGCGGACTAAAGGAGATAGTATTCCTGATAAAGGGAAAAGGAGCATATTCCAAGCTAAAGTATGAGAGCGGCGTTCACAGAGTACAGAGAGTTCCTGACACAGAATCTTCAGGAAGAATACATACATCGACTATTACTGTGGCCGTACTTCCGGAAATTGATGATGTAAGTCAGGTAGAAATAAATCCCGGTGATTTGAAAGTAGATACATACAGAGCAAGCGGAGCCGGAGGTCAGCACGTAAATACCACTGATTCAGCAGTAAGAATTACTCATATTCCCACTGGTATAGTGGTAACTTCACAGGATGAAAGATCACAGCTGAAAAACAGAGAAAGAGCAATGAAGGTATTAGCTTCAAAGATTTATGAAATGGAAGTGGAAGAACAAAGAAAAACTGTAGAAAGCGAAAGAAGATTACAGGTAGGCTCAGGTGACAGATCAGAGAAAATAAGAACATATAATTTTCCGCAGGGAAGAGTAACAGATCACAGAATCAAGCTTACATTACATAAATTAGATCAGGTTCTGGACGGGGATCTGGTTGAGCTGATAGATGCATTAACAGCATATGCACAGGCGGAACTTTTGAAGGCAGTCGGTGAGAATGAATAAGTTAATTGATATATTGGAGAAATCCAAAAAATATCTTGAAGACAATAAAGCAGAAAATCCAAGAATAGAAACTGAGCTAATCCTATCACAGGTCTTAAATCTGGATAGGATTATGCTTTATGCATATTTTGACAGGATTCTGACTGATGATGAAATGTCTGAAATAAGGACTTTACTGAAAAATAAAATAAGCTCAGAAGGAATTTCAGAAAAAAATGAGGATATAAGCATGAAAACACTAATGGATCAGAGCATAAAATATCTCGAAAATCATCAGATAGAAGAAGCAAGACTGACTGTAGAGCTTATTTTTTCCCATGTACTTTCTATTGACAGAATGATGCTTTTTACAAAGTATACTATGCAGCCTGAAGAAGAGAAAAAAAATAAAATAAGGAATCTGCTGAAGCTAAGGGCAAAAGATAAAATACCGCTGCAATATCTTCTGAATGAAGAGGAATTTTACGGGAGACCTTTTTATATTAATAAAGGCGTATTAATTCCGAGAAATGAAACTGAAATAGTGGTGGAAAGAGCATTACAGGAATTAAAAGACACTGCAGCTCCTAATATTCTGGACATAGGTGCCGGCAGCGGAGTAATTTCCATAACCATTGCGAAAGAAAAACCGGATTCCAAAATTCTGGGAATAGATATATCAGATAATGCTCTGGAAATTGCAAATAAAAACAAAGGACTGCTAAAAGCTGATAATGTAAAGTTTTTGAAGTCAAATTTATTTCAGGAAGTAAATTATCACAGCTTTGATATGATAATTTCCAATCCTCCGTATATTCCAAAGTCAGAATACGACACACTCAGTGATGATGTAAGAATACATGAACCGGAAGAAGCTTTGACCGCTGAAAATGAAGGATTGTTTTTTTACTATGAAATAAGCAAAAATGCCTCAGATTATCTGAAAAACGGCGGAAGGCTCATATTTGAATGTGGGTATAATCAGGCGGAAATCATAGAAAGTATAATGAAAGAAACCGGATATAAAAATATAGAAATATTTAAAGATTTGAACGGAATAAACCGTGGAATTACAGGAATTTTTCTCAAGGAAGAATGATAATTTTCAAATGGTAAAGGATAATATTAAAAAAAAATAATCATATTTTAATTAGATAAAATTACAGATTTTTTCTGTTTGACAGTAAATTATGACTTATAAGTCATAAAGTTTATTTTTTTATTAAAGAATAAAAACAGACTAATCAGTCATTTTTATGATATAATGTATAAACAGAGTAGAAATATAGTTTAGGAGGTACAGATGAAAAAATTGTTTATGATTTTTGGCTTATTTGCTGTTGTTTTATGCTTTCCGGTAAAATCATATGCTATCACGAGATATATTATAAATAATGGAAAAGTTTATTACCAGCGTCTTAAATACAGGGATGAAATGACCGAGGCAGATACTCCGACATTTAAGAATTTAGATTATTTTTATGCAAAAGATAAAAATAATGTTTATTATGAAGGTGACAAGCTTCCCGGGGTAGATCCGCTGACTTTCAGAATACTGGATTACAGCTATACCAAAGATAAGGACAAAGTTTACTATTACAGAACAGCTTTAGCGAATGTAGATCCGGCAACATTTAAAATATTGGACTATTATTATACCAAAGATAAGAACAATGTATATTATTTGAGAGATATTTTGAACGGAGCTGATATAGCATCATTCAAAGTATTGAGATTTAGTTATGCAAGGGATAAAAATAATGTTTATTATCACGGGAATAAAATAGAAAGTGCAGATCCAGCTACTTTTAAAATACTGGATATAGATTATGCAAAAGATAAAAATCACGTATATTATACAGGAAAAATTATTCAGGATGGGAATCCTGCTGATTTTGAGCTGGTAGATCCAAGCTGGTATTTATTTTACAGATAGATTTTATCAGATATAGAAATTTTTTTAAAAATGCACCTCAAAAGTCGCTGAACTGACAAATGATGGTGCATTTTTACTTTATAAAGCTTATTAAGACTGATTTATAATACTTTATATATTATTAGATTGTCTATGATTCTTATTAATATATCCTTGGAGCAGAACTTGCCAATGCTTTACATTATCTATCCCCGAGGTTATTCCTGCATTTTTTCAGCCCGTATCTATTAAACTCTTGTCTAAGCAGCAAAATAAATTTTATGGGATTCTCTCTTGACCAATATTTTATAAAAATGGTGAAAAACATGAAGCTGCAAATTATATCCTTTTTTCAAAAGAGCTGAGTCTTTTCGAAGCTTATCAGAGCCTTTTACTGTAAGTCCCATAAGTGATATGCAGTATCATTCCAATAAATATATCTTCTTTTCTGCCGTACACATAACAATTTTATCTGATTACTAATATATGGAAGCTGCTTCTTTTCAGGCATTATCATAAGTATCAGAAGAAGTGCAGCAACAGTTTTTTTATCTTCTGATATTCTATTGATTTATTCAGATTGTCATATAGAGGTTAGCAATGCTTTTGCCTATTTATAGTTTCACAAGTATCATACTGAATAAAAAACCTTTTGCCGTCCTACATAATGCAATTTCTCAGAAACTGAATATTTAAAATATCAAATAATATCACAGTTTAAAAAAATTATAGAACATGTAAAATATAGAGTTGTCTGAAAACTCAAAATTAAAGTATAATCTTTAGTAATTGATTTAATTTTAAATTGAAATACGTATTTAATCATATTGTTTAAATTTATTTTAGAGTATATATAAAAATTAATAATACGATATGCTGTAAGGTTAACAGATGAAGAAATTACCTAGAATTATTCTGTATATAAATCGGCTGAAAATATTGATGAAAGGTACTTTTGAAAAAGAGGGATTTTTTTGAAAACAGAAATAATAAATATATTAGATAAAAAAACATAGAGCTAAGTATTTGTATAAATAAAAAGGGAATAATTTTATAATTAATATTTAGAATAAAAAAGTAATTATATTTTTGAAAAATTTAGAAATCGTAAACTAAATTTCCCGGAGAGAAGTCTGACATTTTATTATTTTATTGTTTTTTTTTCATTAAAATTGACTTTAAAGCTTGAATTTAGTAAAATATTCATAACAGATTATTTGTGAGATTTAAAATAATAATCTTGAAATTTAATTAAAATATAAATGTTTTTGAAAGGCGGATCAATAAAAAATACAAAATTCAGGAAAAATTGCAGTCTAATATAAAACAGAATATAGCAAAGTTTCTAAAAAACCAAGAAAAGGAGGTATAAATGAGGAAAATAATTTTAGTGTTATCGTCAGTTATATTATCATTGAATATTCATGGTGCGGGAGCAGGCATAACTGAAGAATAAAAGTGAAATTCCCGGGAGAAAGAAGTTACTGACAGTATTATTTGGCAGAACAAAGGCAGAAGATGATGAATTAATGCCAAATGAGGAGAAATATCAAGAGGGATGTCTTAATATTAATCAGCAATACAGTATTCAGCCCTACCGATGAATACAGATAACAGGAGGGAAGTGGTACAATTTAAAGAATGGCTAAACAGTGGTGAGAGAGTGGGAAAAACAGACAAAAAAATAAAAAACATTTTATTTTAGAAGAGAACAATATAAAGCAGAAAACACTATTAAGATAAAAAATAATTTGGAGGAATAATGAAAAGAAATAAAAAATTATTAGTATCGTTTCTGGCAGTAAACTCGATACTATCAGCTTATACAGCAGGAGCTGAAACTACAGTAAGCCCTAAATATGAGCGAATGTATAACAGTATAGTTAAAAATATAGAAAAAGGAAGCTCTAATCAAAAAACGTATCAAATAATAGAAAGAATACTCAATCAAAAAAATAAAGAATTGAAGGATTTATATTTACAGAGTGACTATATAGTAAAACCGGAATATCTGGAGTGGCAGGTATTTTTTACAGGCTTTTATGATGAGTACAGCGAGGGAAAAGACAATACCAGAGAAAATGCACAGTATCATTCAAAAGTATCGGGATATCATGATGAATATGGTAATTATGTAATGACAAGCGGAATGATAAATGGAATGGCCGGAAAGCCGTATAAGGAACTGCAGCAGCCGAAAGAAATAGACCTTGGTGTAACTGTACAGGTAAGAGAACCAAGCAGACAGCCTATATCACTTGGAGTAGCCAAGCCTTCACTGCCTTTGGTAACACCGGTAGCACCGGGATTACCGTCAGTGGGAGCAATAACACCAGTACTGCCGCCGTTGGCTTCATTTACAGTACCTAATATAGGGACATTGACACCGCCAAGCAGCGTTTCTGTGACACCGCCGACTATTTCTCCTATTGATATAAGCAGCTTTAACCCGGTAACCCCAAATGTAACACCGCCAGGCTTATCAGCACCGCCAAACTTTTCAATATTACTTGGGGCAGACTGGAACAGCTGGGCAACAAGCGGAGGAGGTAACGGAGGATATTCTCATGCCCGTGCCACTTATACTGACGGCAGCGGATTTGTGAACCGGCTGCATTACACATGGGCTAATAACAGCGGGGCAGAGATGAGATATGCTTTCAAATTAGGAAATGATGAAGGGACTATGAGCGCACCGTATACTTTAGCAGGTACATATAATTTTGATTCGTTTAACACTAATTCTTTGGGAGTTTCTGTTAATGCATGGAAAAACGGAGCTACAGTTATTAATGTGCAGGCTTCACAGGGAACAAATTTGAATAATCAGAGATTTTTTATAGGGGGATCCAGATTTTTTGAATTTGATAATGGTTCAGGAAATTTATTGCTCAGCGGAACATTAAATTTAAAAGGTATCTTGACATTAGGACTGGTTACACAGGGAAATAATGCCGGAGATGTGAAAAGTATAGAAAATTCAGGATTAATTACAGATAAAACAGAAAAAGATGATCCGTTTATACAGGATTCGAGTATAAGCGGCACTATTACAGGTCCGCTTGGTGCACTTTATGATATAAATAAAACATCAGATGGCTATGTAGGATATAAAGTGGGAATTGCACTTGTGCAGGAAAATGCAAATTCAGGAACTGAAAAACTTGATTTACTAAATACAGGAACAATAGATTTTAGAGGTAAAAATTCAATAGGAATGTATGTTTATCTGCCAAGTATCACTTCCGGATCAACACGTCTGGAAAATAAAAATACTATAAGTATAAGCGGAAAAGAAAGCTACGCAATGAAATTCGGGGCAAGCAGCAATGCTAATTTTAAAGGAGTCATAAACAGCGGTACCATTGAATTAAGAAAAAATCCTGATGGAACGGATAAAGCAGATTTATCAGCCGGAATAGCAGTGATGGATGATGCTACAGTTACATCGAAAGTTAACGGGAGTACCGGAAAAGTAAAAAATACAGGAAACATAAACCTTAAAGATAACATAGAAGACAGTATAGGTATGTATCTTAGAATACTTGGGAATAATGATATAGAGAATACAAGTACCGGGATAATTAATGTCAGCAGTACCGGAAACGGAAATACGGGTATGCGTGTGGATATAGGAACAATAAGTCTGGGAGCGGGAAATCCTGTTGCCAAAAATTCCGGGAAAATAAACGTAAGCGGCGGATCAAATTTTGCAATGATTGCAAATGGTAATTCAGGAGCTCAGACAGCAACTATTCAAAATCTGGCAGGTGCAAATATCAGTATAAGCGGTGCAAGTTCGGCAGGAATGTATTCGACAAATGGAGGAATGGCTGAAAATACAGGAGCAATAGTTGTTTCAGGTGATGATTCCATAGGGATATTTTCTACTACTTCGGCAGCGAATAAAATGACAACAGGAACTATATCATTAACAGGAGAAAGATCTGCAGGAGTGTATAATTCTGGAACATTTGCATTATCAGGAGGGACAATTACTTCAGGCGGTGAAAATTCCATAGGAGTATATTCTACAGGAACAACTAACACAAATATAAGCGGCGGAAAAATAGTAGCCCAAAATGGCGGAATAGCAATGTATTCGGGTGCAAATTCCACTATTAATTTATCAGGGACAAATATAGCAGAAGTGAGGTCAGGAGGACTTTTATTTTATAACTATGCAAATTCCGGAGTATTTACAGGAAAATACAATATAGCTCCGGGAACATCTGCAAGTGTGGCATCCGGCGGATTGGCCATGTATGTAGATGTAAGCAGTATCAGTCAGATAAATACTATGGTAACAGGACTTCAGTCAGCTTTTACCGGTGCGGGAAATTTACAGTTAAGTATGGCGGCAGGTTCAAGTCTTCTTTATGTTAATGGAGTATCAGGAGCTGCTGATATTTCAGACTTTGCTGGTCTTAATGACCTGACCACTATTTTTAATTTAGGAGCTTCATCTGGGTATAACCAATATGTAATGAAGGGTGTAGAACTTGCATTAAATAATACCGCAGAATCTAATTTAGATTCCGGATCATATGGTAAAATTCAGTTCCTTGATTCCAACATAACGGTAAATAATGGTATAACAGTATCCGGACCGACTCTGGCAAAACAATATGTTGCCATAGCACAGAAAAATACTCCGTCAGGTACGCTTGCTGGAAGATATATTACAAATAACGGTACGATTTCATTAGCAGGAACCGGGTCTACAGCAATTGCCGGAGATTATATAACTATGAAAAATTCGGCTTCAGGGAAAATAACTCTAGGTGCAAGTTCTGTGGGAATATACACAGCTAATGGTTCCAAAGCACTGAATGAAGGATTGATAGAGCTAGGAGCTGGTTCTGTAGGAATGTACGGAAGAAATTATTTTGACGGGGTAAATGCTTCGTCAGTATTAGGGTATGGAAATGATACAATAGATATTACAAATGATAAAGACATAAAAACTGTGAGCGGAGGAGTAACAGGGAATGTAACCGGAATTTACACAAATAATGTACTGGCGCTGGCAAATTCATCAGTCAATCTTACATCTGCTTCAAACATAGACTTAAAAGGAACAGGAAATATAATAGGAGTATTTGCAGGAAAAACTAATCTAACCAGTGCAGGAACAATAAAAGCAGAATCTGCAAGCGGCGGAAATGCAGTGGGAATATATGGAGAAGAAAGCACATCAACTTCAATAACAGGTAGTATCGAAGTTACCGGCGGAGACGGGACAGGAATTTATCTGAAAAATTCTAATATGAGCAGCGGTGCGGCAGTAAAAGTAGACAGTGTGGATTCGGGAATAGGAATGTATGTAGAAGCTACAGCCGGGAATACTTCATCAGGAACAAATACAGGCACAATATCCGTCGGAGATAATGTAACAGGAATGTATGGTATCGGAGCATCAGCAGGTAATACAGGAACTATAACAAACAGCGGAAATATACAGTCTCTGCCGCTATCTGCAGATAAAGCAATAGGTATGTATGTAAGCAGTCATGGAATAGGTATTAATGCCGGAAATATAAGGCTGACAGCTGTAGGAACTGATAAAGATCAGGTAGGTGTATATAATCAGTCAGGAACTTTCAGTATGGGAAGCGGTAATATAGAAGTATATTCGCAAAACGGAGCAGGTCTATATGCCAAAGCCGGAACTGTAAATAATCTGTCAGGCGGAATAATAAAGACAGGAAGCGGAGCAATAGGTCTTTATGCAGATAACGGAGCAACAATACAGCTGTCGGGAACATATAAATCAGTAGTGGATAACGGAGGTATATTTGCTCTGAATAATGGTTCAGGAAATATAAATATACCTGTAGGAAATAATATAGTAGTAGATGTAGAAGCAGGAGGAATGGCATTTTCATCCACAGGAGCCCTGAATACATATCTGAGCAGCTTAGTAACAGGCGGAGGAACACTGGAAGTAAATCTGAAGGATCCTACTTCAAAACTGGCGATACTTGATACACCGGGAACAATACTGCTTAGCTCACTGGGAGCGGCATATGCTCCGGGAGCAACGATAACACCGCAGGTAAAGATATCATCATCAAGTAATCCAAACTATACACCGTTTTCTATAACAAAAGGAACTTTGATAGTAGATCAGGCAGTAAACCTGAACAATGCAGCAGATTCATATAATAAATCAGATTTCATAAATTCAAGTGTAGATGTAAATTCATCAATAACAGGATCAAATACCGGACAGCTGGCAGTAGGACAGGTAAACTACGGAACAGGAGCAGCTCCTGTTAATAGAGCAAGAATAACAATAAACAATAATAATGTAATAGATATGTCAGGAAATAAATCTACAGGGATATTGGCAGATTTTGGAGATATAACAAATACAGGAGCCGGAAGCTTTATAAAAGTAACAGGAGAAGAATCAGTAGGAATATACGGAGCAAACGGAACTGTGATAACAAATGCGGGAACAGTAAATATAGGAAATAAAAGTGTAGGAATATATGGGGTAAACTATTTAACTACTCCGGAATTATATGGAAACGGAACAATAAACATAAATAATAACGGAAATATAATCTCCACAGGGACAGCACATGGAGGATACGGGATATATGCCAATAATACAGCACTTCCGGCAGCGAGTTCATTAATAACACTTGGAACAGGCTCAAATATAGATGTATCAAGCGGTGCGGCAGGAATAGGAATTTATGCAGTAAATTCGACATTGAATATAGACGGAAATATAACAGTGGGAAAAGACGGAGTAGGAATATATGCAAGCGGAAGTACAGGGAATATAAACGGCGGAACAATGTCACTGAACGGAGATAATGCAATAGGCTACTACCTGACAAACGGAAGCAGCTTCACAAATCTTGGAGGAACGATAGCAGTAAACGGACAAAACATAACATTAATGATAACAGATTCAAGTTCAAGTATAAATCTGTCAACACCGTTTACAGTAAACTCAGCACCAGGTTCAACATATGTAGTAGGAAATATGATAGGCGGGGATTTCTATAATGATACATCAGCAACATTAGGTTCAAATGGGTCATTGATAAATGGAATAAATACAGTATCATTATTTGGAACATCATCAAATATAAATTCATTAGGAACAAATGTATCAGGAATGGTACTTAGTGGTCAGTATTCAACACTTCCATATACATTCACTACACCGGGAATAACAGTAAATGAAGAAGGAACGAATTTAGGATCAATAACGCTTGGAGATTCATCAGCAGGAATGTATCTGACAGGAGGAGCAAGAGGAAGAAATGAAGGAACGATAATGTTAACTAATAATTCAGTAGGAATATATGGAGAAGGAGCAGGCTCGCATATAGTAAACAATAACGGAATTATTACAATCGGACAGGAATCGACAGGATTGTTCCTAAAAGACGGAGACTTTATTTTGAATTCAGGTATATCGGAAATAAACAGCGGAAGTCAGAAAGCAGTGGGAATATATTCGGAAAATTCAGCGTTAATACCGACAACAATAATAAACAGCAATAAAATAAGCTTAACCGGAGACCAGTCAATAGGGATATACACAGCCGGTGCTAATAGTATAGTCAATGCAGGTACAATATTAATAGGTAATTCTGCAAGTCAGACACAGCCGGGTGTAGGAATCTATGCTGATAACATAAACAGTAATATTCATAATATGACAGCAAGT
>RRZT010232420.1_pt1 | contig 30432 bp, 30 predicted proteins | sample 2165551 | NCBI WGS metagenome assembly RRZT01 (sample SAMN10456910, study PRJNA506462) | wastewater metagenome | biome: wastewater; feature: sludge; material: wastewater sludge; isolation source: wastewater sludge with Escherichia coli K12::gfp cells carrying plasmid... | place: USA: Moscow, Idaho...
CAACGCGGCCCCGGAACCATGCTGGTTCCGGGGCCGCGTTGTCCGGGCTCAGTGCTTGTAGTCGCCCGTGTAGAACTCGTAGGCCCAGCCGCAGGCGGCCCAGATGCCGAGGCCGACGCCGAGCAGGCTGATCCACCATCCGTAGACGGCGCCCAGGAGCATGGCCGTGATGGCGACGGTCGACCAGAACGGGACGATGCTGCTGGGCGGGAAGAAGCCCAGGGCACCCGCGTTCTCGACGATCTCGCCGTCCTTGCGGTCTTCTGGGCGCATCCCGACTGTCCGGCCCGTGACGATGAGCAGACCCCACACCATCAGGCAGAACAGCAAGGTCAGGGCCAGCACGGTGGTACCGATGACCTCGAAGTGGCCCATCTGCCAGGTGATCACCGCGTAGGCCGGGGTGACCACCACAAAGAACGCGATCAAGAAGAGGAAGATCTTCGCTTCGGTCTTCATCGGTTCGCCTCCTCCTCGAGAGCGGGCTTGGACTCGGGCTGCTCGACGCCACGGCGCCCAGAAATCTCCGGGTAGTGCAGGTCGAAGGCGGGAGCCTCACTGCGGATCCGCGGCAGCGAGGTGAAGTTGTGCCGCGGCGGCGGGCAGGAGGTCGCCCATTCCAGGGAACGGCCCCAGCCCCACGGGTCATCCACGGTGACGCGGGGCGCGGACTTGTGGCTCTTGTAGACATTCCAGATGAACGGAAGCATCGAGATGCCCAACAGGAACGCCCCCACGGTGGAGACCTGATTCAGCAGTGTGAACCCCTCCTGTGGCAGGTAGTCCGCGATCCGGCGCTGCATACCTTCCACACCCAGCCAGTGCTGCACGAGGAACGTCAGGTGGAATCCGAGGAAGATCAGCCAGAAGTGAAGCACGGCGAGTTTCTCATCCAGCTTGTAGCCGTACCACTTCGGCCACCAGAAGTAGAACCCGGCGAACATCGAGAACACGACGGTGCCGAACAGGACGTAATGGAAGTGGGCGACCACGAAGTAGGTGTCAGACACCTGGAAGTCCAGCGGCGGGGAGGCCAGGATGACGCCGGTCAGGCCACCGAACAAGAAGGTGGTGAGGAATCCGACCGCGAAGAGCATGGGGCTCTCCATGCGGATCGAGCCGTTCCACATCGTGCCGATCCAGTTGAAGAACTTCACGCCCGTGGGGACGGCAATCATGAACGTCATGAAGGAGAAGAACGGCAGGTTCACCGCGCCCGTCACGAACATGTGGTGGGCCCACACCGAGATCGACAAGGCGCCGATCGAGAGCGTGGCGGCGACCAGGCCGATGTAGCCGAACACCGGCTTGCGGCTGAACACCGGGATGATCTCGGTCACGATGCCGAAGAACGGCAGCGCCAAGACGTACACCTCGGGGTGGCCGAAGAACCAGAACAGGTGCTGCCACAAAATGGCACCGCCCGTTGCGGCGTCAAGGATGTGCGTTCCCAGGACGCGGTCACTGAGCAGGACCAGCAGGCCCGCCGCGAGCACCGGGAAGACGACCAGGATCAGGATCGAGGTGACCATGATGTTCCAGGTGAACATTGACATGCGGAACATGGTCATACCGGGCGCACGCATCGTCACGATGGTGGTGATGAAGTTCACCGCGCCCAGGATCGAGCTCAGGCCCAGCATGTACAGGCCGACCAGCCACAGGTTGCCACCGGCTCCGGGGCTGTTGATCGCATCCGACAGCGGGACGTAGGCGAACCAGCCGAAGGAAGCGGCGCCGTCCGGGCTCAGGAAGCCCGCACACGCAACGAGCGAGCCGAACAGGTACAGCCAGTAGCTGAACATGTTCAGGCGCGGGAAGGCGACGTCGGGGGCCCCGATCTGGATCGGCATCAACGCGTTCGCGAAGGCGGCGAACATCGGCGTCGCGAACATCAGCAGCATGATCGTGCCGTGCATCGTGAAGAACTGGTTGAAGGTCTCATAGCTGAGGTACTGCAGACCCGGGAACGCCAGTTCGGCGCGGATGGCGAGCGCCAGCAGACCGCCGAAGGCGAAGAACGCCAAGGCGGTCCACACATACAGCTTCGCGATCACCTTGTGGTCGGTGGTGGTCATCCAGGACCACACCAATGCGCCCTTGCCCAGCCGACGCGACGGCTGGGCGACCGCGACGCTGGACTCGACCCGTGCGGCGGTAGTCATGGCCTCAGCCCTCCTTCTTCGGTCCGGTGGTGGGGAAGGACGGGGCGACCAGGTCGCCGGTCTGACCGGAGGCCACCAGCTCCTTGATCACCGCGTTGTACTCGGCCTCGGGGAGGACCTTCACGTTGAAGACCATTTGGGCGTGGTAGGTGCCACACAACTCGGCACACTTGCCCAGGAACTCACCCTGTTTGGTCGGGGTGACGTCGAAGCTGTTCGGGTGGCCCGGGATGACGTCCAGCTTGAAGTAGAAGTCCGGCACCCAGAACGAGTGGATCACATCGGCCGACTGCAAGTTGAACCGGACGGGCTTGTTCAGCGGCAGATACAGGGTCGGGATCGTCTCGATGGTGCCGACCGTGTGGGCATCGCTGCCGATCGCGGGGTTGTCCGCTTCGCGGTAGTTGAAGGTCCACGACCATTTCTGGCCGATGACATCGATCTGGTGGGGGTTCTGCGACTCGGTCTTGGCGAGCACGCCGTTCTGCGCCTGCACCGTGAAGAAGAACAGGACGCCGATGATGAGGAACGGCACCAGCGTGTACAGGATCTCCATCGGGAGGTGGTACTGCGTCTGCTTCGGCGTCTCGTCGTGGCTGCGCCGACGGAACCGGATGATCGCGTACCCGATCAGCCCCCAGACCAGGACGCCGATGACCATCGATGCGATCCAGGCGCCGCTCCAGAGGTTGCCGATGAAGGGTGCACGGTCGCTGGCGGCCTCCGGAAGGCCCCATCGCGTCCACTGCTCCACGGTCGCCTGGGAGCAGCCGCTCAGCGCCAGTGCGCTACCGACGGCGGCCACAGTGGCGACGGCCCGGCGAGCCGGACGGGTTCGAATCAGAGCCACGTCACACCCTTCCCTTGATCGTCAGCCGTTCCGCGCAAACACGGTCGGCCGAGCTGTCGATGCACGTAGGCACACTAACCCAAACGGGCATCCGGTCGCCTCCTGGGAGGCGATCGGATGCCCGCGTCGGGGACACTGTGTCCCGATCGTGACCTGGGTCACGAGGGTGCTCGATCAGTGGAAGCTGTCACCACAAGCGCAGGAGCCGCCCGCGTTGGGATTGTCGATGGTGAAGCCCTGCTGCTGGATGGTGTCGACGAAATCGATCGTCGCGCCGAGGAGGTAGGGGGCGCTCATGCGGTCGGTGACGACCTTGACGCCGTACCACTCCTTTTCGACGTCGCCGTCGAGTTCGCGATCATCGAGGGCGAGCTGGTAGCGCAGCCCCGAGCAGCCGCCGGGGGCAACGGAGATGCGCAGCGAGAGGCCGTCTTCGCCCTCGCTGGCGGCCAGATCGGACACCTTGCGGGCCGCGACCTCGGTCAGGATGATGCCGTCGGCCTGAACCTCCGGCTGCTGATCAACGCTCATGTGGGTGCTTCCTTCGTGCTTGTGGGACCGCGGGCACCTGCGGAGAGGAACCCAAGCGGCAACGCTGCTTGCCGCCAGTCTAGGTCACCTGTGCGGCAGGGCGAAGTGTGACCATCGTCACCACGTCCAGCTTCCGGCCATTCCCGCCGCCCGCGCGGTCAGCTCGGCGGCGTCGAGCAGCGGTCCGCCGCCCAGCGCATACGCGATCTCCGCCCCGAAGGTCCGCAACTCCCGAGACGAGACCTCCACGGTTCGCGCGACCACCACACAGGGTCGCAAGGTCCGCTCGGCCAGCGAGATGACCTCCCCCACCACGGGACCGCCGCGTCGCACGAAATCGAGGTGATCGGCGCCGGTGACCACGACATCGGCCGCGGCGGCGGTCTGCTCGAGGTGGGCGACCTGGGCGCACAACGCGGGCCCGCTGGTGAACCAGGCACCCAGAGCGGTCAACGCGACCAGGGCGCCTCCCGCCGCCCCCATGCCGGGGCCGTCCTGAACTCCCAGCGCACCCGCGAGCGCCCCCAAGGAGGCGTCCGTGGCAAGCATGAGTGCTGGATCCGCGCCCGTGGCGTGCCCGCGGCGCGCGGTGAGTCCCCGTAGCCCCAGCAGCATGTCGCCCAACTGTTCGGGGTGGATCGCGGCGACGAGCTCGGTCGCGCCCACCGCCTCGCGTGCCGCGTCGAGGTCGACGTGGGTGAGCCCCGACAAACCGCCGACTCCGGCGTCCAGCGGGACGTCCGCCCGGGCACCGAGCGCAGCCAGCAGCCCCGCTCCGCCGTCGTGAGTGCGCACCGACGTGAGGTCGACCACGACGCGCCGAGGACCGTCGGCCAGGACCGCGGCGAGGTCGCGCCCCAGCGCCAGCGTCGACGACTGCGTGTCGATGCCGGGCTCGGGAGCGTCGGCCGCCGCAGCACCGGTCACCACGACGGCGTCGTCCCCGAGTTCGGCCAGCGCCTGACGCAGGTCGTCGCCACCCGCAGCCAGGGGAACCACCGCGACCTCGACGCCGGGCCTCGCGGCCACGAACGCACGACCCAACGCGGCCCCCGCGTCCGATGACGCGAGGGCCCCGAGGCGATCGGTGCAGATCAGTAGGCGCACTAGGGAAGCAACCCCCCGGCACCGTCGGTGTCGCCGACCCAGTCGCGCAACTGCTCGGGTGGCGTGTCCGCCTCGGGCAAGATGACGTCGGAGTCGATGAGGAGGTCGTCGTCGAGCGGGGTGCCCTGCTCGCGAACCTCGGCGAGCAGACGGGTCATGGCCCGCTGCACCCAGGCCGGATCACCCTCGGCCAGCGCGGCCTCGACATCGTCGTCCAGCGCGTTGATGATCTCCAACTCGGCGTCGTCGAGGCGGTACTGCCCTTCGCCCAGGATGCGGACGATCATGGCGTCACCCCTGAGATCCGGGAGCCGGGGAGGCCCCGCCGTTCGTCTCGACCTCGGTGACGGTCGCATCCACCGGGGCCTGAGCGCCCGCCGGCAGCTGCGGGGCAGCCGCAGGCGCCGACCCGGACGGGAGCGCCCCCAAAGACGCCTTCAAAGCGGCCAGCTCGTTCTCGACCTGGGACGAGGAGGCGAGCGAATCGAGCTCGCGGGTGATGTCGTCCTTGTACGTGTTGGTGGGGTCGTCCAGCGCACCGGAGGCGAGCAGTTCGTCGATGGCGCCGGCGCGAGCCTGCATCTGCGCGGTCTTGTCCTCGGCGCGCTGAATCGCCAGGCCGACGTCGCCCATCTCCTCGCTGATGCCGGTGAACGCCTCGTTGATGCGGGTCTGCGCCTCGGCCGCCGAATACGTGGCCTTGATCGTCTCCTTGCGGGTGCGGAACGCGTCCACCTTGGCCTGCAGCCGGGTGCTGGCCCGCACCAGCTTCTCCTCTTCGCCCTGCAACTGCGCGTGCTGCTGCATGAGGTCGTCGAGTTGCCCTTGCAGCCCCGACTTGCGGGTCAGCGCCTCACGGGCCAGGTCCTCCCGGTTCACCTCGAGCGCGCGCTGCGCCGACAGTGCCAGCTTCTTCATTTCGGAGTCGAGCTGGTTGGCCTGAAGCTCCACGCGCTTGCGGCTGGTCGCCACGTCGGCGACGCCGCGACGCACCTTCTGCAGCAGTTCGAGCTGGCGCTGGTAGGAGTAGTCGAGGGTCTCGCGGGGATCCTCCCACTTGTCCAGGGCCTTGTCGGCCTTGGCGTTGAAGATGATCCTGAGTCGTTCGAACAAGCCGGCCATGGTCTTCCTTCGGGTCCTTCCGTGGGGCGTGCAGCGGTCACAGCCTAGCCGGAGGGCGGCTCCTGGCGATGGCGTCCGCCCCCGGCCTTCCCCTGATCTAGACTGAGCCGAGTTCGCCATCGCACCAGAAGGACCTGATCCCACGTGGCCCTGTTCAAGAAGTCGGAGCCGGCCCCCGCGCCGGAGCCGGTCGCCGCGCCCCGCGACCCGCAAGCCAAGAAGAATGTGCCGACGCCGTCGCGGCGCGACGCCGAAGCCGCGCGCCGCCAGCGCGTCCACCCCAGCCTGTCCCCCAAGGAGGCTCGGCGGCGCGACCGTGAGGCCAACTACGCCACCCGGCAGCGAGACATGGCACGCCAGGAGGAGCAGGAGGGTCGAGTCCTGATGAGAAACCTCATCGACTCGCGCTTCAACCCCGCCGAAATCGCCATGCCGGTGCTGCTGGGGGTGATGGCGCTGGCCTTCATTCCTCAGCTGACGCCGTACATCCAGTGGCTGCTGTACCTCACGTGGGCCTTCATCGCCGTCATCATCCTCGATGCCTTCCTGGTGTGGCGCCGGTTCAAGACTCTGGCAGCCCAGCGCATCCCGGGCGCGCCCCTGCGCGGGCTGATGATGTACGGGTTCAACCGGCAGATGTCGTTTCGCCGGTGGCGCCAGCCTCCGCCCGTGATCAAGCGCGGCGAGTCCTTCTGATGGCCTGGACCTGGTCGTCCCCGCAGGCCGATGACGCCGTGGCGGCGGCGACCGGGCTGGAGCAGGAGTTCCCCGCCCAGGCGGACGCCGAGGCGTGGCTGACGGAGAACTACGACGTCTTGGAGGACGCCGGGCTCGACGAGGTCAGCCTGCTGCGGGATGGGCAGGTGGTGTACGGCCCGATGAGCCTGCACGCCTGAGCTCCGCCACCCCCAGCACCGCCCCGAAGCCGGCGACGAGGAGACCCACGCCCACGATCACCGGGCGAGCCTGCTGCGCCGCGTCGACCCGTTCGGCGTACGTCTGCTGGCGGGTGCCCTGTGCGTTGACGCAGACGTCACCGGGCGCCATGACGACATCACGGCAGGTGATGGTGGGGTTGGCGCCCAGCGTGAGCGCCCAGATCACGGCGGCCGCTCCCACGATCGCCAACGCGGCGTGCGCCCAGACGCGCCGCATCACTGCGCCTTCACATGCGGATGGACCAGGGGCGCCTTCTCCACCGTGAACGGCTCGACGCGGGCACGCACCTGGACCCCGACGTCTGCACCGGGCGCATACCCGGGCTCGAGCAGCGCCAGCCCGATGCCGGTCTGCAGCGTGGGGCTGAAGGTTCCCGAGGTCACCGTGCCGACGACCGCACCATCGTCGCCGACGCAGTCCATGCCCGGTCGGGGGATGCCGCGGCCGACGGCTTTGATGGCCCGTGATCGGCGGCTTGGCCCCGCGGCGCGTTGCCGCTTCAGCGCCTCGGCACCCCAGAACGTCGGCTTGTCCCAGCCCACGGCCCACCCGAGCCCGGCCATCACCGGGGTGATCTCGGCACTGAGTTCGTGCCCATGGAGCGCGTACCCCATCTCGGTGCGCAGCGTGTCTCGCGCCCCGAGCCCGGCGGGCAGCATCCCGAGCGGCTGACCCGCGCTCAGCAGCGCGTCCCACACGGTGACCGCATCGGACCACGCGCAGACGACCTCGTAGCCCAGCTCCCCGGTGTAGCCGGTGCGGCACAGGGACACGGTGACGCCCGCGATCTGGGCGGGGCGGAAGTGCATGTACTCCAGGGACGGTGGCACCCCGAGCGCTTCCAAGACCGCGTCGGACGCCGGACCCTGCACGGCCAGGATGGCGTGCTGCAGGTGCTCGTTGGTCACCACGACCCCGGCGGGCGCGGCCTCCTGGAGCAGCCCCACCACGGTGGCCGTATTGGCTGCATTGGGAATGAGGAGGACGTCCTCGTCAGACACGAGGTACTGGATCAGGTCGTCCACCACCCCGCCATCGTCAGCGCAGCACAGGGTGTACTGCGCCTGGCCGGGGCCGATCCGGTCCAGGTCGTTGGTCAAGCAGGAGTTGAGAAAGGAACGAGCCCCGGGGCCGGACACCCGCGCATTGCCGAGGTGACTGACGTCGAAGAGGCCTGCGGCCGTCCGGACGGCGGTGTGCTCGGCGACCACTGAGGTGTATTGCAGCGGCATCGACCAGCCACTGAACTCGGCGAACTTCGCCCCCAGGGCTTCGTGGCGCGCGTGCAGGGGCGACCTCATGAGCTCGACCATGCGCTCAACCTACCTCAGCGCACCCCTCTCGCTGCTTCCCCAGCCGGGTCTCCGGCTCCCCACGGACGCATCACGTGGGTAGGCTGGCGAACTGAGCCACGACCGGAGGGACACACACCCGTGACGAACGCTTCGCTGCCCGCGATCACCGCCGCAACCGCACTGCCCAAGGACGCCGACGCCCTGGTGGTCGGCCTAGCCGAGGCATCGGGCGGACCCGTCCTGGTCGGCGTCGGCGACGAACTGGAGAAGGCGTGGGCCAAGCGGCAGTCGACCTCGCTGCTCGCCGCCGCTCAGCAAGTGGGCGCCTCGACCAAGGTGGGAGCGACGGTGACCCTTCCAGGCGCGCCGCTGGTCGTCGTCACCGGACTGGGTGGCGTGGACGTCACCCCCGAGCAGGTGCGCCGCGCGGCCGGGTCGGGTGTGCGCGCTGCCGCAGCCACCGGGGTGGGGCTGCGGGTGGCCGTGAGCTTCGACGCTGTCGAACCCGAGGTGATCCGAGGCGTGGCCGAGGGTGCTTTGCTCGGCAGCTACGCGTACGTGAAGGCCGGTACGACCGTCATCGCGCCGGCGATCGCCGCGCTCGTGGTGATCTCCCCCGCCCGTGACGCAGCCGCCCAGGTGGATCGAGCCGCGATCGTGGCCAGGGCTGTCGTCCGCGCCCGGGATTGGGTGAACACGCCCGCCAACGTGCTGTATCCCGAGACCTTCGCCGAGGAGGCCCGTTCGGTGGCCAAGGCCGCCAAGCTGGAGGTCGAGGTCCTCGACGAGAAGGCACTCGCGCGGGGCGGCTACGGCGGCATCCTGGCCGTCGGCGGCGGGTCGGCCCGGCCGCCACGGCTCGTGCGGATCACCTATGCACCCCGCGGCGCCCGCACGCACGTGGCGCTGGTCGGCAAGGGCATCACCTTCGACACCGGCGGGCTGAACCTCAAGCCGTCCGACGGCATGATCACGATGAAGACGGACATGGCCGGAGCCGCCGCGGTGATCGCCGCCATCGCCGCCATCGCGGAACTCAAGCTCAAGATCCGGGTGACGGCCTACGCCGCCATGGCCGAAAACATGCCTTCCGGCGCCGCCTACCGCCCCTCTGACGTGCTCACCATGTACGGCGGCACGACCGTCGAGAACGCGAACAGCGACGCCGAGGGACGTCTCGTGATGGCCGACGCCTTGGTGCGCGCGGGCGAGGACGACCCCGACCTCACCGTGGACATCGCCACGCTGACCGGCGCGTGCATCGTCGCCCTGGGCGACCGGGTCGCCGGGCTGATGGCCTCCGACGACGAGACCGCCGACGTGGTACTGGATGCCGCGGAGGCATCCGGCGAGGATTTCTGGCAACTCCCCATTCCTGAGCACATCCGGCAGAACCTCCGCAGCGAGGTCGCCGATCTGGTGTCGTCGGGGACCAGCCGGTACGGCGGCGCGCTCACCGCAGCCGCCTTCCTCCAGGAGTTCGTCCGTGACGGCGACCGATGGGCCCACCTCGACATCGCCGGACCGTCCTGGAACGCCGGGACGGCCTACGACTACGTGGCCAAGGGCGGCACCGGTAGCGGCGTCCGGACTCTGGTCGCGCTGGCCAGGAGGCTGGCTGAGGCGGAGCGCTCCTGACACTTCCCCCGGCCCGACCGAGAGTGTGAAAGCTTTGCCGGAGGGCTAGTGTGGGCAGCGGAAACGGCCAGTCATCGAAGAAGGAGCCCGCGAGCATGCCGACCAATGTCCCCCTCCCAGCACTGGGTGAAAGCGTCACCGAAGGCACTGTCTCCCGATGGCTGAAGCAAGTCGGCGACACCGTCGAGGTCGACGAGCCCATCGTGGAGGTCTCCACCGACAAGGTCGACACCGAGGTCCCCTCCCCGGTCGCCGGCACCATTCTCGAGATCGTCGTCCCGGAGGACGAGACCGCTGAAGTCGGGGCCACCCTGGCAGTGATCGGCGATCCCAGCGAGGCCGCCGCTGCACCGCAACAGGCCGCCCCCGCCCCCGCAGCGGCGCCGACTGCACCTGCTCCGGCTGCACCTGCTCCGGCAGCGCCCGCTCCCTCAGCGCAGGCTCCCGCAGCAGGCACCGAGGTCACCCTCCCCGCCCTCGGCGAATCCGTCACCGAAGGCACCATCTCCCGCTGGCTCAAGGCCGTCGGCGACACCGTCGAGATCGACGAACCCATCGTCGAGGTCTCCACCGACAAGGTGGACACCGAGGTCCCCTCCCCGGCAGCCGGCACCGTCCTCGAAATCCGCGTCCCCGAAGACGAGACCGCCGAAGTCGGCGCCGTCCTCGCCATCATCGGCGACCCCAACACCGCCGCACCCGCAGCCGCACCCCAGGCAGCACCCGTCCCGGCAGCACCCGCCCCGGCAGCTCCGGCAGCACCTGCCCCGGCGGCGCCCGCCCCCGTCGCTGCGGCGGCGCCTGCCCCCGCAGCGGCTCCGGTCTCCGCGACCCCCGCTCCTGCCGCCGCGCCGCGCCGCGCCAGCGACGCCCCCGACGCCGGCTACGTGACGCCGCTGGTTCGCAAGCTCGCCCAACAGAACGGCGTCGATCTGGCTTCGGTCACCGGCACCGGGGTGGGCGGACGCATCCGCAAGCAGGACGTCCTGGACGCCGCCGAGGCCCCGGCACCGGTCGCGACCGCCCCGGCACCTGCAGCCCCGAAGGCTGCCGCGCCCGTCGCCAAGACCGCCACCGCGGAGCCGTCCGCCAAGCGGGGCACCACCGAGAAGCTCAACCGTCTGCGTGCGGTCATCGCGAAGCGCATGACCGAGTCCCTGCAGACGGCCGCGCAGCTCACCGCGACGGTCGAGGTCGATGTCACCAACATCACCAAGCTGCGCGCCAAGGTGAAGGATGCGTTCAAGGCTCGCGAAGGCGCGTCGCTGTCCTACCTGCCGTTCATCTCCCTGGCCGCGGTCGAGGGACTCAAGCAGTTCCCGGTGGTCAACGCCGAGATCGACACCACGGCCGGCACGATCACCTACCCGGCCGCCGAGCATCTCGGCATCGCGGTGGACACCGACCGCGGCCTCCTGGTCCCCGTCATCAAGGACGCGGGCGATCTCAACGTCACCGGACTGGCCAAGAAGATCGGCGATCTGGCCGCCCGCACGCGGGCGAACAAGGTCACCCCGGATGAACTGACCGGCGGTACGTTCACGATCACGAACTACGGCTCGGCCGGGACCCTGTTCGACACCCCGATCATCAACCAGCCGCAGTCGGCCATCCTTGGCACCGGGGCGCTCGTGAAGCGGCCCATGGTCATCAAGGATCCGACGCTGGGTGAGGTCATCGCGGTGCGCGACATGATGTACCTGTCCGTCACCTACGACCATCGTCTCATCGACGGCGCGGTCGCGGCCCGGTTCCTGTCGTTCGTGAAGGCACGCCTCGAAGAGGCGGACTTCGGGGCCGAGTTCGGCCTCTGATCCACGCCACGGCTACGTGCCCGTCCCCGCGAGGGGGCGGGCACGCTGCCGTTCACGGCCCTGCGCCCCGAAGATGCCTGCCCGACCCCAGCCCTCCCCCGCTCGGCCGACCGCCACGCCAGGCACGGGACCGACACTCGGCCACAGCGCACGCCCGGCCGCCCGGATGCGTAGCATGGCGGTGTGGCACCCCAAGGACAGCACGAGGGATTCACGTTCACCTACCTGGGCTATGACGGCAGCGATCTCGGGCTCAGCGACTATCAGCAGACCTGGGATCTGCAACGCAGCGTGCACGCCCGGGTGGCCGCCGGCGAGATCGGCCCCCAGGTCCTGTTCGTCCAGCACCCCAGCGTCTACACGGCGGGTCGGCGTACCCGGCCCGAGGAGCGTCCGCTCGACGGCACCCCGGTGGTCGACGTCGACCGGGGCGGCAAGATCACCTATCACGGTCCCGGTCAGCTCGTCGGTTACCCGATCGTCACCCTGACGCGCACGTACGGCCCGCTGGAGTACGTCCGGCGCATCGAACAGGCGGTCATCGATACCCTCGCCGAGCGCTATGGAGTCCACGGTGTACGGGTGGAGGGGCGCACCGGTGTCTGGCTCCCTGCCGACGACGGACGCCCCGAACGCAAGATCTGCGCCATCGGCGTCCGCGTCGCAAAGATGACCACGATGCACGGCTTCGCCCTCAACGTGGCCTCCCAAGCGACCGGCCCGTTCAGCAGCATCATCCCGTGCGGCATCGCCGACGCCGGGGTCACCAGCATCCAGGACGAAACGGGCCGCCCCGCGCCCAGGTTGGCAGAGGTGGCACGGGCAATCGAACCGCAACTGGAGCGGCAACTTGCCTTCGCACTGACGTCCGGGCGCCCCGCCGCCTAGTCTGAGCCGCGTGAGCGTACGCATCGGGGTTTTGACGTCGGGCGGAGACGCCCCCGGTATGAATGCGGCGGTGCGAGCCGTCGTACGTGGAGGGATCACCGCAGGTGCCGAGGTGTACGGCATCTACGAGGGATGGCAAGGCGCCGTGGACGGCGGCCACTTCATCCGGCCCATGTCCTGGGAGGACGTCAGCGGCATCATGATCCAAGGCGGAACCGTCATCGGGACCGCACGGTGCGCCGCCTTCCGGACCCCCGAGGGCCGCCGCACCGCGGTGCTCAACCTGATCCGGGCAGGCATCGACCGGCTCGTCGTGATCGGCGGCGACGGCTCGCTGACAGGCACCGATGTGTTGCGCGACGAATGGCCGGCCCACATCGACGCGCTGCTGGAGGAGGGCCGGATCACCCCGCAGGACGCCGCCGACCATCCCACGCTGCGCGTCGCCGGGCTGGTCGGCTCGATCGACAACGACATGGTCGGAACCGACATGACGATCGGTACCGACTCCGCGCTGCACCGCATCACCGAGGCCATCGACGCGATCGCCTCCACCGCGGCGTCCCACCAGCGCAGCTTCGTCGTCGAGGTCATGGGACGCCACTGCGGCTATCTGGCCCTGATGAGCGCGATCGCCGGTGGCGCCGACTACGTGTTCATCCCCGAGCGTCCCCCGGCCCCGGACTGGCACGAGCACATGGCGAAGGTGCTGCGCCGCGCGCGCAGCGCCGGACGCCGCTCGTCCATCGTCGTCGTCGCGGAGGGAGCCGCCGACCGCGAGGGAAACCCGATCACCGCGGACGCGGTGAGGAAGGTGCTCTCCGATGAGATGGGCGAGGACGCCCGCGTCACGATCCTCGGCCACGTGCAGCGGGGCGGCGTCCCGAGCGCCTACGACCGCTGGATGGCGTCCATGGTGGGATGCGCGGCGGTGGAGGAGGTGCTGCACGGCGATCGCGAACCTCAGGTGATCGGCGTCCGGGCCAACCGGCCTTACGCCATGCCGCTCCTCGATTCGGTCAAGGACACCAAGGCCGTCGCCACGTTCATCGCCGAAGGCCGCTACGACGAAGCGATGGCGGCACGTGGCCACTCGTTCGTGCAGATGGCGCACGTGTTCCAGCGCCTCTCCGAGGCCCGCCCCAACGTGGTGCGCGAGGCAGCCGCCAAGCGCATCGGCGTCATGAACGTCGGCGGCCTGGCCCCCGGCATGAACCCCACCGCCCGTGCCGTCGTCCGGCTCGGCGTCGATCAGGGGCATTCCATGGTCGGCATTCAAGGGGGCTTCCCCGGGCTCATCGCAGGCGACCTCCGTGACTTGACCTGGGGCGACGTCGAAGGGTGGGAGGCCGCTGCCGGGGCCAACCTGGGCACCCGGCGCAGCATCCCCGGCGAGGGCGATCTGTACGCCGTGGCGCGGTCGATCGAAACCCACGAGTTGGACGGCATCGTCATCATCGGCGGCTTCCAGGCCTACCGTGCCCTCAACCGGATCAACGCGGAGCGCAAGCGGTTCCCCGCGCTGAGTATCCCCATCGTGGTGCTGCCCGCATCCCTGGACAACAACCTCCCCGGGCTGCAGATGGCCGTGGGCACCGACTCGGCACTCAACGTCGACGTGCAGGCCGTCGATCGGATCAAGCAGTCCGCGACCGCGTCCAAGCGCGCGTTCGTCGTGGAGACGATGGGACGCCGCTGCGGCTTTCTCGCCCTGGCGACCGGGGTCGCGGCAGGCGCCGAGCGGGTCTACCTCAACGAGGACGGCATCACCATCTCCGACCTCAAGCACGACGTGGACGCCATGGTGCGGGCGTTTGACCGGGGTCAGAACTTCTGGCTCTCGATCCGTAACGAGAACGCGTCGGAGTTCTACACCACCGACCTGCTCACCCGCATGTTCGAGGCGGAGGGCCACGGCGGGTTCAGCGTGCGTGGCGCGGTGCTGGGACACGTCCAGCAAGGCGGAGTGCCTTCGCCGTTCGACCGCATCAACGGGGTCCGCTTCGCTGCCTCGGTGATCGACTGGATGACCGGGCAGTTCGAGGCAGGCTCGGCCCAGCACACGTTCGCCACGCCCGACGGCATGCGCTCGGTGAAGCAACTCGACGACCTCGTCGACTGGCAGGCTCGCCGGCCGATCGACCAGTGGTGGCTGGTGCTCAAGCCGGTGCTCGAGGCGCTCGGACGCCGCCCCGGGGACGCGGTCGACTGAGCCCGACGTGCGGCGAGTCTAGGATGAACGCGTGACCGATACCCAGCCGCGCCGCCTGCTTCGGATCGAGGCCAAGAACGCGCAGACCCCCATCGAACGCAAGCCGCCGTGGATCAAGACGCGGGCCACCATGGGCCCCGAGTACCGAGACATGCAGCAGCGAGTCCGAGACGGCGGCTTGCACACGGTGTGTCAGGAGGCCGGCTGCCCCAACATCTTCGAGTGCTGGGAGGATCGTGAGGCGACGTTCCTGATCGGCGGCGACCAGTGCACGCGGCGCTGCGACTTCTGCCAGATCGCCACCGGACGTCCCACTTCCTACGACCGGGAGGAGCCGCGCCGGGTCGCCGAGTCGGTCCGCGAGATGGGCTTGAAATACGCCACCGTCACGGGTGTCGCCCGCGATGACCTGCCCGACGGGGCGTCCTGGCTGTACGCGGAGACCTGCCGCCAGATCCGCGAACTCAACCCGGGCACCGGGGTGGAGTTGCTCGTCGACGACTTCAAGGGAGCCGACTCCGCCTTGGAGACCGTCTTCGAGTCCCGGCCCGAGGTGTGTGCCCACAACGTGGAGACCGTCCCGCGGATCTTCAAGCGCATCCGGCCCGCTTTCGACTACGACCGCAGCCTCGGGGTGCTCAACAAGGCTCGCGCGGTGGGGCTGGTCACGAAGTCCAACCTGATCCTGGGCATGGGCGAGACCCGCGAGGAGATCAGCCAGGCCCTCGTCGACCTGCGCGACGCCGGGACGGACCTGCTCACCATCACGCAATACCTGCGCCCCTCCTCGCTGCATCACCCCATCGAACGCTGGGTGGCACCGGAAGAGTTCGCCGAACTCGAGGACGAGGCGAAGGCCCTAGGATATGCGGGAGTGCTTTCGGGGCCGCTCGTCCGCTCGTCGTATCGCGCGGGCCGGCTCTACCGGCAGGCGATCGAAGCCCGCAAGAAGGCGTCCCGGACGAACGTGAAAGTGGACCAGCATGGCTAGCGAGAAGGCGAAACAGCTCGCCGCGGAGCAGAAGGCGGCCGCCAAGGCCGAGAAGCTGCGCAAGAAGAACAGCGACGACCCCCGCGACTGGGGGCGCGTCAAGCAGGTCATCGAGGCCTACAAGCGCACCGCCGAGGTCGATCCGGCCGTCACGTGGTGGATGCTGGGCGTCGGCGTGGGGATCGCGGCCGTCATCGTCGTGCTGGGCGTGCTGCTGGGCTGGCCGTGGTGGTCGTACGTGCTGCTCGCCCTCATGGCGGGCCTGCTGGGGGCACTGTTCGTGCTGACCCGCCGCGTCCGCACGGCCACCATCAAGCGGTACGAGGGACAGCCCGGTTCCGCCGAGGTGGCCCTGCAGTTGCTCAACAACAAGAAGTACAGCTACGACATGGGCATCAACGCAGACCGGCAGATGGATCTGGTGCACCGCGTCGTCGGCCCCATGGGCATCGTCTTGATCGGCGAGGGCAGCCCGGGCCGCGTCCGGCAGATGCTCGCCAGCGACGCCAAGAAGCACGAGCAGGTGTCGTACGGCACCCCGGTGGTCACGCTGCTGCTGGGTGACGGCGCGAATCAGATCAAGCTGGGCGACCTGCAAAAGCACATTGAGAAGCTGCCCAAGGCTCTCCAGCCGCATCAGCTCAGCGAACTGAAGCAGCGGCTGCGCGCGCTGGATGCCGTACGGCCCCGGGCCCCCCTGCCCAAGGGGCCGATGCCGACCCCGAAGGGCCTCAACCGCGCGATGCGCGGACGCTGAGCGTGTCCTCCCCCGCGCTGTTCACGCCGATCACCCTCGCGGCCCCCGAGGGACCCGGCCTGACGATCCGCAACCGCGCCTTCGTCGCGCCCATGTGCCAGTACGCGGTGGGCGAACTCGACGGCCTGCCCACCGACTGGCACCGGCAGCACTTGGGCAGTCTCGCCGCAGGGGGCTTCGGGCTGGTCGTCACGGAGGCGACCGGGGTCTCGCCGCAGGCACGCATCAGCCCGCGCGACCTCGGCCTGTGGAACGAGGCGCAGGTCCAGGCGCACGCGCGGATCGTCGCCTTCCACCACGCGCAGGGGGTGGCGGCAGGCATCCAACTCGGACACGCAGGCGGCAAGGCCTCCACCTATCCGGGGCTGCCCGGCTTCCCCACCGGCACGGTCCCTCCCACGGAGGAGGGTTGGCCCACGGTGGGCGTCGCCGACGCGCCGGTACTCCCGGGTTTGGCGCCCGCGCGCGGCCTGGACCAGGCTGGGATCGATGCCGTGGTCGCCGATTTCGCCGACGCTGCGCGCCGCGCTGACCGGGCCGGCTATGACGTGGTCCAGATCCATGCCGCTCACGGCTATCTCCTCCATCAGTTCCTCTCCCCACTCACCAACACCCGCACCGACGGCTATGGCGGATCCGAGGCCAACCGCACCCGTCTCGTCCGCGAGGTCGTGGACGCCGTCCGTCGGGTATGGCCGGCCGCCAAGCCGCTCGGCGTCCGGTTCAGCGTCACCGACTGGGTGCCGGGTGGCTGGGATGCGTCCGCCACCTCGCGGCTTGCGCACGATCTCGTGGACCACCACGGCGTCTCCTGGCTGGACGCCTCCAGCGGCGGTCTGAGTTCGGGCGCCGCCATCCCGGTCGGGCCTGGCTACCAGGTGCCGCTCGCGGCGAGATTGCGCTCCGACCTCGCGGGAACGTCGGCGGCGGTGAGCGCCGTCGGGCTCGTGGTGGACGCACACCAGGCGGAGACCATCGTGGTCACGGGCCAGGCGGACGCGGTCTCGATCGGTCGCGCCGCCCTGCGCGACCCGCACTGGGCCTCCGCCGCCGCCCGCGCGCTCGGCGTCGCGTCGCAGGAGAACCCGCAGGCCGCCTCCTACTGGCGTTCTGGTTTCTGAGCGACGCACCGCACCGCCCCGATTCGGGCGCTTGTCCCTGCCGTAGCGACACGTGGCATGGCGCACGTTCGGCGTGGAACCAGCGGCCCCGCCTACGCCACCACGAGTCCCTTCACGGGGGAGGTCGTCCGGGAGTTCCGACCGCCACCGACGCCGAGGGGTGGACGCCGCCGCCGAACGTGCGCATCAGGCCTTCCTGACCTGGAAGGGCGTCGGCTACGCGGATCGCGCCGACATCACTCCCGACAATCCGGCGTACCGAACGGAGTTTTTCGGGCCGGCGGCGCAGATCTACCGGGTGAAGGATGAGGCGGAGGCCATCACGCTCGCCAACGACCCCCCTACGGTCTGGGTGGTTCGGAGTTCACGCGCGACATCGAGGGCGGCATGAGCGTGGCTCGCCAACTCGAGACCGGGAGGGTGTGCATCAACCACCCGACCGGGGTGGCCGACATCGACGGCCCGTTCTGACCCCGGGCCGGTTCGAGCCGCCTCGCACCGTGGATGGCTCCGCGTTCCGCGCGGGGCCATCCCTCGCATGCAGGGGCTGCGCCCTGAGCGAACCGGCGTCCTCCAGGACGCTCGACCGCGCACACTTCGGGTATGCGCATTCTTGTCCTGGGCGGAACCGGCTGGCTGGGCGGGGCGGTGGCCCGCGTCGCGCTGGCCCGGGGGCACGAGGTCACCTGCCTGGCACGCGGATCGTCCGCCGTTCCCGCTGGGGTCACGTGGGTGCACGCTGACCGCGACGCGGACGACGCCCTGGAGCCCGTGATCCGCGACGACTGGGATGCGGTGATCGACGTCTCACGGACACCGCAGCACGTGCGCCGCGCCGCTCGCGATCTCGCCGGGCGCGTAGGGCGGGCCGTGTTCGTCTCCACCGCGAGCGTGTACGCCGATCAGGCGACCCCCGGCGCCGCCGAGGAGTCCGCCACGCTGCCGGCACGGGACCCAGGCACGATCACCACCGCGCAGGACTACGGCTCGGCCAAGGTCATGTGTGAGCAGATCTACCGTGCCGCCTTCGGGTCTGAGCGCACCCACGTCGCGCGACTCGGCCTGATCGGCGGTCCCGGGGATGTCTCGGATCGCTCCGGCTACTGGCCTTGGCGTTTCGCCCGGGCCGCGACGTCCCACGCTCCCGTGCTGGTGCCTGAGGGCGGCGAACGCCTCGTCTCCCTCATCGATGTCCGCGACGCCGCCGCGTGGCTGCTGGATCGGGCCGCGGGCACGGACAATGAGCCGGGCACCGTGGATGTCACCGGGGTGCCGCATCCGTTGTCGCAGTTTCTCGGGCTCGCCCGCGCCGCGGCCGGCCACCGCGGCGAGGTGGTCGGCGTTGAGGAGGGCTGGCTGGTCCAGCAAGGTGTTCAGCCGTGGTCCGGCCCGCGGTCCCTGCCGCTGTGGTTGCCCGACCCTGCGTGGGCGGGAATGATGACGCGCAGCACGGCCCGTGCCCGCGCCCTGGGCTTGGTGCCGCGTCCGCTTGCGGACACCGTGGCCGACGTCCTCGCCTGGGAGCTGGAGCGCCCCGCGGCGCATCCGCGCGCAGCCGGCCTGGACGATGCCGAGGAACAGGCCCTGCTTCGAGCGTGGACGTCCGAGCGCGGCTGACGAACCGGGCACCTGCACGAGCGGATCGCCTGGCCGTGCGTGCGCACGGGAGGACGCCACTCGCCTAGTCTTGTTTCAATGGCGCACCTTCTGGGGGCTGAAGCCCTCCACCTCGACTTCCCGACCAAGGTCGTGTTCGACTCGGTCACGCTTGGCGTGAACGAGGGCGACCGCGTCGGCATCGTCGGTCGCAACGGCGACGGCAAGTCGAGCCTGCTCGACCTGCTCGCGGGGCGACGGGAGCCCGATTCCGGGCGCGTCACGATGCGCGGCGGCGTCCGGATCGGCGTCCTGGATCAAGGTGACGACCTCGACGACGAGGAGACCGTGGGGCACGCCGTCGTCGGGGATGTCCCCGAACACGAGTGGGCTGGGGATGCGAAGGTCCGCGACATCGTCGCCGGGCTGTTGGGCGACCTGGGCTGGGACGCGCGCTTGGGGACGTTGTCGGGCGGGCAGCGGCGCCGGGTCGCGCTGGCGCAGGTCCTGGTGGGCGATCACGACATCGTGTTCCTCGACGAGCCCACCAACCACCTCGACGTCGAGGCCATCACCTGGCTGGCCGGCCATCTGAAGCGCCGGTGGGCTCCGGGCACCGGAGGCCTGCTGATGGTGACCCACGACCGCTGGATCCTCGACGAGGTCTGCACGGCCACCTGGGAGGTCCACGACCGGATCGTGGAGCCCTTCGAGGGCGGCTATGCCGCCTATATCCTCCAGCGGGTCGAGCGGGATCGGATCGCCGCCGCGACGGAGCAGCGGCGACAGAACCTCGCCCGCAAGGAGTTGGCGTGGCTGCGTCGCGGAGCGCCCGCGCGCACCTCGAAGCCGAAGTTCCGCATCGACGCTGCGAACGCCCTGATCGCCGACGTGCCGCCGTTGCGCGACACCGTGTCGCTGCAATCCCTGGCGGTGACGAGGCTGGGACGTGACGTGGTGGATCTGCTGGACGCCGGCGTCTCCTATGGCGACCACGAGGTACTGCGGGACGTCGAGTGGCGCATCGCCCCGGGCGAGCGCACCGGCATCCTCGGCGTCAACGGGTCCGGCAAGTCGACGCTGCTGGCCCTGGTGAGCGGGACGCTCGAGCCGACGACGGGCCGGGTCATGCGCGGGACGACGGTCAAGGTGGCCACGCTCACCCAGCGTCTCGATTCGCTGGAGGAGTTCGCCGACGAGCCGGTCCGCGTCGTGCTCGGGCGGCTGCGCACCACCTACAGTTTCGGCTCGGGTTCGAAGGCCGCCGAGCTCACCCCCTCCCAGCTCCTGGAACGGCTCGGCTTCTCCAGCGCCCAGCTCTCCACCCCTGTGAAGGACCTGTCCGGCGGCCAGAAGCGCCGCCTGCAACTGCTGTTGATCCTGCTGGACCAGCCGAACGTGCTCATCCTCGACGAACCGACCAACGACCTCGACACCGACATGCTGGCAGCGATGGAGGACCTGCTCGACTCCTGGCCCGGCACCCTGCTCGTCGTCAGCCACGACCGCTATTTCCTGGAGCGGGTCACCGATCAGCAGTACGCCATCCTCGGCGGACGTCTCCGGCACCTGCCCGGTGGCGTCGAGGAGTATCTGACGCTGCGCACGGCGATAGAGACCTCGGCCGCCTCGAGCGGCAGCCCCCGGCCGGCGGCGCAGCCGTCCGCCGCGCTGTCGGGGGCCGAGCAGCGTGCCGCCGAGAAGGAGCTGGCCTCCCTGGAGCGCCGCGTCGAGAAGCTGCACCGCCAGGCGGCGGACGCCCGGATGAAGCTCGCCGACCTCGACCAGACCGACTACCAGCTCCTCGGCGCAGAGATGGCGAAGATCACCGCGCTCGATGAGGAGGCGTCCGCCCTCGAAGAACGCTGGCTGGAGCTATCGGTGCTCGCAGACTGACCGCACGCGGACGCCTGGCTCGCGTCCCCCGCGACTCGTGTTCCCGGGGTTGCGCCCACCCGGCACCCATGGACGTATTGCAATCTGTTTATATATGTGATGGAGTGAGACGCATGGACATGGAACCGGGGCTCGCCGAGGCGGCGCAGCTGTTCAAGGTTCTGGGAAGCGAATCCAGGTTGCTACTCCTGCGGCTCCTCGCCGCAGAGCCTCGCACCGTCGGGGCCCTGACCGAGGCCACCGGCATGTCGCAACCCCTGGTATCCCAGCACCTGCGGACCCTGCGCCAGGCGAATCTGGTCGCCGCCCGCAGGGCGGGCAAGGAGAGCACCTACCACCTGGTCGATCTCCACGTCACCCATGTGATCGCCGACGCCCTCATCCATGTCCGTGAGCCCCACGCCGCCGACTCGGCGGCGCAGGACTCCTCACCTCTGATACGAAAGGAACCGGCATGACCGAGCAGGACATTCACGCTGAGCACACCACCGCCGAGCACGCCCATGGCGCCGACTGCGGCCACGAAGCCGTGCAGCACGGCGACCACGTCGACTACGTACACGGCACCCACCACCACGCTCTCCACGGGGATCACTACGACGAGCACTGAGCACCACTCGCGGAAGGGGCCGACCCACCCGGACCGACCCCTTCCGCACCCCGTCGCGGATGACCTCAGGGCCGCTCGAGCATCCAATGACTCCTCCCGGGGAGCGGACGCAGCGTGAGCCCGACCCGGGAGGCCTCAGCCGCAACGACACGCGGGACGGGGTGCCTCATGTCGAACTCGACCGTGTCCTCGGTCAGGATGCGCTCCCCCTCCAGGCACAGATAGCTCACCCGCCACCGCATCCCCTCGGTGCCGCACGGCCACGCTTCGGCGATCTCGCGGTACTCCAGACCGCCGAGCATCGCAACGGAGCGCTCACGCGGGACCACCCGCTGGGGACGGAGCGGCAGCCGCAGGTCCATGAGCGCCGCACCCCCGGCGGGCAACGGGTGGCGAGTTCTGCCAGCACGGCCGCCCGCTCCCCGGCGTCGAAACAGCCCACGACGCCGAGGAGGATCGCACCCCCTAGGCGAGGTGGCAGCGTGGCAGAGAAGAAGTCCTCGGGACGCACGGTGACACGCGGAAACCACGCGGTTCGCGCCGCAATCCGCGACAGGAGCAGCGACCGCATGGCCCGGCTCGGCTCCAGTGCCACCACTGAGGCGGTCGGGAGCCGGTCGAGCACCACGGCGACGCTCGCCCCCGACCCGGCCCCCACATCGAGGATCGGCCCGCAGTCCGGGCGCAGCAGGGGCACCAGTTCATCGAGCGCCGCGCGCCGCGCGGGCTCGTGGGGAACCGCGAACACGTCGTAGGCGCTCGCCACCGCAGCCCAGACGTCTTCGGCCACCACGTCGCCATCCGCCCCATCCCGACACACCACGGAACCCCTTTCAGCGCACGCACGACGCGAGCAGGCTTCACGATAGCTTAATGAGAATGCCTCTCATGCTCATGGATGTCTGTCGGCACATCCTGCCCGGCACACAGCACGGCCCCCGCCGCAACCGCGGACGGGGGCCGTGCACCGTGGCCGACGCTCAGGCAGGGAGCGCCTTCTCGAACAGCGGCGTGAGCTGCTGCACGGCATAGATCGAGGCCAACGGCGTGCTGGCCGAGAACGCGTTGGAGACGTCGCCGTCGATGACGACCGCGCGCCCTTGCTGCACCGCCGCGAGCCGCTGCCATGCAGGGTCATCGGTGATCGCCGTGGTCTCGAGGTAGATCGGGAAGGCGACGATCAGGTCCGCCTCGAGCTGATCGAGGTTCTCGCTGGAGATCTTCACGGTGAAGCCCGACGTATCGGTCGGCAGCGCGGCGATCGTGGGGCTCTGCACGAAGCCGAACCGTTCCAGCGTCTCCACGCGCCCGCCGCCCTTGATGTAGGCACCCCAGCCCTCGCTGGTCTTGGCCGCCGCGGCGACGGTCTTGCCCTTCCACTGCGGGTGAGCGGCGGCCACATCCGAATAGGTTGCGTCCACCTTGGCGAGCAACTCCTTGCCCTTCTCCGGCACGCCCAGCACCGTGGAGATCAGATCGACCTGATCCTCCATCGAGGTGAGCCAGCTCTCACCACCTTCCGGGATGCCGACCGTGGTCGTGATCTGGGACAACCGCTGATAACGGTCCTTGTCCCCGCTGCTGCGCACATCGAGGATCAGGTCCGGTTGCAGCGCGGCGATCGCCTCGTAGGAGGGCTCCATCGTCCCGATGATCGTCGGCGCCGTCGTATAGAGGCCCTGCGCCCACGGGCCCTGCCCATCGCCGCCGAACCCCAGCCAGTCCGACGCTCCGACCGGCTGCGCACCGAGGGCCAGAGCGACCTCGGCGTCCCCCCAGCCGAGGGCGACGATGCGCTGGGGCGCCTTGTCGACCGTGACAGCGCCGAACGCCGTGTCCACGGTCGCCGGGAAAGCACCTGCGGCACTGCTGGACGGCGTCCCGGTCGCGGACGGGCTGGGTGCACCTGAAGCACACCCGGTGAGGGCAAGCACGAGGGCGGCCGCTGCGGCCAGCACGGCTCGAGGGAATCTCATGGCGAGACCTTTCTTGGATCGAGAGAAGGAGATGACCGGGCGCTGGGGGCCGGCATCCGGTCCGGGGGTCACAACCTTGGTAAGGCTACCCTAAGATCATCGAGTGCCAACGATCTCACCACCGCGCGAGAGCGTGGCCCCGCCGCGTCCCGCGCGCCCGCCACTGCGGGCCGCAGGATTCGTCGCCGCGGTCGTCCTCCTCCTCGTCGTGGTCCTGCTGAGCCTGATGGTCGGCGCGCGCGACATCCCCGCCGCCACCGTCTGGGGCGCGCTCCTGGGCACCGACACCGGAACCGACGCGGAGGTGGTAATCGCCCTGCGCGTGCCGCGCACCGTGGTCGGGCTGCTCGTCGGTGCCGCCCTGGGCGTCGCCGGAGCCCTCATCCAGGCGGCGACCCGCAACCCCCTCGCGGACCCGGGCATCCTCGGCGTCAACGCGGGAGCCGCCTTCGCGGTCGCGATGGGCGTCGGCGTGCTCGGGGTCCGCTCACCCAGCGCCTACGTGTGGTTCGCCTTCGTCGGGGCGCTGGTGACCACGGTGGTGGTCTACCTGATCGGCCTGGTCGGACGCGGATCGGTCAGCCCGGCGCAGATCACCTTGGCCGGGGTGGCGCTGGGAGCCGTGCTCAGCGGTATCACCAGCGCGCTCCTCCTGGCCGATCCGGTCACCTTCAACGTCATCCGCGCCTGGGAGGCCGGCTCGTTCGCCGATCGCGGGTGGGACGTGGTCACCGCCACCGCACCGTTCGTCGCGCTGGGCCTCGGCATCGCCCTGTGGCTCGGACCAGCGCTCAACGCCGTCGCGCTCGGCGACGACCTCGCCCGCTCGCTGGGAACCCGCGTCGTCGCCACCCGCGTGCTGTCACTCCTGTCCATCACCCTGCTGGCCGGCTCGGCGACAGCCATGGCCGGGCCCATCGCCTTCGTCGGCCTGATGATCCCGCACGTGGCACGGTGGATCGTCGGCCCCGACCAACGATGGATCCTCGCCTACTCGCTGCTGTGTGCGCCCATCCTGATGGTCGCCTCGGACGTGCTGGGACGCGTCCTGCTCCCCACAGGGGAGTTACAGGTCGGCATCGTCACCGCTTTCCTGGGAGCCCCCGTGCTGGTGATCCTCGTGCGGCGCCAACGGGTGAGCGGACTATGAGCGGCCGCACTCCCGTGGCCGTGGACGCCGACGGCAACGTCCGCCTGCCCGTGGGCCAGGTGATCCTGCGGGCTCAGCCGCGCGCGCTGATCGTCGGCACCGTGACGGCGCTGGCCGTCCTCATGGCCGCGCTCGTCGCCCTCGCCTGGGGCGACTACCCGCTGAGCGTCCCCCAGGTCGTGCAGGCCCTGCTGAGTGACCAGGGGTTCGCCACGAGAGTGGTCACCCAGTGGCGCCTGCCGCGCGTCATCGCCGCGATCGCGTTCGGCGCAGCCCTGGGAGCCTCGGGCGCCTTGTTCCAGACGCTGACCCGCAACCCGCTCGGGTCCCCCGACGTCATCGGGTTCTCCACGGGCGCCTACACCGGGGCCATCGTCTCCCTCACCGTCGTCGGCAGCAACGTCCTCAGCGAGATGGCGGGAGCGCTCGCCGGAGGGCTGCTGACCGCCGCGCTGGTCTACCTGCTCGCCTGGCGGGGAGGCATCCAAGGGTTCCGTCTGATCATCGTCGGCATCGCCGTCACCGCAACACTGTCCAGCCTCAACACATACCTTCTGCTCCGCGCCCAGACAGAGGTGGCGATGGCCGCCTCCCTGTGGGGTGCGGGATCCCTCGCCCTGATCGACTGGGGCGACGTCACGCTCGTGGTGCCGGCGCTGGCCCTCCTCGGCGTGGTCACGGCTGCCATGATGGGGCCGCTGCGCCAGCTCGAACTCGGCGACGATGCCGCGCACGCGCACGGGGTGCGCATCGAGGGGACGCGAATCACCGTCCTCGGCGCCGGCGTCGCACTGATCGCCCTGGTCACCGCCGTGACCGGTCCGATCGCCTTCATCGCGCTCGCCGCCCCCCAGATCGCGCGCCGGCTCACCCGCGGTGCCGGCATCCCCGTCGGGGCAACTGCGAGCACCGGAGCGCTCCTCCTGCTCGCAGCCGACCTGGTCGCCCAGCACCTGATCCCGGGATCCGTGCCCGTGGGCGTCGTGACGGTAGTCATCGGCGGCCTCTACCTCATCGCCCTCCTCATCCAGGAAGCACACCAGCAGCTATGACCCAGCACTCCGCCCAGCCCGGCGCTCCGGCCCCCCGCCTCGTCGCGGACGACGTGACGCTCGCCTACGACGGGCACGTGGTCTCCCAGGAACTGTCGATCAGCATCCCGGATCGTTCGTTCACCGTCATCGTGGGCCCGAACGCGTGCGGCAAATCCACCCTGCTGCGCGCCCTGTCCCGCTTGCTGCGCCCGACCCACGGCTCTATCGTGCTCGACGGCAAGGCCATCGCCGGATACAAACCCAAGGAAGCCGCCCGCATCGTTGGCCTTCTCCCGCAGAGTTCGGTGGCCCCCGACGGCATCACGGTCTCCGACCTGGTGTCCCGCGGCCGCTACCCGCACCAGGGCCTCATCCGGCATTGGAGTTCCGCCGACGAGGACGCCGTCGAATCGGCGATGCAGGCGACCAACGTGGCCGGGCTGCGCCGCCGTCAGGTCGCCGAGTTATCCGGCGGGCAACGCCAGCGGGTGTGGGCGGCGATGGCGTTGGCCCAGCAGACGCCGATCCTGCTGCTGGACGAGCCGACGACGTTCCTCGACATCGCCCACCAGATCGAGTTGCTCGACTTGTTCGCAGACCTCCACGAGGCAGGCAACACGCTCATCGCCGTCCTGCATGACCTGAACCACGCCGCGCGTTACGCCACCCACCTCATCGCGATGAAGGACGGTCGCGTGATCGCCCACGGCACGCCGGGCGAGGTGGTGACGAGCGATCTCGTCTCGGATGTGTTCGGCATCGACTGCCTGGTGGTGGAGGACCCCGAAACCAAGACGCCCCTCGTCATCCCGAAGTCGCGGACGCATCGCCGGCCCGACGCGGGGTGACGCGGCGGCGTCCGACCGGACGAGCGGCGTCTGGCCCGCGTCAATCCTGGCCGACGGTGACCGTCACGGCGATGTTGCCCCGGGTCGCGTTGGAGTACGGGCAGACCTGGTGCGCGGCGTCGGCCAGTTCCTGGGCGCTGGCCGCGTCCAGGTCGGGGATGGTGACCTCGAGGCGCACCGCCAGTTCATAGCCGCCGGCGCCGTTTCCGCCGATCTCCACGCGGGCACCGACCGTCTCGTCGCTCAGCGCGATTCCGCGCGTGCGTGCCACGCCCAGTAGCGCCGAGTGGAAGCAGGCGGCGTAGCCTGCGGCGAAGAGCTCTTCAGGGTTGGCCCCGTTCCCGGAGCCGCCCATCTCCTTCGGGACGGCCATGTCGAGGTCGAGGCGTCCGTCGGCGGTCCGGACGTGTCCGTCGCGCCCCTGGCCGGTGGAGAGTGCCTCGGTGGTGTAGAGCGTCTTCTGGATCATGGAGTGCCTCCTGAGTGATACGGCTGCTTCCTTCTCAACGTCGACGAGCCTGCGGGCATTCCGCCGGTCACCCCGGGGACCACTCTGTGACCCTCGGCTTGATTCTGGGCCAGGCGCGGCAGATGATTGAAGCATCAAGGGATTTGGGGATCCGCGAACTCCCATCCGGGGGTCTCCTTCTTCGACTGGTGATCCGGACACCGACGCCACTGCGCGGGTGCACGACACGGCGGTGGCCGGATCAGTACGCGCTACGCCGATGTCGGCGCGACGACGCACGACCCGCCGCGGCCCTTGACCGACCAGGTGACGGCTCACGACGAGCCGCCCGACACATGTGGCCCCTCCCCAGGGACCCACAGAAGGAGCACGATGTCTTACGCAACGATCAATCCCTACACCGGGCAGACCGTGGCCACCTTCCCCGACGCCACCGACGCGCAGGTCGCCGAGGCCCTGGAACAGGCCCACACGACCTTCCAGGCCTGGCGCCAGACGACGTTCGAGCAGCGCCGTGCGGTGCTGACGAAGGCCGCCCAGTTGCTGCGCGCCGACAGGGACGCGCTGGCGGCCATCCTCACCCTGGAGATGGGCAAGATCACCGCCGAGGCCCTCGCGGAGGTGGAGCTGTCGGCCAAGATCTTCGAGTTCTACGCGGAGAAGGCCGAGGGCCTGCTGGCGCCGGAGCCGATCACCGTCAAGGAGAAGTCCACCGGCGAGGCCATCGTCGTGAAGGAGCCCCTCGGCGTCCTGTTCGCCGTGGAGCCGTGGAACTTCCCCTACTACCAGCTCGCCCGGATCGCGGCCCCGCAGCTCTCGGCGGGCAACACGCTGGTGCTCAAGCACGCCTCGAACGTCCCGCAGGCCGCGGCACGGTTCGAGAAGCTCCTGTTGGACGCAGGCCTTCCCGTCGGTGGCTTCACCAACTTGTACGCCACGCGGGACCAGATCGCCTCGATCATCGCCGACGACCGCGTCCGCGGCGTCGCGCTGACCGGCTCCGAGGCGGCCGGCGCCGTCGTCGCCCAGCAGGCAGCTGCGGCCCTGAAGAAGAGCACCCTGGAGTTGGGCGGCGCGGACGCGTTCGTCGTGCTGGATGACGCCGATCTCGACAAGACGATCCCGTGGGCCGTGTTCGGTCGCCACTGGAACGGCGGCCAGGTGTGCGTGTCCTCCAAGCGCATGATCGTCGTCGACGCCGTGTACGACGAGTTCATCAAGCGCTACACCGAGGGCGTCGCCGCCCTGGTTCCGGGCGACCCGTTCGACGCGGCCACGACGCTGGCCCCGCTGTCCTCGCAGAAGGCTGCCGACGACATCGTGGCCCAGATCGCCAGGGCCGTCGAGAACGGCGCCACGGCGACCCAGGTGGGCGACGCCGTCCCCACCCAGGGTGCGTTCGTGCAGCCCACGCTGCTGACCGGCCTGACCGAGGACAACCCGGCCTTCTACGAGGAGTTCTTCGGCCCCGTGTCGTTGATCTTCCACGCGAAGGACGAGGACGACGCCGTGCGCATCGCCAACGACTCGCACTTCGGGCTGGGTGGTTCGGTGTTCACCACCGACATCGAGCGCGGCAAGGCCGTCGCGGCGCGCATCGACACCGGCATGGTGTTCGTCAACCACCCCACCCTGGTGAAGGCGGACGTGCCCTTCGGCGGCGTCAAGCGCTCCGGCTACGGGCGTGAGCTCACCGATCTCGGCCTCAACGAGTTCGTCAACCACAAGGTCATCGGCGTGGTCGACATCGACGCCGAGTTCTGACCCACGAGTCGGCGCGGCTTCTCCTGCGCTGAGCCCCCACGGCCAGTGGCGCCGTCCCCGAGCGGGGCGGCGCCACTGGCCGTGGTGGGTCTAGCGCGGGATGTTGCGCAGGTTGGAGCGGGCGAGCTTCAGCATCGCCCCGACCCCGCCGTCGAGGACGACCTTGGCCGAGGCCACCGCGAAGCCGGTGAGTTGCTTGCCGGTGATGTGCGGCGGGATCGACAAGGCGTCGGGGTCGGTGACCACGTCCACCAGTCCCGGGCCGGGGGTTGCGAGCGCTTCGGTGAGCGTCGCGCGCAGCGTTGCCGGGTCGGTGACCCGCCAGCTCCGGATCCCCATGGCATGCGCGATCGCGGCGTAGTCGGTTGCGGGGCGATCGGTGCCCCAGGCGGGCATGCCGTCGACCAGCATCTCCAGGCGAACCATGCCCAAGGTCGAGTTGTTGAACACGACGACGGTGGTGTCGAGGTTGTGCTCCTTGAGCGTGAGCAGTTCACCCAGGAGCATGGACAGGCCACCGTCGCCGCTGATCGAGATGACCTGGCGTCCCGGGGCGGCGAAGGTCGCCCCGATCGCGTGCGGCAGCGCGTTGGCCATGGTCCCGTGGTGCCACGAGCCCAGGACGCGCCGCTTCGCGTTCGGGGTGATGTACCGGGCCACCCACACGTTGCACATCCCGGTGTCCGCGCTGAAGATCGCGTCCTCGGCGGCCACCTCGTCCAGGATGGACGCCGCGTACTCGGGGTGAATCGGAGTGTGGCTCTCCACGTTGCGGGTGTAGGCCTCCACGACCTTCTCCAGCTTGTCGCAATGCAGCTTGAGCATCTTGTCCAAGAAGGAGCGGTCGGTGCGCTCCTTGACCAACGGCAACACGGCCTCGATGGTGGCTGCCACGTCACCCTCGACGGCCAGGTCGAGCTTGGCCCGCCGCCCCAGACGCTCGCCGAATCGGTCGATCTGGGCGATCGTGACGTCCTTGGGCAGGAACTGGTCGTAGGGGAAGTCGGTCCCCACCAGCAGGAGCAGATCGCAGTCGTGCATGGCGTCGTAGGCAGCCCCGTAGCCGAGCAGTCCACTCATGCCGACGTCATAGGGGTTGTCGTACTGGATGAACTCCTTGCCGCCCATCGCGTGCCCGATGGGGGCCTTGAGCGCCTCGGCGAAGGCCATGACCTCATCGTGAGCCCCCGCGGTGCCCGCGCCGCAGAACAAGGTGATCTTCTTCGCCGCGTTGATGAGGTCGGCCAGCGCGGACACCTGCTGCGGGTGAGGCACGTGCGCCGGCGCCAGCATCGACACGTCGCCCATGGTCGGCGCCTCGACGGCGTCGGCGGAGGCGACATCGCCCGGCAACACCAGGACGCTGACGCCGTTGCGGGCGATCGCGGTCTGGACGGCGATGTGGGAGATGCGGGCGGCCTGCTCGGGCGAGTTCGCCAGTTCGGCGTACTGGCTGGCCTCGGCGAAGAGCCGGTCGGGGTGAGTCTCCTGGAAGTAGGAGGTGCCGATCTGCTCCGAGGGAATGTGCGAGGCGATCGCCAGTACCTTCGCCATTCCGTTGCGGTTGGCGTCATACAGCCCCTGAATGAGGTGGGTATTGCCCGGACCACAGGATCCGGCGCAGACCGCCAGCTTCCCGGTCACCCGCGACTCAGCGGC